>WBZL01005484.1_pt1 | contig 10483 bp, 19 predicted proteins | sample 5204291 | NCBI WGS metagenome assembly WBZL01 (sample SAMN12344345, study PRJNA552823) | activated sludge metagenome | biome: Activated sludge suspended growth; feature: Nitrification reactor; material: Wastewater; isolation source: activated sludge from nitrification reactor of wastewater... | reverse complement strand
CGTGGTTTGTTAAGATGCGCGTTCTTGTGGGTGTGTGCGGTGGGTGTAGCTCAGCTGGTTAGAGCGCCGGATTGTGGATCCGGAGGTCGCGGGTTCGAAACCCGTCACTCACCCCAACCTCTCTTCTCGCAACTACCTGATAGATCGACTGATCTGAAGAAGCCGCTGAGGTCTCATGCCTCGGCGGTTGCGCCGGGGTTGCGGATTGGCTCTCTACGAACCACGCGCCAGCAGGTGTATCAAGCCGATCGACCGCCTGTTTGTTCCCGCCCGGAATCAGGTGTCCATACAGATCTACTGTCACCTGAATCGAGGAATGCCCCATCTGTTCTTTCACGTAGACCGGACTTTCACCTTGCTGCAGTAGCAGTGAGGCGAACGTATGCCGGAGGTCGTGGAATCGCACCTTCCTGAGCTTGGCCTTCGTGAGGAGTCCGTAGAAGACGCGGTCGCGCAGGTTGTGGGGGTGCAGGAGCCCGCCGGTCTCGCTACAGAAGACCCACGCTGGGGTTTCCGTCCAATGGCTCGCTGCAGCCTCAATTTGGCGCTCTGTAAGGAGATCCCGCAGCGTCTGGGCCAACTCCCTCGACATGTCCACCCGCCGGCTTTCCCCGCTCTTTGGGGTTGTGAGGCGGAAATGAGTGTAGTTGCGTTGGACTTCGATGAATCGACCCTGCCAGTCGATATCGTCCCACTGGAGGGCCAGCAACTCACCCATGCGAAGCCCAGTCCGGACGGCACACAGGAACAGGGGATAGTAGCGGGGCAGCTTGGCCTTGGCGGTGCCGATCAGCAGAGCGACTTCTTCCCGTGTGAGCGGGGCGATCTTGTGGCGCTTGGTGACCTTTGGCAGAAACTTCCCGGGCTTGAGCGCGACGTTGACCGCGATGTGTCCGTCCTCCAGCGCGTGGCTCAGAAGGCTGCTGAGGCATCGGACGATGTTCTGCATGGTTTTTGGGGACTGACCTTTCTGGAGGCCGGCCAGGGCCATTGCTTTGACCTTTTCGCGGGTAATGTCCTGCAGGTCGAGACCTCGCAACGTCGGCAAGATGTCCCGATTCAGGATCTTGGTGTAGTCGGCAAAGGTCGTGTGCTTCCGCGTGTGCTCGATCCGCTCCAAGAACACTTCGGCATAGCGCTCGAGGGTCATGCCGGACTTCTGGCTTTGAAAGGCTGGTTGCCCCAGGGCAAGGCGTGCCTGGATCTGCTGAGCGGCCTGTTTCGCCGCCTTTCTGGCCGGCTCCCCGACGCCGATCCGCTTGGCTTTGCGCATGCCTTGGTGGTCAATGAAGATCCACCAGGCGCCCTTCCATTGCCGAATCTTCACGCCCATGGGATTGACCTCGTGTGCTTCATGTAAAAATCCCCGCTGCCATCCTATCAAGACGGCTATTTGCTGAACAAACCGTCCAAGACATCATCAACGAGTGTGCCCAACTGCGTCGAGGGTCGGATTGTTCGAAACTGATTGATCCAGACATCGAAGTCCTCTCGCCGGATGAGAATCTTGCCCCCGATACGATGATGGGGTAAGGGGGCCAGAGGATCGGCCAGGCGGTCTCGCAACCAGCGAACGGAGCACGAACTGTAAGCGGCCAAGGCTTTCAAGTCGAGGTATCCCGGAAGGTGCAGGGCCGACGAGGTGGCCAACGCCACGCCTCCCCGTTCCCCCACAGACACGTCTAGTTGTAAGGCACTCGGTTGCTGCTGTCTCATCACTCAGTCCGCCGGCAGATCCTCGAATTTGGCATATTGTTCTCGGAACAGTAGCCTCTGCTCCCCAATCGGCCCGCTTCTGTGCTTTCGCACAAGGATTTCCGCAATTCCTTTGTCAAGAGACTCCGGGTTGTACACCTCGTCCCGGTAGATGAACGCTACCAAGTCGGCATCCTGCTCGATTGCGCCGCTTTCCCGAAGGTCGGACAGCATGGGGCGATGGTCCCCCCTGTCCTCGGGCTTTCGATTGAGTTGAGAGAGGGCGACGATCGGGACGCTCAACTCCTTGGCCAGGAGCTTCAGGGCGCGCGACATGTCGCTGATTTCCTGCTGGCGTGACTCTCCTCGCAAGCTCGGTGTCATGAGCTGGAGATAATCCACGATCATCAAGGCCATGCCTGTTTTTGCCTTTGCTCGTCGGGCGCGCCGACGCAGTTGGGCCATGGTGACCGAGCCTGAATCATCGATGTGCAGGGGCGCATTTGAAAGTTGCCCCGCCGCATCCGCGAGGCGAAACCAACCGGCACTCGATACCGTTCCCGTTCGGATGGCATGGAGATCGATCTGTGCAGTGAGTGCAAACAAGCGGTCGACCAGCTCCTCCTTCGACATCTCCAAGCTGAAAATCTGGACAGGCAGCTGTTCGTGTAGGGCGACATGCGCAGCGATTGAAAGTGCCAGGGCCGTCTTCCCCATGCTGGGACGAGCAGCGATGATATTCAGGGTGCCTGGTTGAAGCCCTGCCGTGAGGCGATCCAAGGCGACGAAGCCTGTCGGAATACCCGTGAAGGTCTTCTGGCTCTTGTACAGGGTTTCCAGATGCTGCAGGCGTTCGTTGACCAGCTGAGCGGTTGGGATTCGGGAAGAAGCTTGGTCTGAGTCCTGCCCTCGGAAGACGGTCTGCTCTGCCTGGTCGATCAGCGCATCCAGCGGCTCCTGTTCGTCGGTCGATCGGGTGAACAAGTCGAAGGCCATTTGTCGCAAGGCTCGGCGCCGGGCTTTCTCCTGCACCACTCGACAGTGGGTCGTGACGTTGGCGGCTGTGGCGACCGCTTCCATCAGTTCGGCGACCGCAGCGTTTCCGCCGACCTTCCCCAGGAGTCCTTCGCGTCTCAGTTCTTCGGATACGACGATGTGATCAATCGCGCCCCCCGCGTTCTCCAGCCGGCACATTGCCGAAAAAATGGCCTGATGGCGGGAGTCGTAGAAATCTGCCTCCTGGAGGCGTTCCCCCACAGTGGTCAGGACCGCAGGGCAAAGGAGGATCGCTCCCAAGATGGCCCGCTCAGCGTCCAGATCGTGGGGTGGTATCGTGGGGCGTTCGGTGGTCGTCATGGTCATGAGGCGTTCCCTCTTGCGAGGTGTGCTGCGATCCGTTGCCGGACAGGCAGATGATCCGAACAGTAGGCCTCGCCGACAACGCAGGGGTTGGGGCAGGGTTTGGAGTGACGCCCGTCGCTTTGTCGGTCCTGGCAGTGTCCAGTGGTCGAAGTAGCGGGCCCGGTCATCATGGGACGTTGATCATCGGCCGCGCGGTTGAGCCAGGCAACAAACCGTTGCCTAGTATTCGCCTTGCCTCTCCCTCTCGGGGTCTTTAGCCAGGCTTGCAGTTTTCCGAGCTCCATATCGATGTCGAGATGTTGATAAGCCGGATTCCGTCGAAGCGCATCGATGAACTCTCCATCCGTCAATTGAACCTGTCGCTTCCCGGATGAGCGGCCGACTGGTGAAGACGGAGTCGAACCAGCTCTCTTCTCCTGCTCCTGTTCCTGCTCCTGCTCCTGGATCGGACATGGTTCTGACTTGGCATCCCCGATGGCATCTCGCATGGCATCCCCGATGGCTAGTCTGAAAGCATCCGAGCGACCATTGAGATAGGCTTGGCATCTCTTTATGAGCGTTGCCTTTTCAGAGCATTCCGGAATCAGGTTCAACGCCTGTGGCCAGGCCTTCGTGACTGAGTTCGGGCCTTCCGGCTCGTTGTAGCGAAGAAATTTAGGAAGAGCGAGGTAGCAAGCCTGCTCATTTAGTTCGATCATTCCTTTTGACAAAGGAGACTGGATGGCAACACGGAACCGTCTGAGTGGCCAGCCAAGTTCCGCGGCGAGGCCTGGAATCGTGGTTCGCATGGCGCCGATAGCAGTCATGTGAGGATGGGTCAGTAGGAAGAGGAAGGCCAGCTTGCCGTCGTCGCTGAACGCTTGGAAGTTTTCATCGTTCCAGATTTTTGTGTCGATCTTTCGATAGCGTCCCATGCGCGCCCTCAGATGTGGAGACCGGTCAAGTCAGCGATCTTCAGGAACTCCCTGTCGGTGAGCTCTCGGCCGCATTCCGCCTCCAACCGCCCCCGAAGCTCCATTCGACGCCATATTTCTTTGAGAACGCGGGACAAGGTTGTACAGACAGGGGAAAAGCCTGATTCTCCAAGGTCTCCTGTGAGGTTCATTGAAGACCTCGAGAATTCGCCGCGTGACGGTCTGCTTTTAGACGTTTAACGTCACTGAGCTGAAACAAGCGCTGCCCACCCCGCGTCCGCATCGCCGGAAGCTTCCCCTGCTTTTCGTACAAACGAATGGTATCGGGGGAAAGGGATAACTCTTTGGCGACATCGCCGACTGTAAGAAGCTCATTTCCCATGGCACACCTCCATATGCTTTGAGGGTAGAACCTGGAGAGAAATGATGCAGTTCAGCTTTAGAAATATTCTGGAACTGGATGGACGGAGGCTTCAGCGGGGAGCTTATCGTTGCCGAAATCGGCTCGATTGAGCGAGTAGTTTGTGGATGCGACTTTCGGACATTCGATGACGTTTTGCCAGGATCAGTTCAATCAAATAGGAATCGTTATCCGCAGCATCGCTATCGGATAGGCCGTGCCCCGCTGCCCATTTCTCTCTCTTGGTACGGGCGTGTTTCGAGGGCATCGCTGCAGTCAGCTCGCTTGCCTCCCGCGCAAGCTGAATCGGGTTGGGCTGAAGCATCTGCTTCATCGTTGGAATTGTTGTTCGTTCAAGCGTCGTAATAACTCTCTGTCGAGCCTGCTCGATCCCTTCTCTCCTCACGCTACTTTGGAACTCCGTTTCCAGATGAACTATCATCAGGTGGAGCACCTCAGCTTCTTTGTTGTTTCTGGACATGAGGCGATACCAAAGTCCTAACGCTACTGACTCAACAAAGTCTGCGTGATTCTTAATTCTCTCGGCCGGCGGGAGCTTCTTAAAAGCGATGCGGGCAAGGACAGGGCTGCGGTTTATGATGTCGTCGTATAGCTTTCTTCGGACAATTTTCCCTGCCATATGCTCTCCCGCGGAGCACCCCGAAAAGGACCTCGGCCAAGCCGTCGGGAACGGCTGTTCGGGAGCTACCCTAGGCCGAGGAGTTAGTGTGTATCAGGCTGTCGGAGCGGCCGCAAGCTAGCGCTTCACGGCCTTCAGTGCTCCTTGCTCGGTAGATTCTGGTCCGTCGTCTGCACAGCCTCGCTGATGTCACACCTCTCTTCTTGGCGGTATCTCACGAGCTTGAGCACTGCCCGTGAGGACGATCCCCTGCGTTGATCCTTCATGGATGTCATTTGGCCTGCGCGTAACCGCATTCGCATGGGCGGGTCAGCCGGCCTGAGACCGAGCGCCATGCTTAACAGGTATTTGGCTTGTCTTGTCCGGGGTGTGCGGTGTTCCGCTGCAGAGGTTTGGCAAATGGCGCCGAGCAATGCCTGGTCTTCGAGACTCTCTGTGAATGTCAGTGAAATCGTTTTTCTATTCATGATCGCTCCCGTTTTCGAAGCTACATCTCCGCCATGACCTCTTGCACGCGTGCTCGAATGCCAGTCATTCGACCTTCGAGCAGCCGCAAGCACGCGCAAAGAGCCTCCGTGTCCACCTCGGTCCCGCAGTCCCGATTTCTTCCCACTCCTAACTGCGACATGACCGCGATGGTCCCTGCCACTTCATCGAGATCTATCGAGACACCCAAGAGCAAATCGCTACAGGTCTTGTGCCGCTCCCTTGTCGCTGGGACCGACAGTAGTGTGTTGCGCAATGGCTTCTTCTGCTGTTTCGCCGTGTCCATATCTTCCTCCTGTTTCTGCCCAGTCAGGGCGCCACGTGAATGGGACGCTCGCACTCAGTTCGCGATCTGGTAAGAACTGGCCCGCCTCAGAATGCCTCCGATGGCTTGCGGGGACCATGGGGCTCCAGTCTTTGAGGGGATGCCTTCGGCATTCATTTGTGCGGCGATTCTCCGATGCCCGAGCCCTCTTGCCCGAAGGGAGCTGATCAATTGAAGGCCCTGTTGCTCTCTGTTGTTGGGGGACAGGGTTTCCCCATCCGGGGCAAGGTCGAAACCAAAAGGGATACGCCCGCTGATGCGCTTGCCCTGGTTCCGGAGATGGCCTAGTGCCCCTTTGGTTCGCTCGGCCACTAAGTCCGCTTCGAATTCACTCAACACGGCCAGCATCCGGAACACCATTTTCCCTGCAGCCGTTGTTGTGTCGATCCGCTCGCTGAGGCTCACCAGGTCGGCCCCACTCTTCTCGATGCGTTCGCTGATCACGATAGCGTCCCGCGTCGATCGGGCAAGTCGGCTGAGGCTGTACACGACGAGGGCCGCCTTATGTCTGCAGGCTTCGGTCAAGGCTTCCTGCAAACCTGGACGATTATCCGAGCGACTCCCTGAGAGGCCCGCGTCGACAAACGTGCCGGCCAGGTCATAATTGTTCACCTGACACCAAGCCGAAATCTTGGCTTTCTGAGCTTCGAGGCTGACACCGTCTTGGGCTTGCCCCTCGGTGCTGACTCTCACGTAGCCGATTGCCTTCATAAATCCTCCGTGGCTACTCCCTCATGTGCAATGACCGACCGGTTGTTGCACACCTGATGGTTCACGCAGCTTGCGTTGCCTTGATCCGACGGCTTCGTCTGACCCTTCCGCCTACCTGCTGCGTAGATAGTGTAGAGGCTTGCAGGATGAGTTCCCGTTCAATAATGGGGTATTGCCCGCCGCGGTTCCGGAATGGGCGATTCGGTAGTCTGTATTTATCCTGGACCTCGGTCACTTCCATAAATCCATCGATCAACGCATTGACAGCTGCGTCCAGGAACAACAGGCAGGCGCGTTTGTGCGGAAATGGTCCATACCTCCGCACGCACAGGCCGGTGACGGACACTCGCACAAACCATTGAGTTTCTCCGGTGGGCGTCTTCACCTTCACAAACCACTCCGGCCGAGGATTCTCTTCGAGCATGACGATTCGCTCCTGGAGCTTCTTCTCGGACACTCGCTTGTCACTTTTGAAGCCACTTGCGGTTTTGGTTGGCATGGGCGTTTCTCCTTGTTGTAGTAGCCTGCAGTCCTTGCTCACTCACACGAGCCAGAGCCCGTGGCTGGTGGATGTTGGTGATTCGCTATCGATACCGCATCACCCCGTTGATACGTTGCAGTGTCCGGGTCGGCGCGGCCGGGGCAGCCTGAGGCGGCGTCGGCGCCACTGCGCCTCTGCCGGGCAGCGCCGTGGGCGCGGGGGCGAGCAATTCGCTGCGGACAAACCGCCAGAGCCGTCCGTTGGCCCCAAACCGACGCGGCTGAATCCGTCCGTCCCGCACCATCGCCCGCAAGGTCTGCGGGGAAATCTTGAGAAAGCGCGCGGCTTCCTCCGTCGTCAGCACGTCGTCGAACTGGGCGGCACCTGGATGAGGGGGCGCCGTGGGCGTGGTTTCCATGACGTCCTCCGGGATTCGTTCATCAATCGTTATGGTGTGTGCGCCCATCGTTACCGCCCTTTCTGTTTTGGTTGAGGCGTACTGAAGTGTTGGTTGAGAAGATGACGAATGAGGCCGCTGGCGGTAGTGCCTTGGGCGCGCAGCGCGTCAAGCTTTGCTTTGATGGCCGGAGTGATGCTGATCAAGAGTTTGAGCGGTTTCATACGAACCTCCAAAGATAGCGTGCGAGTCCGATATATCCTAGGATATATATATCTGTCAAGCAATATTGCATCCTCTCCAGGCCGGTGCTACCCTCCCGGCCATCATGGCTTCAAAAAAAGAGAAGGAAGAGTTGGAATCAGAGACCGGTACGTGGATTGTCAAAGATGTCCCTCGGGACCTGATGCATCGGGTGAAGATCGCTGCCGCGATTCAGAGGAAGACTCTCAAGCAACTCTTGTTCGATTTGACTGAGGCGCATCTGGAGGAACTGGAGCGGAAGGGGATGTTGCCGAAGGGGAAGTGATAGGTCTGACTGACCAGTCAGTCAGGTTCGGGCTTGGGCTCTTCACGAAGGCTGATCGTACCGGGCTGTTCCTCACCCGTTTTGTGTGGTGGTCAACATACGAGGTGGCTGATGCATGATCAGGCCTCTCCAGTCCAATGCACCAACGGAACGTCGAAACAAATGAGATGTACCCTCCTTGCACTCTGCGTCGCTATTTGTAGATGCCTGAATCCGACCACCGCAGATGCGTTCGAGCCAGTGATTCCAGCGAGCCAACTTGACCTCTCTCATATCTCCATTCGAGACACGGGGCAGCTCGGTGGACACGATTACAAAATCCACATACCGCTACTGGTTGTGCAAGCGGATCTGGAGGCAGTTACGGTGTCCGTCCCAACATGGAGTGAAGCGACGCACGCTTTGGCGCTGATTAGCTCGAAGAACCTGCAATCAGTGACGGTGAGGAAAGCGCACGTGATCTATAGCGACAACCTGATCACGGATGAATGTGACGAGCAAGGCATAGAGTTGATGAGCGAAGCCTGTCGCAAGATCATGAGAGGCAAGAAGGTTGAATTTTTCAAGACTGTCGAATGCACCAAAGTGTGCCCCGTCGTATCCTTGAATTACTGAGGACCGGCTTCGGCATGCCGATGCACCAGTACAATTTCTCGAACGGGCACAGCATCCTCTGTGTCGAGGGACAATTTGCGACGAACTGCTACTGACATGAACGCTGAGACGCGCCAGAGCTGGCGAGACTGGTACGAGTCGGTGAAGTGGTGGTGGATCGTGCCGCTGGCCCTGCTGTCTGACTACTTCTTCGGCTAGATCATCTTTCACCTTTCACCGGCCTAGCCGACTGCTCCGATTAACAGGCACCCCCGTCCTGTCGGTGCGTGTCGAAGTCGGGATATTCTGGCCGAAACCCCGGCGGAAGCTTTCCGGCCGCGGCAAGATCGAACAGCGTCACCATGTAGTCAACCAGATGGTCCTTCGATTCAATCCCGTGCTTCTGAAAGCACATGCGCACGAATGCCCGCTTCCGCTCCATCGAGCCGGGCGCCCCGACGACAGGAAAGGCCTTGAGAAGTTCAGAGGATTCTGAAGAGCTATCCATACGCCTTAGGACCTCCACGAATTGGCCCGGGCAAGGGCCTGGGCGCCACTTGTGGCAAGGTCTGACGGCAAGAGCCGGTTCTGTTGCGTGATCGTAGTAGGGGCCGGAGGGAGCGCGACCGGTCCGGGCGCACCGGGTTTGCTTTCAGGCAGCGGAGCATTGATCGCCGCTAGGACCCCATCCCATCCGTCTCCAAACAGCTGTCCTACTGAGGATTTGAACAATTTGCCATCGGCCAGCATCCGATTAATTTTCATCTGTTCGTCGTTCTGAGCGATCCTCCGATCCTCTCGCTGTAGCCTTTGGTCGGCAACGGCTGCCTGGAGAATTGTGTTTCCCAGATCTGCCATACCTTTGCCCACGCCTCCGAGTGCTCCTGCTCCTGCCAGTCCCATAACGTCTCCTTTTTGTGCTGATGATGTTTGCGTTGATCCTACTCTCTCATCTTCGCATCGAATCGTTGTTCGTCAACTCGAAGGCCTGTCGCAGGCCGCGATTCCCGCCTGAACAGCACTTCGGCTCTTCTCTCGTGCAGAAATTGTATGGCTTCCTACGAGGAGAATGGACATCTTTTGCAACGCGAGGAGCTCCTCAGCGCTGATCTGAGCGAGAAAGTGCATACAGCTCAGGAACCATGGATGCTGCGATAGCAGCGTCTGAAGCACGACGTCCGGATCGTCTGAGGGTCGTGCTGCCTCGTGATGACCTCGGGTAGAGCGTTTAGATGTCCGTCGGCTAGTGGGTCGTGTTGGCATGGGATTCCTCCTCCGTGGGTCGATGAGCTTTTCTCGTTAGATCGCGCATCGTCTGTCTTTCTTCTTTTGTGAGCCGGCTCAAATCGAGAGTCGTTCTCGTAGGTGTTGGATCGGCACCAACCCCTGACGTCAGCATGTCGATGACGTTGACTGGCTTACCAAGGCCTCGATCCAGAATGACTTCAGCGGCTCGGATCACCACCGACTCGTTCTTACTTCCCAACAACTTCACCAGTCGTTGAATGGCTCGAACGCTATGCTGCTGTGCGAGCTCGCGAGCCTTCCGCATGTCCTCTGTTTCTTTGGGACGCCCCTGAGGATTCCCTGATCGACCTGGTTTCCACGGCATTGTTCTTCCTCTGTTACCAATGAAGCTTTTGCGTGACGTGATGCCGACAGGCAGGGAGCGTGGGGCGCTGATTCATGGCATCGGCTCCTTGTCGGATCCATCACGAATCCCCTCAGAAGTTTGGTTGCGTCTGGTTGCGGATTTGCGTACAATCTGCCCTGTTTTTCCGCATTCTGCAGAGCTAAGTGCTTGATCTTGTTGATTGGGCTGGGTGCTCGATGTAATTCGAAACCCGTCACTCACCCCAACCTCGTGCAGCCGGATTGTTCGAACAGGAATATGATGACCGGTGGCAACAAACATCTGACTCCGCTGGTTCCTTCTCCCTCCCCGGTCG
>WBZL01005483.1_pt1 | contig 10486 bp, 13 predicted proteins | sample 5204291 | NCBI WGS metagenome assembly WBZL01 (sample SAMN12344345, study PRJNA552823) | activated sludge metagenome | biome: Activated sludge suspended growth; feature: Nitrification reactor; material: Wastewater; isolation source: activated sludge from nitrification reactor of wastewater... | reverse complement strand
CTTGATCGCGAGGTCAGCGTTCTTGAACCGTGTATACGGAGTCGTACCGATACGGATATCGGAGATGTTCACCTTCCCGTAACCAACCATGAAGAGGCTTCGGAGGCGCTGAGCCTTACCGACAATCTCACCATACGGGATTGCCGCTACCGGAGGGTGATAAGCCTTGATGCGGCCGTAGATCTTTGGAATCGCACCGTAGGGATTGGACTGATTCGAGATGCCCGTGATTGATGCTTGAGCAGAGCCTGGCTTGTTGTTCGTCGCCGAGAGATTGGGTTGGCTCGGGGCGAAGAGTGCATTCTGCAGCACCATGGACACCAGAGAGATGCCGATGTTGATCGCCAAGGTACCTAGCTTGATACCCATCACTACAGGTCCGACACCTGGGACAGCCATCATCAACGCCATCGTCGCAATGCTCAGGAAGAGCTGACCAAAGTCACCCTCCGCTGCACCTTTCACGATGACTGTAGTCCCATCCTTTGGGAACGTATGCAGCATGTACTTCGGGTCTACTTCAGCTTCCCCAATCGCCATGAAGCACTTGCTGAGCATCTGCGGGGGGCACTTGGTATGCTCTACCACCTCACAGAGGATATCGCCAAGGTGGTACTTCACACCCCCCTTGAGGTGGAACTCGTACGTTTGCCCTGTGATGGGGTTCGGCTGAGCGATGACGCGGATCATGACTTCGAGCCTCCAGTGTAGCGGTAGATACCGTACGGAGCACTTGCGAGGCGCGGACGCCATAAGGCATTGTTGAACGCCTCCGGCGAGGAGAATCCATCCACAGCGACATGCAGCATTGTCTGCGAATCCAGTGCGACGCCGCAATGCATGACCCCGTTCAGAGGACTGAAGAGAAGGATATCGCCGAAACGCGACTTATCCGTTGGTGCGAGACGATACCACTGCACCTCATAGCGGACTGCTGTATCCAGGATCCCCTTGTTGCGGTACACTTCCGTGTGTGCCGACATTCGAATCCCGCGGAGCTTCTCCTGAAACAAGCAGACAAGACCCCAGCAGTCCAATCCCTCTTCGGGAGAGGTACCGCGGTACTTGAAAGGGATACCCAACAAAGCGTTGACGTGATAATCCCACTCGGTGCAGATATGCGTCATAACCATTAACCGCCAGGTATTGTTGTAATTTCGGCGAACTCAAAGAGTCCTGGTGTTGTCGATGGAGTGAACCGATCTCGCGGAAACGCCAAATTGAGGACATCCTCGTAGAAGAGGTCCATGGAGATGTTCATTCGGTTGATCGAGATATTGCGGCCCGTCAGAGGGAACGGACCTGCGATCACCGTATCGACATCACCCGACAACACCTCTTCCAGTAGCACATCCACACCCCCGAAGGTATTGCGGATCATCTCCACTAAGGCCTGCGACACATTGTCGATGGTTATCTTGCCCTGCGACTCCTTCACGTTACCTTCGTCAGGTAGCTCTACTGCCATGCGCAGAGGCGTAAAGACATTCCCGCGGGAGGTGATGGGTTCGTTGTTGCGGCAGTAGCGACCCGTCGAATACCCCTCCGCGCTGATGGTGACAAGCACGATTCGTGCCTGCTGACCATTGTGGGCGAGGATCTCCGCTAGGGTAGGATCGTTCAGGTCTCTCATAGGTCGAATACCCAGAAGTCGTATGTGGCTCGCCATGCGGCGTGTGATAGAGGTTCAAACATCGGAGCGGACATGAAGAAGAACTCCTTCGTCACACCACCCGTTTGAGTGTTGGACCACTCGAAGCGATACGAACCTCGGAAGAGGGTTGTACGGTAGAATGTCAATAGCGTCGCCTTCTGCGCTGCGGTAAGGATCTGCTGCATCTGCATCCGTGTAGCATTCCCTGTGAACAAGGGACGCGCTAGTGGGGGACCCTGATCCACATCCGAACGAAGGGTATCGTCTACTATGTTACCCGAAAACCCCTCAATGAGGGGTTCCTGCGGGAGCGTCACTGGCCATACTGCTGCCACAACTATCTCCTCTATCGAGTGTGGGGTTGACGCTGTACGCCGAGAGGCGCCATCGCACGTTCGAGACGCCCATCAGACCCCATCTGCTGCAGGGCATCGATGACGATATCGACGATCGGGATCCCTCCAGGACCTTGACGCGAAGTCACCTTCGAATCCGTACCATTGGCATTGTTGTACACGTTGACGATGGCACTCCCGCCACGGTTGGACTTGCCAAGCGCCTTCATCTGCTCGGGTGTGAAGATAACCTCACCGCCATGAGCGTCGATACGCTTCTTACCTGTTCCCGCAACGACGCCGCCCGATGCGAAGGAACCACTACCGAAGTTCAGTGTCCCGAGGCCCCCGCCGCCGAACATTCCGCCGCCACCGAAGTCAAGACCTCCAACGCCGAATCCGCTACCGCCGCCACCTCCGAACAGGCCACTGAACATGTTGCCGCCGCCGCCCATACCGAACAGGCCCATGATCCAGTTTAGGGGATTCATACTGCCAGTTCTGCCTGCAGTGTTGGCGTAAGAGTTGCCCATCATGGTGTTGAGGCCCATATTCTCGAATAGGCCCCCAAGGAGGCGCTCAAGGGGCTTACCGACCATATTCTCGTACGCAATACGTCGAATGGTGTTGCCAAGATTGCGAATCGCGTCGCTCGCATTGTCAGCGCCTGTCGAGATATCACCCAGAGCAGAGCTCAGAGCCGCCGCCAGATCCGAAGAGGCTGTGATGGCGAACTCTTCTGCTCGCTGGACCGCGATCATCTGCTCTTCATATGCTTTGAGGACGATGTTGCGCTGTTCCTCAGTGAACTTGACACGCTCCATCTCCTTGTTGAGCCTCACAAGGGTACGTGCACGCTCCTTCTCCTGCTCCCAGTGTAGGAGCGCGATCGGACCCTTATTGACCGCGGCGAGCTTCTCGTTCGCCAATGCCATCTCGGTACCGATACGGAGTCCTACTTGTCGCTGCGCGTCGAGGAGCTTTTGCTCCTTCGTCTGCTCCTTCAGCATATTACGGAGCTTTGCATTGGCGGCGATGAGGTTCTTCAGCTTGTCTGTGGTGTTCTCGCCTGCAATACCTTGCTTCTCTAGCCACAAGGTGAATGCCGCCATCTCCTCATTGTTCAGATCGTTCAGGGTCTGCTTCGCGTCAATCAGCGCGTTGGTCCAGCGCATAGTGTCTTCAGTGATCTTACCTCCGAACACATCTCCACGCTTCAGCTTGGACAACTCCTGATACTCGATGATCATGTCCTCGATACGTGCCTTCAGACCCAATACCTTCTGGGACTCTTCGGCTACGTTCTTGTCGGCTTCGAGGAGCGGGATCGCATTCACTTCGTCCCGAAGGCCGATGAGCTTTGCCAGCTCCTGATTGAGGCGTGCGACCTCCTGAGGTGCCTTGCTGGAGTTCTTGAACAGCTCCGCTGCCTGATTCCGACCCAGGTCCTTAACCATCTTGTTGTGGCCGTACTGACCACTGTACTTCGACGCCTGCTGGATGTAATCCTGTTGAACGTTCAACGCCTCACGGGTCTTCTGGATTTCCTTGTCCAGCATGTCCGTGATGAACGTCTTCGCTTCCTTACCAGCACCAATTCCTTTGGTCATGTCGAGGAATTCTTTCGCTGCCTCCGTTGCGTCCTTGTAGGTATCGACAGAGGTGGAGAGGTACTTGTTCATCAGGTAGTATGTACCTGCTGCGACACCACCTACGATACCGATTCGACCCAACAGCGGAAGAAGCCGTGAGAGGCCCGCAGCAGCTGCACCAGCACCTCCAGCAGCAGCACCTACACCAAGCATTGTGGCGATGCTCTTCAACCCCATCAGGATTCGCGGAGCTGTCAGTGCGAGAAGACCCGCAGCGAGTGCGTAGACGGCGTTCTTCAGTTGGTTCATATGATCTGCCGACCACTGAGCCACATTACCGAGCGTACGGACACCTCCTTTGAACAACTCCAGCACGCCGAATGTCTTGTTGATAGAGTCGCCGAGCAGGAAGAACGAGTTGTTCATCTTATTGATCTCGGACTGTGTGGTGTTCACAGCACGAGCGGCGCCAGGACCGAAAGCGATCTGCAGAGCCTTACCGAACTTGATGATTGAGTCCGCACCAACTTGACCCTTGCGGAGCATCTTGTCCAACTCTTGGGTAGTGACACCCATCGAGCGTGCGAACAGCTGGAACGCGCCAGGCATCTGTTCACCCAACTGACCTCGAAGTTCTTCTGCCTGCACCTTACCCTTCGAGAACATCTGTACGACAGCTCGGAAAGAATTCTCCAGCTGCATGTTGTTCAGGTTCAAAGCAGTACCGGCAGTGAGGATGCCTCGGAACACTTCCATTGTGTCCTTACCACTGACGCCTGCATACTTTGTCGCAGCAGCCAACTTGGCGTACATTTCCGTCGAGACGCTGATCGGCTGAGCCAACTCTTGCGATACCGCTACCAGCTCCTTGAATTGGTGCGCAGCGAAAGCGGATGATCCACTAACCGTCGTGAGAACTGCGGAGGTACGCTCCATCTCACGGCCTGTGTTGATCGCCACCTGGATGCCTGCGTACATACCTGCAGAAAGTGCAGAGAAGCCAAGCACCATTGCAAGGAGCGAGCCTGAAGAGCGGTGTGCGATCGCAGTGACGGCGTTAATGCGAGATCCCAGCCCTGACAAGGGACCTGCAGCAAGGACCGCAGCAGAGCCGATATCCTCTAGGAGTGTACGGAACTTCTCAGCCTCTTGTGCTGCCTTAGTTGCCTTGAAGTCCTTAAGGCCACGAGACGCGCGACCCATCTTCGCGTTGAATGCATCCACCGCACGGGCGAAGTTGGTGGAGTTGAGTACACCGCTTGCCATCTCTGTACGGAGCTTGGCAAATGCTGCGGTAACAGGAGCCAACATCCCTGGCGGGACTGCTGCTTGTTTCATGGCGTGGTGAAGACTTACGGCCTGCTGATAGGCCTTCTTCATCGCACTCTCTTGGCGGCCCAACGCAGCGGCAGCACGTTCTGCGCCTTGAGCCTGTGAGCGAGCGGTAGCATCTACGACGCGACGGAAGTTCTCCATCTCTTGCGCTGCACGACGAAGTCCTGCAGTGTTCGCATCGACCGTGAAGTTGATTGCGCCAATGTTGATCGCCACGTCGTGATGCTCCTACCTTACTGCTACTTCTTACGGGAGGCGCGTTTCGCCTCTTGCTCAGCCCTTACACGCTCTTCAGCTTCCTCCCGCATGATGACGATCCACCGAGCGAATTCGTCACGAGGCATCTGTTCGATAACCTCGTATTGGAACTTCCCTATTCGCTCGGCGATGCGGTGGCTGGCAAGGACAAAGGGTTCTTCAGTTCCTCCTCAGCGGTCACGAGATCCAGGCCCGTCAGGGACTGTACGGCACGATTTATTCGCACCATGTCGGCGCCCCAAGGCAGACCTTCGAGGAACTTCCGATCACCCTCTTCGTAGATGCGCTCCAGGGTACCGGGGACGCATGCGTAGTCGATGAGCATGTCGATGGAGTTCTCAAGCGGCGTCTTCGGCGGCTTGTCCGGATCGACCGGCTTCATGATGGTGGAGAGCGGCGGCTGCACCAGGTCGATCTTCTGACCGAAGAACTCGAGCGTCGCACGCTTCGGTTCCTTGATGGAGCTCGCCAAGAGGGCCGCACGCAGTTCGTCACGAGAGGGATTGCTCATTGTAATATCCTCGGTTGGGGGGTTGCTGTTACTTGGTTGGTGTTGTACTGTACTTAGACGATCGTGATCGCGCCGCTACCCTGCATGGTGGCGTTGAAACGGTTGACCGCCGACAGACCACTCGCGAGCGAGATGTCGGACATATACACCGTACCAGCGGCGCCATCGAGCGGCGACTGACCTGTCGAACCCTGCGGCAGGTAACGAGCGCTGAGGGACGTCTCGTTCTGCCAGGCCGTCACGATCTTCTGGACCGCCGTCGGCATGACAGTGTTCGACTCCAGGTTCCACTTGAAGAAGTTGGTCAACTTCGTCTGAACCGGGACGTTGAGCGAGAAGCGAAGCGTCTCCTGCTCGAGCGCCCCGACGTCGCCGCTCCGACCCTGGTTCATCAGGCGGAAGAAGCCACGAGCCATGGAGAGCTGGTCGCCGATCGGGTCGATCTCGATGATGAACTCGTTCCGGCCCTCGAGGAGGGAGAGGAAGTCGGAGGTGGCATCGAAGAAGCCCTGTACCTCCAGACCCACCTCACGGAGGCCGGGCTGGAAGACACGACGCCCGCCGTTGGCTTGGGCGGTACCGAAGTCGGTCTTGTCGATCATGTCAGCCGTCTGCGTGAGGGTGAAGGACTGACCCTTCGCCAACTGCACGCGTGGGTAGTACTTGCCGGTGACCGTGACGGGGCCAGTGACAGTGTAGCCCGCAGCGAAGGTCACACGCCCGAACAGGTAATCGATGTCGATGACGTCAGCGTTGTGGTTGACGCCGTTGTCGAACACGTTCAGGGTCGCGGTACGATCCCAGATGTTCTTCGTGCCGTCGGTGATCTTGTACGTCTTGCCCGACACCAGGGTGCAGGCCTCGGTGGTGAAGGTTGTCGACGTGCCGTGCTTGCTGATGTCGCACAGGTAGCCGGCGTAGCCCTTGAAGATCGCCGAACCTTCCATCGTCCAGTTCAGGAGGCCGGTGATGGCCGACTTGAACGAGGCACCGAGGATGGTGTCATCGATGGCTTCACCTTCGCTGTTGAACGATGCGCCAGGCCCCGGCAACGTGTACCAGTTGGAGCCCGCATCGTCGGAGATTTGTAGCGCTTTCGCTGCCATGAGAGTGCCTCCTTAGGCTATGCAATCAGAAAACTTGCCGATTCGGTTCATCCCAGAGGGGTTCACCGATGAGGCGTACGTTGATGGTGAAAATGGGGCGACGTGACTGATCGTACATGAGGAAGTTTACATCCCCCGCAATCAGAAACGATTCCCACCTCCACGACTCGATCACCTGAGTAGGGGCTCCTAGGATCGCGTCGCGGATCTGGCGTGCACGAGTCCAACTACCGGTATAATCACCCTTAGCTCCGCGGACTCGCACTTGTACATTCGGGAAGTCGAGACGCCACTTCGGGTCAGGCTCTTGACCTCCAACATCATAGACGGTGATGCACTGATCAGGCCCCTCTTGAGGCTCGCCAGAGATGTGAATGCTCCATGCACTCCCAGGAGTCGCGACGCCGAGGCTCTCAGCCACGATAAGCGCCTTAATCGAGGAACTCGGTGTAGTCGGATCAGGCATCGACGCTGTCCATCATGTAATCGATCAGGTCATCCTTGAACGTCCTCAGGCCTCTGTTGACCGCCTCCTCGAGGAACTTCGCTTGCGTCGGGGGCGTATGGTAGAACTCGAGGTTCTCGTGAACGATGGCAGCGTAGAACGGATTACCGCCTCTCGCGTAGCCAACAACGCCCGACACCTTACCACGGATCTTCTGCGTCTGCAGGAAGCCAGATGCCTTCAGTGCGCCAGTATCGACAGGCACCAACTCTTGAGAGGTATCGAGGATCGGCTGCAATGCGTACGCAATCGCATCCTCTGTCACACCTTCCAGCGAGTCAATGACCTGCTCGAAGTTCTTCTGGATATCCGCCATCGCAGCGCGGACATCTATCGTGGCTGCAGTACCCTTGCTGTATTTGACAGCACCGCGGATCTGTTGGCGCCCTACCGGAAAGCGGATAGCCATTACATGAACGCCTTATAGTGCATGTTCATTGCACGCAGATCGGTCATCCGATTGCGCTGCAGTACACGCTGCGCACCACTGACATCCAGCGGATCCGCTGTATCGGTGTAGTCACCCTCAACGAGGTAATCGCCGACCGCGGTATCCTCGGAGGTGTAGCAGATCGCGTTCGATGCAGCTTCGTCACCTTCAGGCTTGCGGAACAGCTCGACACGATCCTCCCAACGACCCTGAATGACGTAGGGAGCAGCGAACAAGAAGCCACCGACACCATCGGATCCAAGGTAACGCCACCGTGTGATGGTGGCATTGAGATGGCGTCCCGGAAACATGTCACACCTCTACAGTGTCGGGAGTGTAGATCAGCTGGAGCTGAGCCTTCAGCTTCTGCGAAGTCACAACCGCCAACGTCCCCGTTGTATCGAGGACGATGGCTTGCTGACCGAAGCGTGTAGCCCGCAACCCTTTGTCGTAGATGTTCGCGTAAGTCTCCGCTGCATCACCAACTGCAGAACGTACTAGGCCACCATTCTCTACTAGAAGAGCAGCGAAGTGGGCAGCGAGGTACAACTCGATCTTGGTCAGCATCGCCTCTGACAACCCACTGTCGACAAGTACTTCCCCCACGAAGACGGAAGCGGTGTCGATGAACGTCGAGGTGACGACATCCGAAGGCAGGTTGATCACGGTGCGAAGGAGATCATCGGTTACGCGTGGCATCTCGGTTCTCCGGGTTGCAGGCCGTACTAGCTACTCAGCCTTCCATGTCGGCGATGTTGACGCGCTCGAAGATCGGGTTGTTGTAGTTCAGCGACTCGAAGACGCTGCGCTTCACCTGGAAAGGACCCGTTTCCTCGGTGTGCTTGACACCACGTTCGGGACAGAAAGATGCGCCGCCGATCATCTTGACCGTGTAGAGGATATCGCCCGGATCCTTCGGCGCCTTCTTGTCCTGGGGGGTCTTGTCGTTCGTCTGGTTGGGGGTACTCATGATTGCTTCCTGTTATGGTTTGGTTGTTGTAGGTGAGGTGAGATGAGATGATCGGTAGAGGGTGTAAGAAGGGTGGGAGGAGCTCTCCCACCAAATCGGCAACCCCCTACCGATGCACCACGCCGTAGCGCCCTTACTGGTTGGTGTAGACGCAGATGCCGGACTGACCGGTCTTCGTCGAACGAACGCGCGGCACCATGATGGCCATCACCTTGTAATGGGTGACCATGCCACCGAGCGTGTTCCACTCCACCACCATCGGCTGGATGCCGTCGACGACCTCGATGACGTCGCGGGTCAGCTGGAACATGATGACGTAGTTCGTCGGGATGTCCTTGGAGGGCACCACGAACGAGAGCTGCGGGATCTCCAGCATGCGGCTCAGGATGGTCTTGTCGGACTCGGCCTTGTAATCCTCCATCAGATGGAGGTAGTTGGCGTCGCCGACGATCATGCCGTAGGGACCGTTCATGTTGTCGTCGCGCAGCTGCGTGATCATGCGCAGCACGTCGTCCACGATTTCCTCGCCCGACGCACCCGATGCACCCATCACCCAGTTCTTGACGACCTGGCCGGTGTTGCGGTTGGTGGCGTTGGCGAGGCCCTCGATGGCCTGACCACCGAAGGTCATGCCGTGGCCGTTGACGATGATGTACTCGATCAGCTCGGACACGATGCGGGTCGCCAGGGCGATCTGCGCCGTATCCAGGGCCTGGCCGCGATTGCGCGAGGCGTTGAGGGCACGGATGTTGAGCGAGAAGTCCTTGTGAATGATCGGCAGCGGCATGGTCGCCAGATCGAAGGTCATGCGATCGCGCTCACCCTCCGACACGCCGGACATGCTGACTTCCGCCGGACCCATGTCGGACTGACGCTCCCACTGGATCTGCGTGGTACCGAGCGCGTTGGCGACCGGATAGCGCAGACCCGAGGACATCAGCCGCTCGGTGATGACCAGGTTCTTGCGGGCCACCTCGATGACCGTCTGGTCGATCTGCATCCATTCCTCCTTCTGGAGGACATCCAGGGTGCGGAGGGCCTGCGGGTCGAAGCCCGACGACAAGAGTCGCTGAGCTACGGGACCCATCCCCTGCAGGGCGCTGCCTTGCTTGGAGATGAAGTCGATCTGAACGCCGTTGTTTGCGGGCATGAAAATTCTCCAGTTCAGTTCAGTTGTTGGTTCAGGAAACGGCGCTTCGCGTTACAGCAGCTGCGCGCGAATACGGGCCACGGCCGCGACGGCGGAGTTGTCGATCGCTTCCAGCGCGATGGCGAACGGTTCCATCGCACCGGCACCGACGAGATCGACGCCTGTGGTGATGCCCGGCTCACCGGCACCGCCGGACACGACGGAGATCAGGGCGTTCGCGGCGGCGTTCGCTTCGATCTGCGCCTTCACGGCATCGGCGGTATTGGCGCCCGATCCCGGAGTCACGGTGATGGTGTTGCCGACGACGGTGACACCGGCTGTGCCTGCATCGGGCTGGACGTACTTGAGCCAACGCGGCCCCGGGTTCTTCGCGGTCACGGTGATGTTGCCCGTCGCACCCGACTGACCCGATACGCTCGCGGTCGGCATGGTGTACTTGCGCAGCGTGCCATCGCCGTTCAGAGCGAGCAGATCGCCCGCGACGATTGCGGCGGCATTGGCGGGAAGCAGTGCGTTGATCTCGGCGCCCGGATCGACGACGTAGTAGAGGACATCGTCACCGCTTGCGTAGGCGACGCTGATCTCCTTGCCGAGGAGCTCGTTCTCGCGAGCGACGAGCCGCGGCGCACGTGGCTATCCC
>WBZL01005482.1_pt1 | contig 10487 bp, 10 predicted proteins | sample 5204291 | NCBI WGS metagenome assembly WBZL01 (sample SAMN12344345, study PRJNA552823) | activated sludge metagenome | biome: Activated sludge suspended growth; feature: Nitrification reactor; material: Wastewater; isolation source: activated sludge from nitrification reactor of wastewater... | reverse complement strand
ATATCCGGATTGTTGGAGAGCGCACGATCGATCAGACCCTGGAGTTCACGGTTTCCGAAGTCACGCCACCAATCCACCGGAGTTTTGGCAGGGGCCGGTTCCGGTGGGTTCGACAGACTTGTTTCCACGGGCGCAGCGGCGGTCTGCCCTGAAGTGGACGGGGCCGTCCCGGTACTGGCCGCATCCTGGTACTGAGCGGGCAGGGAAACCTCGGGTATGCGGTAGCTGCCCGGCAGGCTGATGCAGCCAGTCAGTGCCTGTACACAAAGCAGGGTCCACAGCCCATGCCGTCCAGCAAGGTGCGACCTGTTTGAAGCTGCAAGCTGTTGATTCATGCGGTAAAGCAGTTGGCCTGTCCAAGAGAGCTGCGATCACCGGTTCGCAGCTCCCGCCGCCACCGCTCCAGCATGCGCGTTTGATGCGCCAGGAAAGGGTTGAATTATCGCTTGTATTGTGTAAATTTGAACGGGATTTTCAGCCTTGGTGGTGCGATGCAAAGGGATACGCGCTATAGTGAAAACCGGAGACCAAAGGCGCCGAACGGTTTCATGCCGATTTTCCTGAACGACAAGCGGCCGCCGCGGTTCGCACGGCAGGATGCCGGAACAGGATTCCGGGTGCAGGAGGGTCAAGTGGGCACAAGATATGAGCTGGATGTGGTGGCATGGGCCAATGAACAGGCTCGGCTGATTCGTGCCGGTCGCTTTGATCTGCTCGACCTGGAGCATATTGCGGAGGAGATTGAGGATGTGGGCAAGAGCGAACAGCGCGAGTTGGCCAACCGTATGGCCGTCCTTCTGGCCCACCTGCTCAAATGGCAATACCAGCCGGATCGACGCGGTAGCAGTTGGGTCCGGACGATCAAGGAGCAACGCAAGCGTGTTCTGCTGCGACTGGAGGAAACTCCCAGCCTGTCAGACAAACTCAAGGACCCGAGGTGGTGGTCCGACGTATGGGCAGATGCGGTTTCTCAAGCCATCTCGGAAACCGGCGTGGATACCTTCCCGGACGAATGCCCATGGGCCATTGCCGAAGTGATTGCTCCAGATTGGTTGCCGGTCTGACCGACTTTCACCGTAACGGTCATGGCTTTGTGAGCCCCCTGGATGATGAAGTCCTGACCGTTACGTTACTATAGAAGTTGCGTCAGCGACTCACGACTCTCTCCTCTCCATTCGCGGGAGATGGGTCGGGGGAGAGGGAAATGGTCATGACTTTCATGATCGGGGGTGGCTGGAAAAGTCATGACCGTTAGCCGCGATTATCCATAACCTGGCGTTCTTACGCCCGCTTTTGACCGGGAGAGACCATGCTCGACAACAAGACGATTCTCATTACCGGCGGTACTGGTTCATTCGGTAAGCAGTTCGTGAAAACCATTCTGGCGCGCTATCAGCCGAAAAAGGTCATCATCTACTCACGCGATGAATTGAAGCAGTATGAAATGGCGCAGATTTTTGATGCGCCGCAGATGCGCTATTTCATTGGCGACGTGCGCGACCAGCCACGTCTCAGGCAGGCCATGGATGGGGTCGATCATGTGATCCACGCAGCGGCCCTGAAGCACGTGCCAGTCGCCGAATACAATCCGATAGAATGCATCAAGACGAACATTTATGGGGCCGAAAACGTGATCCAGGCCGCCATCGCCGCCGAAGTGGAACAGGTGATCGCCTTGTCGACTGACAAGGCAGCCAATCCGATCAACCTGTATGGTGCAACAAAACTGGCCTCCGACAAATTGTTCGTCGCAGCGAACAATATCGTAGGTGCCCGCCGCACGCGGTTCTCGGTCGTTCGCTATGGCAATGTGGTTGGCTCGCGTGGATCGGTCATTCCCTTTTTCCAGAAGTTGCTGAAGCAGGGCGCCACCGAATTGCCGATTACGGATGAGCGTATGACCCGCTTCTGGATCACCCTGCAAAATGGGGTCGACTTTGTCATCAGGAATTTTGCGCGCATGCATGGCGGCGAGATCTTCATTCCCAAGATTCCGTCGGCCACCATCCTCGACCTGGCCAAGGCCATTGCTCCGGACCTGCCACTGAAGATCATCGGCATTCGTCCTGGAGAAAAGCTGCATGAAACCATGTGCCCAGGCGACGATTCTCATCTGACCCTTGAATTTCATGACCATTTCGTGATCAAGCCAGCGATTTCGTTCACCCTGCAAGTCGATTACCAAAAGAATCGGCTGGGTGAGATCGGTGTCCCGGTAAGCGGTGGCTTTGAATACAGTTCCGGCACCAATCCCGAGTTCCTCGATGTTGCGGCCATTCGCGCATTGATCGCACAGGGACGCGAGCATTGATTCCCTACGGTCGCCAATCGATTTCTGAAGAGGATATCGCGGCCGTCGTGGCCGTATTACGTTCGGACTGGATCACGCAGGGGCCCTGTATCGACGCTTTCGAACGCGCACTGGCAGCCTATTGCGGTGTGGCCCACGGGGTGGCGGTGGCCAATGCGACGGCAGCGCTGCACCTCGCCTGCCTGGCGCTCGGTGTCGGTCCTGGGGACTGGGTCTGGACCTCTCCGAACACCTTCCTGGCTTCGGCCAATTGCGCCCTGTATTGTGGTGCCCAGGTCGACTTTGTCGACATCGACCCGCTGACCTACAACATCAGCGTGGCAGCGCTGGAAGAAAAACTGCGACAGGCCAGTTTCGATGGTGTGCTGCCGGCGGTGCTCATCCCGGTTCACTTCGCAGGCCAATCCTGCGACATGGAGAAGATCGGAGCGCTGGCACGGCAATACGGATGCAGGGTGATCGAGGATGCATCGCATGCGGTTGGCGCCGACTACCAGGCCGGCAAGGTCGGCAATTGCGCCTATAGCGACATGACGGTGTTCAGTTTTCATCCGGTCAAGATATTGACCACCGCCGAAGGCGGCATGGTGATGACCAATAACTCGGCATTACGCCAGGCATTGCAGCGTCTTCGGTCACACGGGATGACACGCGACCCGGCCGATTTGCAGAACAGGCATGAAGGCGCCTGGTATTACGAACAGATCGAACTGGGCTACAATTACCGGATCACCGATCTCCAGGCGGCACTAGGCCTCAGCCAGCTGGCAAGTCTGGGCAAATTCGTGGCACGCCGGCGCGAACTGGCCGCGCGCTACGACCGGCTGTTGGCCGACTTGCCGTTGGTGTTGCCGCGGCAGGCCGAATACGGCCGTTCGGCTTACCATCTATACCCGATCCAGGTTGCTTCCGAACAACGTCGTGTCGTCTTCGACGCACTCCGCGCCCAAGGCATCGGTGCCAATGTGCATTACCTTCCGGTCTATCTACAGCCCTATTACAGGATGCTTGGCTTTGGCGTCGGGAAGTGCCCGCAAGCCGAGCATTTCTATCGCGGCGCGATCAGTCTGCCCCTGTTCTATTCGATGACAGACGCTGAGCAGGACCAGGTAGTGGCTGCGCTATCGAATGCCCTGGCATGAAGCTGGCAATCATTCCTGCCCGTGGTGGCAGCAAGCGCATTCCGCGCAAGAACATCAAACTGTTCTCCGGCAAGCCGATGATCGCCTGGTCGATTGATGCGGCACGCGCCTCAGGACTTTTCGATCACATCGTCGTTTCGACCGACGATGTTGAAATCTCCGCAGTGGCGAAGGCGTATGGGGCTGAGGTGCCGTTCATGCGCCCCCCAGCCCTCTCCGACGATTACACCGGCACATCCGCCGTGGTCGCACATGCCATTCAGTGGTATCGCGCGCAGGGCGACATGCCAGACCCGGTTTGCTGCATCTATGCGACAGCGCCATTCGTCAACGCGGCAGATCTGCAACGGGGACTGCAAATGCTGGCTGACAGTGATTCGGATTTCGCTTTCTCTGTGACCAGCTTTGCCTTCCCGATTCAGCGTGCCATCAAGCTGACGGAAGAAGGGCGGGTTCAGATGTTTCAGCCCGAGCATTTCAACACCCGTTCGCAGGACCTGGAACAGGCCTTCCATGATGCCGGCCAGTTCTACTGGGGGCGTGCCGCGGCGTGGATAGCCGACAAGCCGATCTTTTCAAGCGATGCAATGCCGGTGATTCTGCCCCGTCACCGCGTGCAGGACATCGATACGCCAGAAGACTGGGAACGTGCAGAGTGGATGTTCAAGGCGCTGCAGACAGGATAACCAGGATGACCGGACAGGAAATTTCTTTCCGCGTTGATGCCTCCCTGCAAATCGGTACAGGGCACGTCATGCGTTGTTTGACACTGGCCGATGCCCTAAAGGCAGCGGGTGCCAGTTGCCGTTTTATCTGCCGTGAGCACCCAGGCCATCTTCTTGGACTGATCCGGCAACGTGGGCATGCAGCGATTGCCTTGCCTGAAATAGTGGTGGACCTTTCGCCTGCTGCCCGTGAGCACCCTTTTCAACCGGCGCACGCGGACTGGCTTGGCGCCGACTGGCCTACCGACGCCGGACAAACCCAGATGGCTTTGCAGGGTTTGGTCTCTGACTGGCTGATCGTCGATCATTATGCTCTAGATGCCCGCTGGGAATCCGCGGTCAAGACGAAATACCGCAAGCTGATGGTGATTGACGATCTTGCCGATCGCGAACATATTTGTGATCTTCTGCTGGATCAGAATCTGGTCGAAGGAATGGCCAATCGCTACCGTGGCAAAGTGCCCGGCCATTGTGTCTGCCTGGTTGGCCCGCAATACGCCCTGCTGAGACCGGAGTTCAGAGCGCTTCGGCCAGCCAGTCTTGCCCGGCGGAAAATGCCTGATTTGAACCGATTGTTGATTTTCATGGGAGGCAGCGATCCTGACAATGAAACCGGGAAGGTTCTCGATGGGGTGAGTCTGTCCAGGAAACTTTGGGAGCATATCGACGTGGTCGTCGGAGAAAACTATTCTGCTCTGCAAACCCTGAAGGAAACCCTGGCGAAGTTTCCTTCAGCCACGCTGCACATCCAGACACCTGATATGGCGAAATTGATGGCGGCCGCGGATCTGGCCATCACCGCAGGCGGCAGCGTGACCTGGGAAAAATGTATCCTTGGGTTGCCCAGTCTCGTCGTCATCCTCGGTGAAAACCAGCGCCCGATCGCCATGATGATGCATCAGCTGGGGACGCAGCGGACTTTGGGTATGGCCTCCGAACTGACCCCCGCCTGTTATGCGAAATATCTGGAAGGAATGGTGATCGGTGAGTTGCCGTCAATGATCGACTGTGCCAGCAACGTGTGTGATGGCTCGGGTGTCGAAGAGGTGTTAAAAATTCTTTGCAATGGGAAACGCATATGAATGAAAGCCTCTTGGCTATTGCCGGGCGGAGCATCGGGCCCGATGAACCGCCTTATTGCATCGCGGAAGTCGGCATCAATCATAATGGCGATCTTGGCATGGCCAAACGAATGATAGAAACCGCCAAAGAGGTGGGTGCCGATGCGGTCAAGTTTCAGACCTTCAAAGCGGAAGAATTTTGTGGCGATCCTGAACAGATGTTCACCTACCAGTCGCAAGGGAAAACCGTCACCGAATCCATGCTGGAAATGTTCAGACGCTACGAGTTCACGCCTGAGCAATGGCGTGAAATCAAGGTTCACTGTGATACTGTCGGCATTACCTTTTTCTCGACGCCACAGAACCGTTCCGACCTCGATCTGCTGATGTCGATCGGTGTGCCTGCGATCAAGGTGGGTTCCGACGACTTCACGAACCTGCCATTGCTCCGAAGCTATGCGGCGGAGAATCTGCCGCTGATTCTTTCCTGTGGCATGAGTGATCTGGCCGAGGTGCACCAGGCGCTGGAGACGGTCGGATGGTTTTCCGGCAAACCTCTGGTCTTGTTGCTCTGTACTTCCCAGTATCCAACGCCTGCACAGGACGTGAATGTCCGCAAGCTGACGACCCTGCAGCAGGCCTTTCCAGGCCTGGTGGTCGGCTTCTCGGATCACACCCAGGGTCCACTAGCGGCCGCTCTCGCTGTTGCCCTGGGAGCACGGGTATTCGAAAAGCATTTCACGCTGGACCATTATCTGCCGGGGCCGGATCACTGGTTTGCCGAAGATAGCGAGGGCCTGCGCGAATGGATACAAATGATCAGGGGTGCGCACGAGAGATTAGGCAGCCCGATGATCATGCCGACGAAAGCCGAAAGAGCGATGCGCTTGCAGGCAAGACGGAGCATCGTGGCATTACGAAACATTGAGATGGGCGAGGAATTGAATGCCGGGAATATCGGCTTGCGGCGACCCGGTGCCGGGTTGTCTCCAGAGCTGATTGATCGGGTGATGGGCCTAAAAGCGGCACATCGGATCAAGAAGGGAAACTGTCTTCAGTTGACGGATATTTCAAACTAAGGATAAAAATGGTTACCAGAATCTTGTTCAGTTACCCTGATTATTCCCTGACGGCCCTGGATGATCAGGATAAGGATCTGATCTTGAGATGGCGAAATTCTGAATCGATACGCCATTACATGTATGACACCAGGATGATCACTCCGGAAGAACACGACAAGTGGTTCCGCAAGGAGTTGAATAATGAGAAGTCCCGGCATTTCATTTTCAGGGAAAAGGGCCGGCCTGTAGGTTTCGTGTCTTTTACAGACATCAATGATCGTGATCGTCGTTGTTCGTGGGCATTCAATCTTTCCGATGAAAGGGAGAGTCTTCAGAAAGGACTGGGTGCAGTCATGGAATACTTTGCCATCGAGCACGTGTTTGAAAAAATGTCCATCGAGAAGCTTTGCTGTGAGGTTCTGGATTTCAATACTGCAGTGGTACGTCTGCACCAGCGCTTTGGATTCAACAAGGAAGGGTTTCTTCAGAAACATATCCACAGGAATGATGGCGTTTTCGGCGTGGTGGTGATGGCGCTGTTCCGGGAAGACTGGATAGTGATGAGAGGCGACATAGCAAAGACCTTGTTCAGCGCCAGCTAGCCTAATGGGGGTCATTCTCTCTGCCCATCAGCCGGCCTATCTGCCGTGGCTGGGCTATTTTGACAAGATTGCACGCGCGGATGTCTTCGTTTTTCTTGACACCGTGCAGTTCGAAAAGAACAGTTTCATCAACCGGAACAAGATAAAAACAGCACAAGGACCACAATGGCTGACCATTCCGGTCAGGGTCAAGGGGCATATTCAGGCATCGCTTCGCGAGACCTTGATTGACGATACTCAACCCTGGCGCAGCAAGCACCTGAAGTCGCTTGAAATGAATTACCGAAAGGCGCCGGGATTCAAGGAATGCTTCCCGAAAATTGAACAGTTGTTTTCCATTCAGCAATCCAATCTTGCCGAGCTGTGCTGGCAGCAGCTTCGATTCTGGGTGACGGAATTCAGGATAAACACAAGGATTGTTCGTGCATCGGAATTTCAGATAACTAGCAGAAAATCGCAGCTGATCCTGGATCTGTGCCAGCACTTCGGAGCAGGAAAATATTTGTCCGGCGCCATGGGGAGAAACTATCTGGATGAGGATCTTTTTGCAGACTCCGGAATGACGATCGATTACCAGGATTTTCGGCATCCAGCCTATCCCCAGTTGTGGGGAAATTTCGAACCCTATATGTGCATCGTCGATTACTGGATGAACTGCGGTTCGGATATACAGCATGTATTGACTGGGAAATGGCATGAGTTTTAGTTCTGAATGGGAACAGCGTTACGCGGAAAGCACTCATCTGTCGGTATGGCCTTGGTCTGATGTGGTCAGCCTGGTACATCGGCACCTTAAACCGATCCTCATGGCGGGCGGTGGGCGTGTTCTTGAACTCGGCTCAGGGGCGGGGGCTAATATACCCTTATTCATTTCGCTTGGTATGGACTATTACGGCATAGAGGGTAGTCCAACCATTGTTAAAAAACTGCATCAACGCTATCCTGATCTGATTCAGAATATCATTGAGGCGGATTTCACAACTCGGCAGCCGTTCGAGGGAAGATTCGATCTCGTTCTCGACCGGGCTTCGTTGACCCATAACAACACGGTGTCGATAAGAAGTGCATTACAGATCGTTTCGGATGCGCTCAAACCTGATGGCATATTTATCGGTTCTGATTGGTTTTCCATGAATCATAGTGATTTCTTGTCCGGCGAAGCCGTTGATGATGATTTTACAAGAACAGCTTACAGCAAGGGTCAATTCACTGGAGTAGGAAAAGTCCATTTTTCTAATGCACTCCATCTTCGGGATCTGTTTTCGAATTTCGAGATTTTGTTCATCGAAGAGAAACTGATGCGACGATATGAGCCACAGGACAACCATCAGTTCGCCTCCTGGAACATCGTCGCAAGGAAGCCGCATGCTTAAGAGTGTTCTGGTCGTTGCCGCCCACCCGGATGACGAAGTTTTGGGTTGCGGGGGAGCCATGGCCAGGCATCTTGCCCGGGGCGATCATGTCCATGTGCTGATTCTGGCGGAAGGGGTCACCAGTCGTTCGGAGCAGCGTGATCGCAGTGCGGCTACAGAGCAGTTGTCGGTTCTCGCCGCAGCCGCCAGGGAGGTGCACGATCGGCTCGGATCGACCTCTCTGGCAATGCTCGATTTTCCCGATAACCGAATGGATGGCGTGCATCTGCTCGATGTGGTCAAGGCCGTCGAATCCCATGTGAAGATGACCGAGCCTGACATCATTTATACCCATTTCCCTGGTGATCTGAACATCGATCACCGTATTGTCAGCGAAGCCGTGCAGACGGCCTGCCGTCCACAACCGGGAAACCGACTGCGTCAGGTCCTGTTTTTCGAGGTGCCGTCGAGTACCGAGTGGCGCATGTCAGGGAATAGCGGTTTTGTGCCGAACTATTTCTGCGACATTTCTTCTACGCTTGATCGCAAACTGGCCGCGCTCGGCAGTTATGCCCTGGAGATGAAGGATTGGCCACATGCGCGCTCAGTCACGGCCTGCGAGCACTTGGCGAGATGGCGAGGGGCAAGTATCGGCGTGGCGGCGGCCGAAGCTTTTGTGGTGGGCCGGATGCTTGATACCCTGTTCATGACATGAAAGCGATCGGTAGGTTCGCAATGACCGCACATTCCGAAACAAGGTCATGTCATTCATCGACTGTTCGCCTCCAGTGCCCATTGTCCCCGGATTGATAGACCATGCCGGAAGGCTTTGGATGCCTGCCGTGTCCCCTCGACAGGAATCGGACCTGTATCCCACGCTTAGGAGGCGTGTGCACTATCCATTGTGCTACGAGGAGTCGGGCGCGTATTGTAGCCGCTGACCCTGGAATACGCCAACTCGCCGCCGCATTTGCTCAGACCATCCCTCAGGAAGGGGAACCGCACGCATGCCGTACCTGATTCTCTCCGACGCTTCCCTTGCCTTCGGCCATGTGCCGCTCCTTGACCATGCGGATTTCCAGCTCGATGCTGGCGAGCGGGTCGCGCTGATTGGCCGTAACGGTACCGGCAAGTCCTCTCTGTTGAGCGCACTCGCAGGTTGTGGGGCGCTTGATGACGGCAAGGTGTGGCTGCAACCGGGCCTGCGGATCGGCTATGTTCCGCAGGAGCCGCCCTTCGACGCCGATTTGACGGTCTTCGCTGCCGTTGTCGCCGGCATGGGCGAGTTGTCGGCGTTGCTTGCCGAATACCATGCCGTCGCGCACGCCCTTGCCGACCCTGTAGCAGACCATGAAAAGCTGCTGGAACGTATGCAGGCGCTGCAGACAGAACTGGAGGCACGGCAGGCGTGGTCGTTCGAGGCGCAGGCCGAGCGCGTCATCCAGCGCTTCTCGCTCGATGCCGACGCCCTGGTCGGAACGCTCTCCGGAGGTCAGAAAAAGCGCCTGGCGCTGGCACAGGCCCTGGCCGTTTCGCCCGAGCTGTTGCTGCTCGATGAGCCGACCAACCATCTCGATGTCGGCGCAATCGAATGGCTCGAGGAGATGCTGGTTGCCTCGGGCGTGACGTTGGTGTTCATCACCCATGACCGTCGTTTTCTCGAACGGGTGGCAACCCGCATCGTCGAACTCGACCGTGGCCGCCTGCTTTCCTGCCCGGGCAGTTTTGGCGAGTATCAGATGCGCAAGGAGGCCATCCTGCACGACGAAGCGCTGAACAATGCACGCGCGGACAAGTTTCTTGCGCAGGAGGAGGTGTGGATCAGGCAGGGCATCAAGGCCCGCCGCACCCGCAACGAAGGGCGCGTGCTGCGCCTCGAGCGACTGCGCCGGGAACGTGCGGCAAGGCGTGAGCGCCAGGGCAAGGTCGAGTTGGCGCTCGATGCCGGTGACCGTAGCGGCAAACTGGTGGCGGCGCTCGAGCATGCCGGCAAGCGTTTTGGCGAGCAGGTGGTGGTACGCGATTTCTCCTGTCGGGTACAGCGCGGTGACAAGATCGGCATCATCGGCCCGAACGGCGCCGGCAAGACGACGCTGCTGCGCATGATTCTCGGTGAGTTGCTCCCCGATACCGGCAAGGTGCATCTCGGAACGAAAGTGCAGGTGGCTTATTTCGACCAGTTCCGCAGTCAGCTCGATGAACAGGCGACACTGATCGACGTGATCTCGCCGGG
>WBZL01005480.1_pt1 | contig 10490 bp, 12 predicted proteins | sample 5204291 | NCBI WGS metagenome assembly WBZL01 (sample SAMN12344345, study PRJNA552823) | activated sludge metagenome | biome: Activated sludge suspended growth; feature: Nitrification reactor; material: Wastewater; isolation source: activated sludge from nitrification reactor of wastewater... | reverse complement strand
ACTCCGATGTCGTACAGCGGCCCACCGCCGAGGTGCCGTTGCAGTCGGACATCGCCGGGGCGCACCTGCTGCGTAAAGACCGAGTGAAACAGCCGCAGGTCGCCGAGTGCTCCCGACTGGGCCAGCTCGATCGTCCGCAGATTGCAGGATTCGAAGTGCAGGCGGTAGGCGACCATGAGCTTGACGTTGTACCGGTCGGCGGCTCGCGTCATTACACGGCAATCGGCAGCGGTCACCGCCATGGGCTTTTCACAGAGCACATGGATGCCGGCTTTGGCCGCCCGCACCGCGAACTCCCTGTGGAGACTATTGGGGAGGGCAATGTAGACGGCATCGATCTCGCCGCTGCGCAAACACGTGTCGTATTCGCGGTAGGTATAGGTGTGGCGGACATCGTAGCGCCGACCGAGCACACGGCGTTTGACCGGATCGTCGGAGACGAGCGCCTTGAGGCATGCATCCGATGGTGTGTGCACAAACGCGAGAAGCACCGCGCTCTGTGCGATGTGTCCGAGACCGACGACCGCAAACCGTACCGGAGTGCGCTGCATAGAATGTGACCCCTTCCCTTCTGAACAGGGTGTTGACGTGCAGAGTGTTCAGCCTTGATCAGTCGTCCGGTCGTGGAAGGCGCGGGAAGAGGTCTCGCTCCTCTGCCAGAAAGTGCATCCGGACCGTCTGCATCATATCTTCGAAAAATTCGTCCAGTGCCTGGTCGTCATCCGTCTCCGAGTCGCGAAGTTCCTTGATCATGGCTCTGACTTCGTTATGGTCCAGCAACACCTGTTCGACCAGCTCATCGGCCTGGTTGCCGGGCTGTCGTTTTCGACCGGCTAGGAGCGCTTCTTCTTTGAGGAAATGCTCTTCCAGAAGGTTGAGGATCTGATCCATCGTGGCTTGCCGGGAATCCGGGCTGATTGCGAGATACACTTCGAACAGCGCAAGAATTGTGCGATGCTCGACACGCAACGTGCGGATACTGGCACTGTGCGTGCCTGACTCCAGCTGTGTGTCTGCCATAGGGCGACCTCCCTGCCATCTCGGTTCACTATCGACTGTCTAACGACGAACCTAGCAGGACGGCGGACTCACGCACACTGGGGAGGACCCTGATCGATCACGCCGCAGGGCCGGGCCGGCGGGGGGCCAGGCCCGGCATCCCCGACCAGAACGTCGAACGTCAACGGCCTGGGCGTTCCACCATCGCTTGCGGCTGCTGGCCTTGGAGCGTCATGTGTCCCGTGGCCGTGGCTGTGCCTTCCAGCAGGATCGACACGGTGATCCCTTGGGGTGATGAGCGCACCTGGTCCGGCTGCTGACGGGTGACCAGAATGTCCATCGTAAGATCACCGGAGCGATGACTGCCGGTCACGATCTGTTTCAGCCGATCCACATGGTTCGACAGATCGATGGCCATAGCCTGCCGGAGCTTGGGCTGCAGTTCGCGGTCGACGATTTGCCAGAAGCCCACCCGAATCGAGTCGATGGCTGTTCGGGATTCATTCGCCATTTGTAAATCGGGAATCGTGAGGGTTCTCCCGGTCTCGTCCAGGCGCGGGGTCCCCCAGTAGTAAATGGTGCCCTTCAGATCTCCCGTGGTCTCGACGGTGACCAGGACCCGCCCGTTCGCATCGGTGGCGGAAACCCGTTCGATCACGGCGGATTCGTTCGCCGTGGAATCCACAACGATCGTGTGGTGAAACAGTTTATCCTGCAGGTGATGCGTCACCTGTGGGTAGGAGATCGGGATCTTGGCTAACATCCCATAAGGGGTGCTTTCAGAAGAGGCCGGCCCTGAGTTGACCAACGCCACGGTCGGGGCGGCCTCGGCACAGGTCGGCTCATACGTGACCAACGGCATCTGTTTCGCGGTGCCGGTGATGACCGTGTCCCGCAGCGTTCCCTTCAGTCGGCTCAGGAGCATTTCCCGCGGGTTGCCGTACAGGCACGCCCGTGTGTTCAACGAGGCGACGGGCACGGACACGGGGCCTTCGAGATTGTCCCAGATCCGCTGGAGCGGGATGCCGAAGGCCTCCGGGCGCACGGCCTCGGCCATGGCGGTTGTGATCAGCGACAGACCGAATAATTCCGGCAGCTGGTCGTTGACGGACACATTGAACATAGTGCAGCGGGCGTCGCTCTCCGGTTTGGTCGTGATCGACACCTGCCTGGGGTCGAACGCGAACGCCACCGTATCCCCGTTCTGCACGAGCTCAAGCGTGCCGTTGGCGTCCAGGGTAGCAGAGACCGGGTCCAACCGGCAGGCAGGGGAACTTCCGCGTGCTTCGATGTCGCCCTTGTATTCGGCCTGGATCACCACCAACCCGTCCTGGATGTGGATGGAGGGTTCGCCGGTTCTGACAAACGTCCACCGGAACTCCTGTTCCAAGGGATGGCCTGTCTCCGTCACCCGGTCCGGTATCGCCTTGCGGATCGCGCTTTGAATCGGTGTCAGATCCGTTTTGACGTGGACCGGCAGTTGCGACAGAGGGGCACGCGTCTCCTCCTTGGCCATCGCCGTGAAGGAGGGGACCGCGCTCGTGATAGGCGGCGGCACCGGTTTCGATGCAGTCTTGGGAATGGTATGGCTGCACGCCGCTCCCGCAAGAAGGACGGCGGCAAGGGCCGGAACGATGAGGGGACGGTGATGGTGCATGACGAGCCTCCTTCTATACGTGGGAGCGGCCGAACAGCGTCTGGGCCTCGCTACTGTGATTGAATCTGCAGGTTGTTGTTCACCGTCCTGACGCCGGTGACCTCGCGCGTCAGTTGGGACACCCGCATCTTCTGGTCGGCGGTCCGAACGACGCCGTTGAGCGTGACGACGCCGCGTTCCGTATCGACATCAATCCGGCTGAAGTTGGAGAGGCGGTCCGACGCCAACTTCGAGTGCACTGCTGCGGTAATGGACGCATCGTCCAAGGTTTGTCCGGCGGTTTTGCCGGTCGTGGACTGACAGCCGATAAGCGTGAGGAGGGCGACGGCGCACAATGCATGGGTCATGAGCTTCATCATAGGTGGTCTCCTTCGATGGGAATTCGCAGGCGTCTCTGTGCTCAGCTGCGGCGCGAGGTCGTTTCTTCCATGGTGTGCTGCGCACTCTGCACGGTATCGTCCACGAACTCCCGTGCCGCTTGGCCGGCCTTTCGAAGAGTCTGCTTCCCGCCCTCGACATATTCCTGGCTTCGTTCCACCGCTTGATCCCAGGCGGCGCGTCCCTGCTCGGCGGCGTCATCTAATTCATCCTTCGCTCTGCCGGCATAATCGCGGAGAGTCGACCGCAGTTCTGTGCCTGACTGTGGGGCCAGCAGCAGCGCGATGCCTGCGCCGATACATGCTCCCGCCATGAATGCCGACCAGTTGGTAGAATCGTCCGTGCGCATGAGGCAACCTCCTTCGTGATGAACCGGTGGTGGGTGATGTTGGACAGTCCGTCCTTCGTGGCGCGCCTGTCCGATGTCTGAGGTTTACCGTAACCAGGAGTCTGTGAAACGCATACTAGGCAGGGCCCTAGATTCGGCCGGCACGCATGCGAGGTCGTGTGTCGCGGGGCAGCGCGCTCGTTGAATCATGAGGCGTTCGTTGACCTGGAACACCGGGTCGGTGCCTGTGTGACCGGCACCGTCACCCCAACCTTCCTGGTCTTGGAGAGGCCGATGGCGATGGCCTGTCTGCGGGATGTGATCCGCTTCGCCCTTCGTTTCAGGTGCTCCAATTTTTCTTGCACGAACGTGCCCGCCTGGGTGCTGGGGGATTTCCCCGCCCGTGCCGCCTGGCGTGTTCGCGTCATCGTCTGCTTTTTCGGCACGGTGTCCTTCTCTGTTGCGGCGCCGTCTGCATCAATCCATCCGGTCTTTCCCGGCCCTTGAGGCGTGGTCGGGCGCCGCGCCTCTTGAATGACCGGCGCCGCCGGTGTAGAGGCGGGCCGCCACGTATCCCACCGCACCCAGCGCCGCTGCGGCCACCCATCCACGCCGTTGATTGAGCCAGAACTGCAGGCTGAATCGGTGTGCGCCGCAATCAAATCGGCCATGTGCGCCATAGTCGCCCGGCAGGGGCGCAAACAGATTGTCCGGCCGGTCCGGCTCGATGGGGTGTTCCGTCTGCTGCGATGCATACCCTTTTGCGGCGAGATACCAATCCAGCAGACCCGGAATGAACTTGTCCCCCACGATGGCCTTAACGGTCGGCCAACCCACTGAGACCTCGCGCCGACGATGCCGTGAAGCCCAGACGATGGCCCGCGCGATGAGCTCCGGCTGATAGATGGGCGGCACCGGCTGCGGATGGCGCGGGAGGCGAGACTTGATCCAGCTGAACTGGGGTGTGTTCACCGCCGGGAGTTGTACGGTCGTCATGTGAACGCGGCTGCCGTCGTGGATGAGTTCGGACCGGAGCGATTCGACAAACCCTTGAACGGCATGTTTCGCCCCGCAATAGGCCGACTGCAACGGGATCGACCGGTAGGCCAAGGCGGAGCCCACCTGCACGATCACGCCGTGGTCGCGCGGGACCATGCGGCGAAGGGCGGCCAATGTGCCATGCACGTACCCGAGATAGGTCACGTTGGTGACGCGCTGAAATTCCTCCGCCGTCATCTGCAGAGCCGGCGAGAGGATCGAAACCATCGCATTGTTCACCCAGATCTCGATGGGTCCAAACCGTTGTTCCACCAGCGCTGCGGCTTCCTCCACCTGTGCGGCGTTCGCCACGTCCATCGGCAACACCAACGCCCTCCCGCCCGCGGCCTCCACCTCGCGTGCGGCTGCTTCAAGTCCCTCGCGGCCTCGAGCGATCAATCCGATCCATGCCCCGTCCTTCGCGAACTCACGGACCGTCGCCCGGCCCACGCCTGCCGATGCGCCGGTCACGACCACCACCTGCGGCCGATGATCGCTTGTTGGTGTCATTGCGGAGATCCTTTCCATTCTCTGCGAGAACGCATCGGGTGTGGCGCCACGGTTCATGAGGCGCGGCGTTCTTTCGGGTTGTCGGGGGACGGTGGCGCCCTCCGTTGCGGCGTATCGCTGGGCGGCTCTTTGCGCGTGGGCAGGTCATTCGGCGGATCCCCCTGGGGCGGCGGTGGGGCGGTCGGTTCACGCACGGGACTCTTGAGGCACGAAACGGTCGTCATGACGATGCTCCTTTCCAGAGTGCGATCCATCCCCCGCCGACCCGTTCGGAAGACGGGCCGTGGATCGATGACAGCGCAATGGCGGCCATACCTCCCACCAGGCTTCCGCAGGCTCGCTCGTCCGGGTAGTCCAAGAGGAACGGTGCGACGAGCAGCCATGTTCCCAGTGCCACGTTGACCCAGCGCAGCGCTCGCACGGACTCCGAGGCCGCGATCAAGCCGAAGGTGGCAAGCCATGCACCCACGATCTGGTTGTTCATCCGCGCGGTCCCCGCGTACTCGAGGAGGTCCGGTGACGCCAACAGCCAGAAGCCGATCACACTCGTCGCTACGTGGGGCCACATGGTTCCCTCTTTCCGCGCGGCGCCCGGTCTCCATGCCAGAAGGCCTCCCACAGGGGCATTCCTCGTTCTCGCACGCGCGTGACTAACTGCAAGCTGGCCAGCACTTCGTCCATGGCCGGGCCGATCATCACGACCGAGATCAAGGCCGACAGCAGGCAAAGGGTGCACCAGGCTTCCAGCCACACCGCCTGGGCGATCACCAGCAGTACGCTCACGAGTCCCAACGGTCCCACGGCCAGACCGAACAGTACGACGATCCACGGCATGGTCCGCCATCGCCCGGCGCCGCCGATTGTCCCTGCGACGGCATCCACTGCGTAGGCCAGGGCCCCAAGTGCGGCATCGGGAACCGGCAGGACACGCGAGAGTGCCGAGTGCAGCACCTGTTCGCTGCCCGTGCCGAAGAACGGTTCCCATACCCTCGCGACCATGCCCAGCTGATAGGACCCGAGATAGAGAGAGAGCCCAAAGCCGAGTATCGCGACGCCGATCAACCACAGGCGCTCGCTCCAGGCGGAAGGATTGTATGTCCAGCCTGGAGGTGTCGCGGGATCGATGGACGGCTCAAACAACGTGCTCATGGATCGAGTCTTCATCGTGGTCGACAGAGGCCCCACGGTGCGATCGGCAGCCAGTCGGCCCTGTCACGGCACAGGTCATCGCCAGAGAACCAGCCTATCCTGTGAGGGATGAATTGGAACTGGAGGAAACCCTTGTGGCTCGGCTACGGTGGCGTCAGCGAGGAAGCGTCGGAGTTCGCCGGTTCCGAGAACAGGCGGTGAATCCATACTTGGTAGACGATTACAAGGGCCAGGCCGGCGGGAACCCACCACAGTCCGGCTTCGAGTCCCGTCCGCTCCGCTGCGGCAGTCATGGAGGTGAGGCTGTGGGTCTGGTCGGTCGTGGCGATGAGCAGATTGGGAAACGTGCCCCAGGCCGCCGCGGCAAGTAGGGCGGCGACGAGGAGGCTCGACGCGGCAAACCCGACGACCGGACGTCGACGAACAGGTGTCAGGCGTCGGGAGAGCAGCGCAACCGCGGCCAAGAGCGGCAAGACCGATCCGATCGGGGCGGCCTTGTAATGCCTGCCGAAGAACGGCTGCACGAACGGCACGGCCACGACCAGAGCCAGAAGCAACGGCGTCAGCATCAGGAGGGTGGATTGCACCGCCTTTTCTGTTCGTGCCTGCAGAGCGCCGCGGGTCTTCATTGTCAGGAAACTTCCGCCATGCAGCGTCAGCAGCGCCACCATGGTCGCCCCCGTCAGCAACGTGAACCAATCCAACAGGCCTGGCTGCGCTCCGGGTCTGAAGTCCGTCCACCACGCCAGGAAGAAATAGCCGTCCGCCTCCAGTGGCACGCCGCGCAGCAGGTTGCCGACGAGTAACCCCGCTACGAAGGCCAGCAGGAGATTGGCCAGAAAGAAGATCCCGTCCCAAAACCCTCGCCAGAGCTCATGCTCGCCATGCTCCCGCAACTCGAAGGCCAGGCCCCGGCCCATCAAGAGCCAGAGCATGATCATGAGGGCCAGGTAAAACCCGCTGAACCCTGCGGCAAAGGCCTTGGGAAAAGCCAGAAATAAGAGGGCGCTGCCGGCGATCAGCCAGACTTCGTTCCCTGTCCATACCGGACCGATGGCCGCCCGGAGTCGGCGGCGTTCGGTCTCATTTCGCGCGACGAAGGGCGACAAGATGCCGACGCCGAAGTCGTAGCCATCCAGCACCACATAGGCGATGAATACGCAGGTGAGCAGGGCATACCAGAGAGTTTCCACGGTGTACTAGTCCCCCCGTGCGACGTCCGGTTCTGTCGGTCCATGGCGCAGGGTTTCGACCAACAGCAACACAAAGAGCAGGCCCAGCGCGAGATAAATCCCCAGGAAGCCGAGCAGGGTGAACAACGCATTGCCCGAATGGACAAGCGGCGAGAGGCCTTCCTCCGTCCGGTAGAGGCCATAGACCAGCCACGGTTGGCGGCCCAGTTCCGCCGTCATCCAGCCGGCCGTCGTTGCGAGGTAGGGCAGGGGAGCGCTCAACATCAACAGCCAGAGCAGCCGGCGCGCGGTGAACAGCGTGCCGCGCCACAGCCGGATCAGGGCCGACCCCATCACGGCCAGCAACAGCGTGCCCAGCCCGGCCATGATGTGGTAGGCGTAGTACAGGAGTGCAATGTGGTCCGGCCAGTCCTGTCGAGGGAAGGCATCGAGTCCCTTCACCTTGGCATAGAGGTCGTTATAGACGAGCAGGCTCAGCGCCGACGGCACCACGAGCGGATTGTCGATCGTCATGGTCTCCATGTTGGGCTGGCCGATCAGCAGGAGATCGGCTCCCCGCTCGGTGCGAAAGAGACCTTCAAAAGCCGCGCCCTTGACCGGTTGAAACTCGAATACCTGCCGCGCGCTTTCATGCCCCGTCGGCGTGATCAGCAGGACCGAGGCTAGGGCGCCTGCCGGGACTGCCGTGCGCAGGCAGGTTTCGGCATGAGCTCGGTGCCGTCCGGAGAGCAGATAGAGCGCACCGACCGCCGCCATGACGAACGCGCCGGTTGCAACGGCCGCTGTCATGTTGTGAGCGAACTGCCAGTGGAGCCAAGGATTGGTCAGGAGCCCCATCAGGCTTTCCACGGTCAGGCGGCCGTCCGCCGTTACCCGATAGGCCACGGGGTGCTGCATCCAGGCATTCGTCGCCAGAATGAAATAGCCGGACAACCAGGCGCCGACGAACAGCAGGACCGTCGCCAACCACAGGATGCCTCGACTCACGCGCGAGGCGCCGAACAGCAGCAGGCCTAGAAACGACGACTCCAGGAAAAAGGCGAAGACCCCTTCCATCGCCAGGGTTTGCCCGACGATACCTCCGGCAAATTCAGAGAACCGTGCCCAGTTGGTGCCGAATTGGAACTGGAGCGGGATGCCGGTGACTACGCCGAATGCGAAACTCAACGCGAAGATGCGCGTCCAGAATGTGGCGACGTGATGAAAATGGTCTCCATCGCTCAGCAGGTCCCGTGATCGTATGTACACGAGCAAGAGCGCCAACCCCATCGTGAGTTGCGGGAAGAGGTAGTGAAAGGTCGCGGTGACTGCGAATTGCAGCCGGTCATAGAGGAGGGCGGTGTCCATCATGGGATGCCACCCAGTGTGACGAATCGGTCGAGAGAAATAAGCTAGTGACTCCCCCAGGCCGGAGCCTGGGGCGTCGCCTGCAACTGATTCGGGCCATGTTCGGAGTGGCCGGACGGGCAGCCGATCTGGCCCGCATGCTTCATAACGGTGCGTCGCCAGACCGCCGAAGCGCGTGGCGAGGTTCGCGGCTCGACGAAGACGTCGAGCCATGCTTGCGGATGCCGGCGAGGCGGTGAGTCGGCCGTGCCTTGGCGCGCGGAGCCGGGAGGACTCGATGCGTACTCGTACTGTACCTCGAAGCGACGAGGGGCGAACCCCCAGGCCGAATGCTCGTCGCAGCAGTGAGTCGGCGAATGCCACAGAACTGCTCACGAATTAACTGGGCTAGGCAATCGACATCGCGTCGGTCAGGTCTGTCTCGACCGATCTACCTGAAACGGTCTGGTGGAGAATTCAGGAGTTCAGCGGCGGATGGGGGACGTGGATGCGTGACGCGAAGGCTAGCTGGGCGTGGGAAGATGAACCGAGGGGGAATCCGGACGGTGGTGCGCCCGACAGGACTTGAACCTGTAACCTTCTGATCCGTAGTCAGATGCTCTATCCATTGAGCTACGGGCGCGTATGACACTTGTGAGCCCGCCCGAAGGGTCGTTCCTTCTGAGCGGGCTCACAAGTACAGGGCCCGTTATACAGGCTTGAGGGAAGAGCGGTCAAGTCTGTCGAGCAGACATTTGTCAAAACAAACTTCTGCTGATTTCGCCTGAGGGCGAACTCTCGTTGCCACTCGCATCGTATGCCGTCACAGAAAACCAATAGGTCGATCCGAGCGGCAGGGTCAATCGTGTTGACGTGACGTTGCCGACGTCGAACGACTGGGAACGGACACCCGAGGCAGTACCCACATAAACGCGATACCCTCTGAGGTCCGCTTCAGTATTCGCATTCCATCTCACCGTGACAGTGCCCGTGGCTGTGCCGGAAGGAGGCGGCGGGGGTGACGTGGCGCTGCCGGTCGGCGAGGGCGGCGGGGGCGGCGGCGTGCTGCCGCTGGCCAGGACGGAGAGCGAGACAGGGATGCGCAACGTTTGGGAGCCGTTAGGACCGCTCTCGACGATATACACGACGCCGGAATAACTGCCGACGTTCATGCTGGAGGTGTTGACGGACACGGTAATGGAATCGATTTCGGTCGTGATGGTCTGGGTGCTGCCGTACGGGGGATTCAGAGCGGTCCAGGATTGACCGGCGCTGATACTGTAGGTGCTCTGTTGCGTGCTGGACTTCTGGAGATTGAATATGCCGCTGGCCGTGCCGCCCTTGGCGGCGGACAAGGACAAGGCCGCCGGAAAGGCTTGCAACAATGGCCTCAAGGACCCACTCGGCGGCGGGGGGGGCGGTGTGGTGGACGGCGGCGGTGGAGGCGGCGTCGTTGAAGGCGGGGGCGGCGGGGGTGTGGTGCCCGCGGCAAGGACGGAGAGCGAGACGGGGATGCGCAACGTTTGGGAGCCGTTAGGACCGCTCTCGACGATATACACGACGCCGGAATAACTGCCGACGTTCATGCTGGAGGTGTTGACGGACACGGTAATGGGATCGATTTCGGTCGTGATGGTCTGGGTGCTGCCGTACGGCGGATTCAGGGCGGTCCAGGACTGACCGGCGCTGATGCTGTAGCTGCTTGGCTGCGTGCTGGACTTCTGGAGATTGAACACGCCGCTGGCCGTGCCGCCCTTCGGGGCGGACAGGGACAAGGCCGCCGGGAAGGCTTGCAACAATGGCCTCAAGGACCCGCTCGGCGGCGGGGGGGGCGGTGTGGTGGACGGCGGCGGTGGAGGCGGCGTCGTTGAAGGCGGGGGCGGCGGGGGTGTGGTTGAGGTTGGGGGGGGCG
>WBZL01005479.1_pt1 | contig 10491 bp, 9 predicted proteins | sample 5204291 | NCBI WGS metagenome assembly WBZL01 (sample SAMN12344345, study PRJNA552823) | activated sludge metagenome | biome: Activated sludge suspended growth; feature: Nitrification reactor; material: Wastewater; isolation source: activated sludge from nitrification reactor of wastewater treatment... | reverse complement strand
CCGCCCCTGCAGGGGCGGCCTCGCATCACAGAACGGGTGTGGGCTCAGCGGCGGTGGCGCTTCTTGCTGATGTTCTCGAGCGTGAAGAGGATCGCGAGGACCGCGTAGACGATGACCACGACCAGGACGGTGAGTCCGTAGTGCTGGGGTTTGGCGGGGTCAGCAGTATCGAGCGGCGCCACGACGGGATACATGGCGCCGGCGGCGAGAGCACCCAGGACAAGCAGCATGATTCGACGGTCCATTTCGGTCCTCCAGTACCCCGCTACGCCCTGCCGCTCACGCGAGGGCCTCAATGACGAGCGACGAGATCCATCCGATGGCGAACGCGCCCGGGATCGTCAGGATCCACGCCCACACGACCTGTCCCGCAACCGCCCACCGGACCGCGGACATACGCTTCTGCGTACCGACACCGACGATGGCTCCCGTGATGGTGTGGGTGGTCGATACCGGGATTCCGGCCGCCGACGCGAAGAACAGCATCACCGCCGCGCCCGTCTCCGCGGCGAAACCACCGACCGGCTGAAGACGGGTGATCTTCGAACCCATCGTTTTCACGATGCGCCACCCGCCCGAGAGCGTGCCGAGCGCGATCGCGGTGTGCGCCGACAGCACCACCCACAGCGGCGCCTCCTGGGTCGCCGAGGCGTGGCCGGTCGAGATCAGCAGCACCAAGATGATGCCCATCGTCTTCTGCGCGTCGTTGGCACCATGACCGAGGCTGAACGCCGCAGCCGACAGCAGCTGGCCTTTTCGGAAGCCCCGGTTCAGGCCATCGACGTTCGCCACCCGGTAGCAACACCAGGAGATGACGAGCGAGATGATCAGGCCCAACGCCAAGCCGATCAGGGGCGACAGGATGATGAACGCGGAGATCTTGCGGAGACCATCGCTGACCAGGACATCGAAACCGCCGCGGGCAACCGCTGCGCCGGCCATCCCGCCGACCAACGCATGTGACGAGGACGACGGCAAGCCGAGATAGAAGGTCGCCAGATTCCAGCCGATCGCGCCGAGCAGACCGGCGAAGATCGCGCCGACGGTCAGGACATTGGACAACGGGTCGACGACGTCTTTCGCGATCGTGTTCGCGACCTCGGTGCCGAACACGGCGAACGCGATGAAGTTGAAGAACGCGGCCCAGAACACGGCGAGCTGCGGGGAGAGCACCCGCGTCGACACGACCGTGGCCACGGAGTTCGCCGCGTCGTGAAAGCCGTTCGTGTAGTCGAACGCCAACGCGACCGCGATCGTGATGATGACACCCGCAGTCACGTTCGATCGCCTCCGGGGCTCAGGCGTTCTTGACGATCACGGACTCGACGACGTCGCTGACGTCCTCGAGGCGGTCGATGGCGTTCTCGGTGGCGGAGATGATGTCCTTCCACTTCAGCACCGTCATCGTGTCGTGCTCCGCGAACAGCCGGGCGATCGCCCGTCGGTAGATCCGGTCCCCCTCGGACTCGAGCTGGCCGATCTCCATGAGGAGCGAGTCGAGGTCCTTCATGGACTCGAAACGCTCGAACAGGCTCACGTTGGCTGCGGACATGCGCACCAGCACGTCGCACAGCTCGGTCATCTCGCGCATCGGCTCGGTGATCTTCAGCATGTGCAACAGGTCGGCGACGTGGAACATGTCGTCAGTGACATCGTCGAGGCGCTCCGCGATGTTGTGGATGTCCTCGCGGTCGAAGGGGGTGACGAAGCTCGTATGGAGCCGAGCGAGCACGTCGCGGGTGAGATCGTCGCCCTTCCGCTCCGCGCCCAGGATCGCGTCCCGATGCGCACCGGCGTCAGCGAGGTTCTCGACCATCTTCTGCAGGAGCTGAGAGCACTCGTGCACGTTGTGTGCCGTCTCGACGAGCAGTTCGAAGAACTTGTCGTCGGTCGGGACGAGTCGGAATCGCATGGGGGTTGGGCTCCGCTGACGTCGGGGTGGGTGCCGCCCGGTTAACGCGCGGCAACGAACGGATGAACAGTAGTCGTCGAGTGCGGGCTCCGGTCCAGCCCGAACGCAACTGCCGAGTCGGCTACGAAGCAGCCCCCGGAAGCACCCGCGACGCGTCGTACACCGAGTCGATGCGGCGGAGACCGCCGAGAATCGCCTCCAGGTGCGACGGGTCGCCCAGCTCGAACTCGAACCGCATCTTCGACACCCGGTCCGGGCCGGTGCTCGTGAGGCACGAGACGATGTTGACCGCCTGGTCCGACAAGCTCTGGGTGACGTCCTGCAACAAGCGCGCCCGATCCAGCGCCTTCAGCTCCACCACGACGTTGAACGTGCCTGTGGAATGACCGTCCCAGGACACGTCGATCAGCCGTTCACCGTGGCCGCGTGCGAGCGAAGCTCCGATCTCGCAGTCCGCGCGATGGATCGACACGCCCCGCCCGCGGGTCATGAACCCGAGAATCGGGTCGCCCGGCACCGGGGTGCAGCAGCGCGCGATGCGGACCAGTTCGTTGACCTCGCCCTCGACACGGACCCCGATCGACTCGGCAGACGCGTTGCGCCGATTTCGTGCCGATCCCGTCGAGATGACCTCCGAGCGCCCCGAGTCGGCACCACGCATCTGCTTGACGACCTTCGCGACGACGTCGGCCGCCTCGATGCGGCCCTCTGCGATCGCCGTGTACAACGCATCGAGAGACCCGGTGTGGAAGTGGGCCGCGAGCTCGGTCAACAGCTCGTCGGTCACGAGCTTCTGCACGTGTGACGATTCGCTGCGCAACGCCTTCGCCAGCAGCTCCCGACCGGCGTCCAAGGCGTCCTCGCGACGCTCCCGGTTGAACCACTGCTTGATGCGCTGCTGCGCGGACCGGGTTGCGACGAAATCCAGCCAAGCGAGCGTCGGCCCAGCGCCGTCGACCTTCGAGGTGAAGATCTCGACGGTGTCGCCCGACGCCAGCTTGTGCTCCAGCGGCACGAGCTTGCCGGCGACACGCGCACCGATGCAACGGTGGCCGACCTCGGTGTGGATGGCGTAGGCGAAGTCGATCGGCGTCGCCCCGACGGGCAGGTTGATCACATCACCTTTGGGGGTGAAGACGTAGACCTCGTCCTGCTTCAGATCGGACTTCAGGTTCACGAGGAACTCGACGGGGTCCGACATCTCGTGTTGCCAGTCGACGACCCGGTTGAGCCACGGCAGCTCCTCGGCGCGGCCTCGCGCCGCTTCCTTGTAGGCGAAGTGCGCAGCGATCCCCGACTCGGCGCGCTGGTGCATCTCGCGGGTCCGGATCTGCACCTCGACCGCCTTTCCCTGCGGTCCGACGACTGTTGTGTGCAAGGACTGGTACAGGTTGAACTTCGGGGTGGCGATGAAGTCCTTGAAGCGCCCCACAACCGGCGTCCAGATCGAGTGGATCGAACCAAGAGCGGCGTAGCAGTCCTTCTCGGACCCGACGATCACCCGCATTCCGACCAGATCGTGGATGTCGTCGAACTCCTTGCCACGAAGCATCATCTTCTCGTAGATGCTCCACATGTGCTTGGGGCGCCCAGTCACCTCCGCCTCGATCCGCACCTCCGCGAGCCGTGTTCGGAGCTCCTCCTCGACCTGAGCGAGGTAGATCTCACGCTCGGGCGACCGGGTCGCGACCATGTGGTCGATCTCGGCGTAGCGCTTCGGGTGCAGCGCGGCGAAACACAGGTCCTCGAGCTGCTGCTTGAGTTCGCCCATGCCGAGCCGGTGAGCCAGGGGCGCGTAGACGTCCATCGTCTCCCACGCCGTCTTCTCCTGCTTCTCAGCGGGGAGCGCTGCGATCGTCCGCATGTTGTGCAGGCGATCAGCGAGCTTGATGACCAGCACGCGAATGTCGTCGGCCATCGCGACGAGCATCTTGCGGATCGCTGCCGCCTGCTGCGCTTCCTTGGAGTCGAAATGAATCCGGTCAAGCTTGGTCACACCGTCGACCAGCGACGCGACCTCTGGGCCGAACCGCTCAGCGAGGTCGTCAAGCGTCAGGTTGGTGTCCTCCACGGCGTCGTGCAGGAGCGCCGCCACGATGGTGGTCTCGTCCAACCCGAAGTGGGCGACGATGGTCGCCACCGCCAGCGGGTGGGTGATGTACGGCTCGCCCGAGCGGCGGGTCTGGCCCTCGTGCGCACGCTCGGCGACCTCATAAGCGCGGACAATCTCATCGAGTGATGCCCGCGGATGCCAGGATCGGTACTGCTCAGCGAGCGCCCCGACGTTCTCGGCGACCGGAAGCTGGTGACGACGCCATGGGAGGACTCGGGTCACGGTCGGCATGTGTCTGAGCTCCTCTCCGTCGCCGTCGGCCTGCGTCAGTACGTCAGCACCGAATGTATTGGCACATTCGCCAGTTTCGATCGGCCGTCCAGCGACGTCAGCTCGATGAGAAACGCCGCTGCGACCGGTCTGGCCCCGGCCGACTCGAACAACGCCACGGTGGCCGCCGCTGTTCCACCCGTGGCGAGCACGTCGTCGACGACCAGCACTCGCTGGCCGGGAACGACTGCGTCGGTATGAATCTCCAACCGGTCCGTGCCGTACTCGAGGTCGTAGGCCTCGACGAAGGTCTCCCTCGGCAACTTGCCCGGCTTGCGCACCGGCACGATCCCCACGCCGAGCCGATGCGCGACCGGGGCTGCGAACATGAAACCTCTCGCTTCGATGCCGGCGACGGCGTCGACCCGGTCCAAGAACGGTTCTGCCAGAGCGTCGACGGCCGCTGCGAACGCCGAAGCGTCCCCCAACAACGGTGTGATGTCGCGGAACAGGACCCCTGGCCGAGGATGGTCGGGAATGTCGCGGACGAAACGCGTCAAGTCCCGGTGATCCATCGGCCGAATCTACTCGCGAGTGGGCCGCCTCTCAGCGCCCCGCCACGCCGATCAGCGCTTCCTGCCCTGCTTTCGGGGGCGCGGCGGCGCTTCCCGTTGATACTGCGCTGCCTTCGCTGCGAGCGGTGACGGCTTCGGTCTCAGGGCAGCCGATTCGTCCCCGTCCACCGACACGGCGGATGCGCCCATCGGAGCTCCGAGTACCGGCGAGTCGGCCATGGGAATCCACTCCGCTTCCGCTTCTGCCCCACGATCGCGCGCCCGCTGGCGAATCCTGGCGTAGCGCGGCTCGCGCTCCTTGAGCCAAACGACCAACGGCGACGCGATGGCGATCGACGAATAGGCGCCGAACACCAGGCCGACCAACATCGCCAAGGAGAAGTCCATCATCGTCGGCTGGCCGTAAAAGACGCCGCCGATGACAAGAATCGCCACCACCGGCAGCACCGCCACGAACGACGTGTTCAACGAACGCATCAACACCTGGTTCAGAGACCGGCGCATGATGGCGTTGTAGGTGTACTTGCCGACCCGGTCGTAGCGGGCAGCATTTTCCCTGACACGGTCGTACACCACGATCGTGTCGTACAACGAAAAGCCGAGGATCGTGAGGACCGAGATGACGGTTGCCGGCGTCACTTCGAAGCCGAACACCGAGTAGAAGCCCAACGTCAACACGACATCGTGGACGACGGCAATCAAGCCGGACACCGCCATGCGCCACTCAAGCTGCCACGACATGTACCCAGCGATCACGATGAAGAAGACGATCAGCGCGCGGATCGCGTCGTTGGTGAGGCTCTTACCCCACGACGGCCCCACGGTGTTCGCTGCCACGTCGTTGGCATCGATTCCGGCCTTCTCCGCCAGTGCCGCCGCGATCTTCGTGCTCTCGTCGATGTTCTTCGCGGCTTCGGCCTGTACTCGGACGATGCGCCGCCCGTTCGCGTCGGTGACGCTCTGGATCTTCGCGCCGGCCGCCTTGTCGAACGTCGCGAGCACATCCTCGGCATCAGAGGTCGACATCGTCTTCGACGGGACCTCCCACACAGCGCCACCGCGGAAGTCGATCGACATGTTGAGCTGACGGCTCGCGAGCGAACCGATCGAGATCAGCATCAGGATGCCGGAGACGACCAGCATCACACGCCACGGCTTACGGAAGTCGAAATCGGTCTGGACCCGGTAGAGCTTGCGGAGCGTGCCCATCAGCGGCCACCTCCCCGCTCGTCAGCAGGCTCATCGTTGACGGCGGCTCCCTTCGACGGAGCGGCAGCGACGGCTGCGGGGACCGAGATGCCGAACAGCGACGGCCGGCTGCCCAGCTTCGACCGGGCAGCGAGTACCGTTGCCGGCCGAATGAATAGGTAGGCCAACACGAGGTCGATGACCGTCGACAACGCCAGATAGAAGGCGAACCCCTTCACCGGTCCGACCGACAAGAGATACAGAATGATCGCACCGATCAGCGACGAGACGTCGGCCTTGATGATCGTGCCCCAGGCCTGGTCGAAGCTTCGGTCAACAGCGGATCGCAACGAACGACCACCGATCACGTCCTCTTTGAGGTTCTCGAAGTACACGACGCTCGAATCGAGCGACACACCGATGGACACGATGATCCCGACGATGCCGGCCAGTGACAACGCCAGATCCGCGTAGCGGCCGAGCAACCCGACGACCGCCCAGAGCATCGCTGCGGTCAGCACGAGCCCGCCGACGGTGATGGCGCCGAGAAGCCGGTAGTAGGCGATCACGTAGACGACGACGATGCCAAGGCCGATGAGGCCGGCGATGATTCCGGAACGGAGCGCTCCGGACCCGAGGGTGGCCGACACCGTCTGAACAGTCTGTGGCTGCAACTCCAACGGCAGCGAGCCGTAGCGAAGGGCCAGCGCCAGATCCTTCGCGGACGTCTCGTCGAAGGACCCCGAAATCTGGATCTGGTCCCGCGAGAACGTCGCGGCGTTGATGGCGGGTGCGCTGATGACTTCACCGTCGAGCACCACAGCAAGCGCTCCGACCTGTCCACCGGAATCGCTCGGCGCTGTCGCCGGGCACTCGGTCGCACCCGCGTTGCAGAGCGCTGCCGCCTTGTTGAACAGGTCGATGCCGTTCTCACCCGACTTGAACGTCGGGTTGACAACCCACTTGCCCTCGATGAGGCCCGCGGCAGCGTCCTCGATCGCACGGCCTGTCAGCAACGTCGGGCCGAGCTTGTACTTGGCCCGTGAGCCGTCCTTGTCCGGGCGGCCGTACAGCACAACCTGCTGATCGGCCTGGTCGTCGGCCGGTTCGGTCACCTTCTCAGCAGCGTTGTTGACCTGCTGATCGAGCTCGAACAGCTTGGCGAAGTCCTTGCTGCTGACGTCCACATTCCACTGGTTCTTGGGAACGTAGGCCGTTGTGGTAGTGGTGCCAGCGGAATCCGCCGGCGCAACAGTGGTCGTCGCCGCCTCAGACGTCGTCGTGGTCTCCTCGGGTGCCGTGGTGGTCGTCGAGGCCTGCCGGCGGGCGGCTGCACCCTTCAGGGATCGACTACCGCCACTTCCCTCGCCCGTGGCTTCGCTCGTAGCGGGCGCTGCAGTCGTCGATGCGGCCGTCGTCGGCGCCGCAGTCGTTGCCTGCGGGTCGGCGGGCAGCGTCGTGGCGGTTGGGTCCGCTGGCACCGTTGTACCGGTGGCCGCGGCGGTCTCCTCGTCGACGATCTGCTGCACGGTCACCCCCTCGGGGATCTTCAGCACCTCGCGGAGCTCGGCAATCTCCTCCTCGGCGTCGGCCGGCGGCGCTGCGGTCGGTGCCTCCAACACCGGCCGGAACCGCAGCTCGGCGGTCTTGCCGACCAGGTCGAGGACACGCTTCTGATCCTTGATTCCCGGCAACTGCACGACGATGGTGGCGCCCTGGATGGTGATGTCCGGTTCACCGACACCGATCGCATTGACCCGCGTCTCGATGACCCGCTGCGTCTGGGCAAGCGCCTCGGCGCTCACCTTCGTCTGCTTCTTGCCGCCCTTGACCGGCTGAAGCACCACCGAAACACCGCCTTGGAGATCGAGACCGAGGTTCGGAGTGAAACCGAGCAGGATGACAGCGAGGCACGCACCGACTGACACCACCGTCACGAACAGGAGCGGTGCGAGGCCCTTTTTCTTCTTCATACGGAGAGAATCCCTCTGGGGTCTGCGGCCGCGGCACAAGACGCGCGACCGGCGGAGCCTAGGAGGCCCGACCCGCCCGCGTCACGGATGGGCAGCAGCGTGCTACTTCTTCGACGCCTTCTTGGCGGACTTCTCCGCGTCGTCAGGCACCTCGGTGGCGTCGGTGACATCGATCGTCGGTTCGTCGTCCGCCGCGGGGGTGAGACGGGTGAGCGCCGTCTTGGTCACGCGGATCACCACATCGGTGTCCACGAGGACATGGGCGACGTTGTCCTCGAGGAACGTGACCGTGCCGTGGATGCCGCCGGAAGTGACGACGTCATCACCGACGGTCAGCGCCCGGAGCATCTCCTCCTGCTTCTTCTTCTGCTTCCGCTGGGGCACGATCATCATGTAGACGAGCAGGGCCATGATCGGCAGGAAGATGATGAGGGATCCGCCGGCTGACTGCTGCTCGGCGGCGAGGAGGGACACAGCTGCATTCACGGCCACCACGGTAGTTGGCGGCGCGCCCGCGGCCCAGACGGGCCACCGGTTGGGTCACGCCCAGGTCTCGACGACCTCCGAACGGAAGCGATCGAAGGTGTGGTCCTCGATCGCCGCCCGGATGCGGTCGACGAACCGCAGAAGCCACGCCACGTTGTGGATCGTCCGCAGCGTGGCTCCCGTCGGTTCCCCCACAGTCGCGAGGTGGCGGAGGTAGCCGACCGAGTAGCGGGCACAGACCTCACATGGGCACGTCGGGTCGAGCGGCTCGTCACTGCGGGCGAACTCGGCCCGGCGAATGTTCACCTTTCCACGATCGGTCAGCATCGTGCCGTGGCGGGCCAAACGAGTTGGCAGGACGCAGTCCATCATGTCGACCCCGCGCGCCACCGCTTCGACAATGCCGACGGGATCGCCCAACCCCATGAAGTAGCGGGGTTGATCGGCAGGCAGATGGGCGACTGCTGCCTCCAGCGCCGGCAACATGACGTCGCGGGACTCCCCCACCGACAGCCCACCGATCGCATACCCGTCGAAGTCGAGCTCGATCGTGCGTTGGGCGGACTCGGCGCGCAGGTCGATCTCAGTGCCGCCTTGGACGATTCCAAACAACGACTGCCACTCCGCGGTCGCGCCGTCGCCGTCGAGGCGGTGCGCGGCGCGGGCGCGTACAGCCCAGTCCGCCGTGCGATCTACGGCGCGCCGCAACGTGGCTCGTGACGCCGGCAACGCCGAACACACGTCGAGCACCATCTGGATGTCGGCACCCAACTGCGCCTGGATCCGGACGGCGCTCTCGGGGGTCAACCGATGCGATGACCCGTCGTAGGTGGAACGGAACGTCGCACCGCCGTCGTCCACCTTCGGGGACAGTGAGAACACCTGGAAACCACCGGAATCGGTGAGCATGTGCCCCGCCCAGTCCTCCATGCGATGCAACCCGCCGAGAGCCTCGACGACCTCCGACCCCGGCCGGAGCATGAGGTGGTAGGTGTTGCCGAGAACGATCTCCGCGCCAAGGCGCTCCAGGTCCGCGGTCGTCAGCGCTCGTACGGCACCGCGGGTGCCGACCGGCATGAACACGGGGGTCCTGAACGAGCCACGGGCTGTGTGAACCACGCCGGTGCGCGCGGCACCGTCGGTCGCGGTGACATCGAGTTGGAGCTTCATGCTCGGACGCCGGCCTCGGTACGACGCAGCAGCATGGCGTCACCGAAGGAGAGAAACCGGTATCCACGCTCGAGTGCAGTCGAGTAGATGTCACGCCATCGGTCCCCGACGAACGCGTCGATCATGACCAACAACGTCGAACGCGGCAGATGGAAGTTGGTGAGGAGCGCATCGACCACCCGCCACTCGTACGGCCTGCGGATGAAGAGGCCGGTGCTCCCCGACAGCTCACCGCTCGACGCGGCGGACTCCAACGCCCGGACCACCGTGGTCCCCACGGCGACGACACGGCCACCGCGACGGCGCTGTTCTTCCACTGCCTCCCACGTCGACCGCGGAACCCGGTAACTCTCGTGATGCATGACGTGCTCCTCGACGTGATCACCGGTCATCGGGCGGAACGTCCCGAGCCCTACGACCAACTCGACGCTCACGATGCGGATCCCGGCGTCTCGAAGCCGGTCGATCAGCTCATCGGTGAGGTGGAGCCCCGCTGTCGGTGCCGCAGCCGACGCCGGGCGTTTCGCGAACACCGTCTGGTAACGGTCCGGGTCGTCGAGACGCGCATCGCCGAGGTAGGGCGGAAGCGGCATCTCGCCGACACGTTCGAGCGCGTCGAGCAACGTTTGTCCGGCGGCGGGATGCCCGCCGACGAGCGGGCACACGATACGGCGGCCCTCTCCGAGGTCCGCTCCGAACTCGAATCCGAACTCGGGATCCCCCGCACCGATGTCGACGACGGTTCCGGGTGGCAACTTGGCCGACGGTCGAACCAGCGCCTCCCACCAACCGTCCTCGATCCTCGACAACAGAAGTACCTCCGCTGCGCCGCCCGTCTGGCGGGTGAAACGCACCCGAGCGGGA
>WBZL01005477.1_pt1 | contig 10492 bp, 8 predicted proteins | sample 5204291 | NCBI WGS metagenome assembly WBZL01 (sample SAMN12344345, study PRJNA552823) | activated sludge metagenome | biome: Activated sludge suspended growth; feature: Nitrification reactor; material: Wastewater; isolation source: activated sludge from nitrification reactor of wastewater treatment... | reverse complement strand
CGAAAGAAGGTGCAGCGCGGTATGGACGCGCATGTGCGCGTAGCGGCGGTTCCAGTCCAGCCGCTGGAGGACATGGGCGCCCTGCGGCGGCAGCGCGGCCGGTTCGGACGGGACGAGAACGACCGCCCCCGCCTCACCCTTGACCGCCGAGGCGATCGCGATACGGCCTCCCTCCCATTCGAGCGTGCCGGAATCGCCCGGCTGGCCGCCGCCTGTCGGATAAAAGAGGCTCTGGTCGAGGATGACCCCGCCTTCGGCCGTATGGCCGGCGACCACGCCCGGCGCCTCGCGCCGGTAGGCATCTTCGCGGAACAGCAGGACGGTCATCATACCTCCCCGGATTCCTCGGCTTCGTCTGCCACCGGATCGTTGCGGATGAGACGGGGATCCGGCGCCGCCGTCGTCTCTCTCCCGACGGGAGACACGGGTGCCGTTGGGCCGGCCTGCTCGTTTTCCGGCCGACCCCCAGCCGTACCCCTGAGCGCCTCGGGATTGCGGATCCAGAGATCGCGCTGGGCGAAGGGAATCTCGATGCCCTCGGCGACGAAGCGTTCGGTGATCTGGTGCAGGATCTCGCTTTGCACCACCATCTTGAAGTTCACGTCCGATAGGATGGCGCGGATTTCGAAATTCAGGCTGTCGGCCCCGAAGCCGACGAAGAAGACGCGCGGCTCGGGATCGATGAGCACGAGCGGCTGAGCCTCGGCGATCTCGAGGAGCAGCGCCTCCACCTTGCGGGTGTCGCTGCCGTAGGCCACGCCCACGGGGATGATCAGCCGGCCGGTCTGGTTACCGCGGGTGAGGTTCGTCACCACGCCGGATACGAGATCGGCGTTCGGCACGATCACATCGGTTCGGTCGAAGGTCTCGATCCAGGTGGAGCGGACCGAGATGCCCTTGACGACGCCCATCTGGCCGTTGACGTCGATCATGTCGCCTTCGGAGATCGGCCGCTCGATCAGAAGGATGATGCCGGAGACGAAGTTCTGCACGATGTTCTGGAGGCCGAAACCGATACCGACCGAGAGAGCGCCGACGACATAGCCAAGCGCCGAGAGGTCGATCCCCGCACCGGTGATCGCGATGAGCGCGGCAAGGAAGATGCCGAGATAGCCGAGGCCGGAGATCAGCGCGTTCTGGACGCCCTTGTCGAGCTTTGTCCGCGGCAGGATCGCCGACCTGAGCGCCCCCTGGGCGAGGCGCGTGATCGCATAGCCGATCGCGAAGATGATCAGGAATGCCAGCAGGACCGAGGGCGAAAGGCGCGTCTCGCCGATCGTCAACCCCTCGCCGAACCGTGTCCAGAGCTCGGAAAGCTCGGCCGTCCGTGCGCCCCATATCAGCGCGAAGCCCGGCAGGGCGAGGATCATGAGGCCAAAGCCGATCAGCACCGGAAGCAGGGCTTCCCGGCCCTCCTCGCCCGAGCGCGTGGCGACCAGGTAGATGTCCGTCGCAAACCGCTGCAGGACCACGATGACACCGATCAGGCCGAGCGAGGCGACGGTGGGCCAGATCAGCGCGTTCGCGGCGGCGACATAACCCACGATCGCCAGCAGCGGGGCAACGACGGAGACGGTGACCACGGCCGAGCCGATCAGCCGCAGCACGCGGTCGCGGAACTCGGCCGCGCCCGGTTCCACCTCCGACCTGGACGGCCTCAGGATCATCCCCAGCCGGAAAAGGAATATGGCGACGACGCAGACGAGCGGCGCGGCCCAGACGGCCTGCGCCGCCATCGACAGCGGCGGCCGCACCTCGGTGATGAAGGCACGCCGAAACACCTCCGCCGCTGCCACGAGCGCGATCATGTTGACGTGGAACCGCGCTTCTGCCGGCCGCTCGGTCAGGCCCGCCCAGTGCCCGCCTTCCGACCGGAAAAGCAATGAACCGAGCCAGCGCGGCGTGAAGAAGAAGAAGGCGGCGAAGGGGAGCGCGCTGATGAGCGCACCGGACCGGACGCCCGTCATGCCCGTCGAGAAGACCGCCGCCACGAAGAGAACCATGCCGAGGACCGGCACGATCACCTGGCCCAGCGAGACGACCGCCGCGACGATGTCTCCGCCGCGGATACGCGCGCGCGTCAGGAGCCGCACGGACCGATTCTCGATGAAATCCGGGCCGCGCACCAGCAGGAGTCCGGCGATCGCAAGCAGAAGGATGATGACCGGGAGATTGTTCTTGAGTTCGGTGCGGCGCGCCGGGTTGTTCCAGGCCTCGGTGGTCTCTTTCCAGAGGGTTTGTGCGCCGCCCGTCAGCACGGCGAGGCCTGCGGGCCAATTGGCCGGATTGGCGGGCGTGGGCGAAAGCCTGAGCAACTCGCTCGCCTGCCGCGCGCGTATGCGGGCGTCGATCTGCCGAATGAGGCCGTCGGCCCGGCTGTAGGCCTCCACCGCCGCGAGCCCCGGCGCCTGCAGGCGGGTGAGCTGCTCGTTGAGCGCCTTGCGCCGCTCGGCGATCTCGGGCGCGTCCGGATTCTCCTCGGTCGGCGCGGGGCCGAGCGAGGCGATCTGCGCCTTCACCGTCTCGATCTGGGCGGAATTCGCGTTCTGGGCCGTGGCGAAGGTGCTGCGCCAGGCCACGATACGCGCGCGAAGCGCCTCGAGCGCCTGACTGCTCACCCGGTCCGCCGCCAGCGCGTCCTCGGCACCCTGTGCGTTCGTCTCCCAATCGGCATAGTCGACCACGGCCTGGTCCTGCGCGACCGCGGGCGCGACGCCGACGGGGCCACACGCCAAGGCGGCCATCGCCAGAACGAGAAGGAGGAGGGCGGGGCGAAGAATGCGCATCAGTCGACGAAGGCGTTCGGGAGCGGGCGCGCGGTGCGGTCGAGCCAGCCGGGCACAGGCAGTCCCTTCGCCTTGAGGAAGTCCGGGTTGAAGAGCTTCGACTGATAGCGCGTGCCGTAGTCGCACAGGACCGTCACGATCGTATGGCCCGGTCCCATCACCCGCGCCATGCGGATCGCGCCGGCCACGTTGATGCCGGACGACCCGCCGAGGCAGAGCCCTTCCTCGGCCAGGAGGTCGAAGACGATCGGCAGCGCCTCGCTGTCCGGAATGCGGAAGCTCATGTCCGGCGTGAAGCCTTCGAGGTTGGCCGTGATCCGGCCCTGCCCGATCCCCTCGGTGATCGAGGAGCCTTCGGCCTTCAGTTCGCCCGTCGTGTAGTAGCTGAAGAGCGCCGCACCGTCGGGGTCGGCCAGCGCGACCTTGACGCCCCTCGGTTGCAGCGCCATGGCGACGCCGGCAAGCGTGCCGCCCGAGCCTACGGCGCAGACGAAGCCGTCCACCCTGCCCCCGGTCTGTTCCCAGATTTCGGGGCCTGTCGTCTCCACATGCGCGAGGCGGTTCGCCACGTTGTCGAACTGGTTCGCCCAAATGGCTCCGTTCGGTTCGATTTGTGCAAGTTTCTCAGCAAGTCGGCCGGAATAGCGAACGTAATTGTTCGGATTCTTGTAGGGCGCAGCCGGAACCTGGACCAGATCGGCACCCGCGAGACGCAGCATGTCCTTCTTTTCCTGGCTCTGTGTCTCGGGGATGACGATCACCGTCCGATACCCCATCGAGGCGCCGACGAGGGCGAGCCCGATGCCGGTGTTGCCCGCGGTCCCCTCGACGATCGTGCCGCCGGGTTTCAACATTCCCTTGGCGACCGCGTCGCGGATGATGTAGAGCGCGGCGCGGTCCTTCACCGACTGCCCGGGATTGAGAAACTCCGCCTTGCCGAGAATCTCGCAGCCCGTCAGTTCGCTCGGACCCCTCAGCCGGATCAGAGGCGTGTTGCCAACAGCCGCGGCAAGATCCTTCGAGATGCGCATGTCGGTCCTCCTGTCGCCTGCCCCATTCCTAGGCCGCGACCGGTCCGACCTCAAGTCAAACCGGCATCCGCGCGCAGCCGCGCGCGGTTGCGCGCGAGCCAGTAGGCCAACAGGATGAGCGGCCCGTTGTTGACCTCGCCCGTCTCCACCATCGCCATCAGCCGGTCGAAGGACACTAGATGGCTGCGGATGTCCTCCGCTTCGGTCGGAAGCCCGGCGACGCCTGCCGCCCCGTCGGGAAGGTCGGCGAGCCCGACATAGGTGTAGAGATACTCCGCCACGCAGCCCGGCGAGGGGTAGTGGTGCAGTGCCGGCACGAGCGCACGCAGCACCAGCCGCGCCTCCTCCTCTGCCTCGCGCCGCGCCGCCGTCTCCGGCGTCTCGCCGCCATCGACGCGGCCCGCGGGTGCCTCGAGCAGCCAGGGCTGCGGGTCGCCCCGCCCGTGAGGGCCCATGCGGAACTGCTCGATCAGGAGTACCCGGTCGCGAACCGGATCGTAGGGCAGGACCACGACCGCGTCGCCGGCGACGAAGACGCCCCGGTTCACCTCGGGGCTCATGCCGCCGTCGAAATGGCGGAAGCGGAGGTCGAACTCCTCGACCGAGAAGTAGTTGGCATAGACCTGCCGCCCATGGCGGCGGCTCACGTCATCCGTCGCGGCGCGCCGGCGCAGGGTCATGGGCACCTGCCCGGCCTCGGCTTCGGCCCTGAGCCGCGCGCCCGCCCGTATCAGCATCATCCCGTATCGCGCCCAGAGCTTCTCGGGCGCCACGATGCCACGTTGCGCCATGAAGTCCTCGGCCGCCGCCGTCACGACCGCGCCCCATCGCGCCACCCAGGCGGCAAGATCCCAGGGCGCGCCCGGGCGCCAGAGGCCGGGCTGCGGGAAGTAGACCCGTGCGGTCGCGGGGCCGGCCGCCGTGTCCACCCGCATGTCCCGGGTGTCGAAACCGAACCCCGCCTCGTAGAAGTCGAGCCGGGCGACATCCTCGGCCCCGAGGCCGCGGACAAGCACGCCCGGCGCGCCGGCGCCGCCCGCAACGATCATCGGGAATGCCCCGAGTTCCGCGACATGGACTGCATGGCCCGGCAGCGCCGCCGGCTCCGCCCGCACCTCGCGGCCGAGAACCGCGCGGACGAGCGGCGGGTGGCAGAGCGTCCCGTAGAAGAAGAAGTCCGTCACCGGGTCACTTCCAGCGCCGCGCCGCCCATTCCGACAGCAGCCCGGCCAGCGCCCCGCCCCCCGCGAGCACCGCGATCACGTCCCAGGCGAGCATCGCGCGGAGGTAGTCCACGCCGATCTCGAAGATCGCCACGATCGCCTCCATCGGTCCCTTGTACTCTGGCCGGAAGGCGCGGAGGAACATGTCGTAGGTCGAGAAGATCACAAGCGCGAGGCCGATCATGACGGCCGAGGTCTTGATGCCGGAATTCACCGCCGCCCAGTTTCCGCGCCCGGCCTCGGGCCCCATGACCCGCCAGCCGGCGACCAGACCGATCAGCGACGCCACGAACGAAAAGTACCCGAACTGGGTTCCCTCGGGCATGTGCGGCTTGAAGATCTCCGCGGTGAAGAAGGCCAGGACCGCAAAGGCGAATCCGGCGAAAAGCTTGGCGGCTGTGGGCACTAGACTGCTGGCCTCGATACCGTGATTTGTGTCACGTCGCAGTTTCCGCCGCGGAACGCGCCCGCGCAAGAGGTCAGGTAGAAATTCCACATGCGTTGGAATCTTGCATCAAACCCGAGCCGCGCGATCTCGTCCCAACGGTCGTTGAAGGTCTCGTGCCAGCGTCTGAGTGTCTGGTTGTAGCTCTCCCCGAACTCGAACGACCCCACGAGCGTGAGCCCCGCCCGCGCGACCTCCGCCCGCAGGGCGGAAGGCGAGGGCAGCATGCCGCCGGGAAAGATGTACTTCTGGATGAAGTCCACGCCCTTGCGGTAGATCTCGAAGCGCTTCTCCTGAAGCGTGATGATCTGCAGCGTCGCCTTGCGGCCCGGCATCAGCCGGTCGCGGACCGTGTCGAAATAGACCGGCCAGTACTTCTCTCCTACCGCCTCGAACATCTCGATGGAGGCGATGCCGTCATAGCTGCCCCGTTCGTCGCGGTAGTCCTGCAGCTTCAGGTCCACCCGATCGGAAAGCCCCGCCCGATGGATGCGCGCCCGGGCATAGTCGAGTTGGGCCCGCGAGATGGTCAGGCCCGTCACCTTAAGCCCCCGCTCGGCGGCCGCATACTCGGCAAATCCGCCCCAGCCGCAGCCGATCTCCAGCACGTGGTCGCCCGGGCTCACCCCCATGCGGTCCACCATGGAGGCGTACTTGGCGCGCTGCGCCGCCTCCAGACTTTCCTGCCCGGTCTGGAAAAGCGCAGAGGAATAGGTCATCGACCGGTCGAGCCAGAGCGCATAGAACTCGTTGCCGAGGTCGTAATGGTACGCGATGTTGCGCTTGGCCTGCCCCCGCGAGTTCGACCGCAGAAGGTGGCGCACGCGTTCATAGGCGCGCACCAGCGCCATTCCCGGAAAGCCGTCGTAGACCCCTTCGTTGTCGGCATGGATCAGGTCCATGAAGGCCTGCAGGTCGGGTGTCGTCCAGCCGCCCTCCAGGTAAGCCTCACAGAAGCCGAGGTCCCCTTCGCGGATCAGCCGGGCGAAGATGTCGTCGTCGACGACGTGAATCTCCGCGACCGGCCCCGGAGCGGCGCCGTCGACCCGGAACCTCCGGCCGTCCGCCAGCACGAAGTCGAGCCGGCCGTTGCGAAGTGTGCCGGACACGCGGAACACCTGCGCAAAGTAGCGCGGCAGGCGCTGCTGGCCGTCGGTGGTGCGCAATATCGCCATCGGACCTCCCTCTGCGCCAAACGGTAAGCGCAGAGACCCCGGCCCCGCAACCCGGTCATTCTGCAGCTGCACGGTCCCGCTGTCCGTAGGCCCTGAGCGCCCGTGCGCGACCCTCCGCTAGCGCGATCGCCGGCGCGGGATAGCGGGCGTCGGGGCGGAGCCGCCAGGCCCGGGGAACGGCGGCGAAGTAATCGCGCGCGGTGGCGGGCGGGGCGGCCCGGCCCTCGGCAAGGAAGGCACCCCGGTAGCGCCCCTCCGGATCGAACTTCTCCGCCTGGGTTCCCGGGTTGAAGATGCGGAAATAGGGCGCCGCATCCGGCCCGCACCCCGCCACCCACTGCCAGCCCATGGCATTGGCGGCCGGGTCCCAGTCCGTCAGGCACTCGGCGAACCAGGCCAGCCCTACCCGCCAGTCCGTCATGAGGTGTTTTGTCAGGTAGGACGCCGCGATCATCCTCGCCCGGTTGTGCATCCGGCCCGTCACATACATCTCGCGCATCGCGGCATCGACGAAGGGCTCGCCGGTCATGCCGCGCCGCCACCGCTCGGCCTCCGGGTTGTCGCCGCGCCAGGGAAAGCTGTCCCAGCCCGCGCGCCAGTTGGCGCTCGCAAGACCGGGATGGTGGTACATCAGGTGCCAGGCGAACTCGCGCCAGACGAGCTCCGAGAGAAACTTCTCCGCGCCGGGGTTGCCCTCCTCCCGCGCCCGCAGGCCCGCCGCCCAGACCGTGCGCGGCGATATCTCGCCCCAGGCGAGGTTCTCGGACAGACCCGATGTCGCGCCGCGTGCGGGAAAGTCGCGCTCGGAGGGATAGCGCGCAAGCCTCTCCGCAACGAAGCCCTCGAGCCGCGCCCGCGCCGCCGCCTCGCCCACCGTTGCGTGACGTGCCAGGAATGCCGCGCCGCGGTCGACAGCCATCGCCATCCGCCAGTCGGCCCGCATGTCCGAGGCCGGCCAGGTCGCCGGCGGACGCAGCGACTCCGGCTCCGGCAGCGCCACCCCCGCATCGCGGCCGCGAACCGCACGCCAGAAGGGCGAATAGACCGAATGGGGCGCGCCCGCCCCCGTCGCGACCGTCCACGGCTCGAAGAGCACCGCCCCCGGAAAGCTTTCGGCGAGGATGCCCTCGGCCTTCAGCGCGGCCTTCACGGCCGTATCCCGCGCGATCCCCTCCCGGTCGTAGACCCGCTGCCAATGGACCGCGGCCGCTCCGGTCTCGGCCACAAGGCGGAGAAGCACCTCGCGCGCGGCGCCCCGCCGCAGGATAAGCCGCGCGCCACGCGCCCCGAGCCCGGCCGCAAGGACCGCGAGCCCCTCGCCGAGTCTCCATTTCGCGGCCGCGCCAAGCACCTCGACCGTCTCGTCATGCAGGAAGACGGGGATGACCGGCCGCCCGGACGCAGCAGCTGCCGTCAGCGCCGCGTGATCGCCGAGCCGGAGGTCGCGCCGGAACCACAGGATCACCGGAGCATCGTTCGCAACGTCTTTCATTGTGGTCCAAATACTCCGGGGGTCCGGGGGCGGCGCCCCCGGGGTTCGACGTCAGAGCACCGTATCCAGCGCCGCGATCAGCCGCGCCACGTCCCCGGCGCTCGTGTAGTGCACCATCGACATACGCAGGACGCCCCGGTGCGGATCAATTCCCATCGCCGAAAGCGGCCGGACCGCATAGAAATCGCCCGCCCAGCAGTTGATGCCATGTGCCGCAAGCGCCGCCGACACGGGTTCCGCCGCCCGCCCGAGGTCCACCGCAACGGTGGGCGCCCGCTGCGTCGCCTCGGCCGGCCCGAGAAGCCTGAGGTCGTTGCGGTTCCTCAGGTAGTCCAGAAGCGGCTGGCAGACAGTCACCTCCTGCGCCCGCATCAGGTCGTGCACCCGGGCGGCCCGCTTGCGCGCGTCCGGCTCGGGCGCGAAGTGACGGTCGTGAAGCGCGTCGAAATAATCCGCGATCCCGGCCGAGGCCGCGACCTGCGCATGGTCCGGCCCGGCCGGCGTGAAGCGCTTGTAGAGGGTGTCGCCGTTGAACCAGTGGCCCTGGGTCGGCAGTCGCATTCCGAGGTCTTCGCGGATCGCCATGATTCCCTGATGCGGGCCGTAGGTCTTGTAGGCCGAAAAGAGGTAGATGTCGGCACCGAGCGCGCCCACATCCGGTATCCCGTGCGGTGCGTAGCTCACGCCATCGACGCAGGTGACGGCGCCGGCGGCATGGGCGGTCGTGACGATCTCGGCCACCGGGTTGATCTCGGCGACGACGTTCGAGCAGTGCGGGAAGCACAATAGTCGCACCCGCCCGTCGGCCAGCAGGGGCGCAAGCCGCGCGGGGTCGAGATGGCCGGTCGCGGGGTCGATCCGCCACTCGCGGACCTCGATCCCCTCCTCCGCCAGCCGGCGCCAGGGGCCGGAGTTGGCCTCGTGGTCCTGATCGGTCACGACGATCGCCTCCCCGGGCTTCAGCGCGCGCCGGAAGGCCTGGGCGAGGACATAGGTATTCGCCGTGGTCGAGGGGCCGAAGCTCAGTTCATGCGTCTTCACCCCCATCATCGCGGCGAGACGCAACCGCGCCTCGTCCATCTCCGCTCCGCCGGCTGTGGCCGCCGCATAGGGCGCATAGGGCTGCACCTTCCGCTCGCGATAGAAGCGGGTGAGCCTCTCGATCACCGGGGCGCAGGCATAGGAGCCGCCGGCGTTCTCGAAGAACGCCTGATCGGCGAGACCCGGCACCGAAAAGGCCGGGAACTGCGCGCGCACGAAGGAAAGATCGAGTTGCATATTGTCTCCGAGGAAGGGTTTCGACGCCACCCTGCCCCGCCCGCGCCGCATCCGCAACTCCCCGCGCCGGACGGCTTGCCCGGCCGGGGCCGTGCCCCTATATTCGATCTGTCCGGGGCGACCCGGACTATGGACATAAACGCGCTCGTAATAAGCGGTTCGGACCCGGGGGCGGTACCCGGCGGCTCCACCAATATCCCGGCGTTGCGGGACAGAGGGGCCGAAACAGGATCGACGAACGTCTAAAGGGGTTTGCTTTGTCCCGGTGAGGTACCACCGTTATCGGTCCGCAAAGTACAGTTGCCAACGACAACCGTGCTCCGGTCGCTCTGGCTGCGTAAGCAGCTCGGGTAACCGAAAATCAAGTCCTTGCGCTTAGCCGCGCAAGGCGGGGTTCGCAGGCACCTGGCAACAGAAGCCTGCACTTCCCTCCGCCTTCGCCCCGCACGCAAGCGTTCACGTTTTGTGAGGATCGCGCGCCTAGGATCGCCTTCGCGTCCTGAAAAGATGGAGGGTCACGGATGACGAATCTCGACATCCTCAGTGAGTGGTATCGCCGGGTCTGGATCGAGGGCGACCTTTCCGCCATCGACAGCTTTTTCGCGCCGAGCGGCGGCGCGGAGGGCATCATGGCCGACGGCCAGGTCAGCGCGGAGGATTTCCGCGCCTTCGTGCCCGCGATGCGCGCCCACGTGCGCGATCCCTCATTCGGGATCGTGCGCAGCATCGAGTGCGGCGAATGGGTCTGGGCGCAGCTCGTCGTGCGGGCAACGACCACCCGGGGCCTAGATCCGATCACCGTGACCGGGCAGGTGGCCTGCCGGATCGTCGCCGGCCGCATCGCCGAGGCCTACAACGCCTTCGACTTCATCCCCTTCTTCGAGCAGGCCGGGCTTCTGCCGCGGGATGCCTTCCTGCTTCTGCTGTCGGGGGAGCGGCTGACCACGGCCTGAGGCGCGGGCGGCCCATCGGGCCGATGTCCGGCCCTTGCCCGGTGCCGGCTTGCCCGCCATCATCGGCGCATGGCACGTATGGCACTGCTTCTGGCGGCCAACCTCGGCC
>WBZL01005476.1_pt1 | contig 10492 bp, 7 predicted proteins | sample 5204291 | NCBI WGS metagenome assembly WBZL01 (sample SAMN12344345, study PRJNA552823) | activated sludge metagenome | biome: Activated sludge suspended growth; feature: Nitrification reactor; material: Wastewater; isolation source: activated sludge from nitrification reactor of wastewater treatment... | reverse complement strand
GCCTGCGCGAGCTGATGGAGCAACCCCCCGCCGCGCCGACCCAGAAACCTGTCCTGCGCCGCCTCAAATGACACCCTGACCACCATGTTCGATAGTCCTCAGCGCCCCTTCGACGAGAACGACCTGCACGCCCTGGCGGATGGGCAGCTTTCACCCGAGCGCGCACAGGCCGTTCGAGCCCAACTCGGTGCGGACCAGGCCGAGCGTGTGGTGCACTGGGCAGCACAGCGCGCACAACTGCAGAGCTTGTATGCATCCATCGCCACCGAGCCGCTGCCCGACGTCTTGCTCACAGCGGCCAACCGGCTGCAAGCCCTGCAAGACCGGCAGACACAGCTCTGGCGCTGGGGCGGGATGGCGGCCTCAGTGCTGCTGGCCTTTGGCCTTGGATGGACGCTGCACGGCCAGTGGTCTGGCCAGGCAACTTCCGCACCCCTGCCCATGGCCAGCGAACAGCGCTTTGCGCAGCAGGCCGCCGTGGCGCACGCCGTCTACCAGCCCGAACAGCGCCATCCGGTGGAGGTGGATGCCGCGCAGCAGGAGCACCTGGTGCAATGGCTGTCCAAGCGCTTGGGCCGTCCTCTGAAACTGCCTGTGCTCACTCCGCAGGGCTTTGAACTCGTGGGTGGGCGGCTCCTGCCCGGCGAGAGCGGCGCACGCGCGCAGTTCATGTACCAGAATGCGGCGGGACTGCGCATCACGCTCTACCTGGGTGCGCTCAACGGTGCGGGCGCAGACGAAACGGCATTCCGCCTGTATGCCGATGGCCCGGTGCCTGCCTTTTACTGGCTGGATCAGGGCTTCGGCTACGCGCTCAGCGGGTCGCTGGGGCGCGACGCCCTGCTGGCGCTGGCCACCGCCGTGCACCAGCAGCTTTGAGCCGTCTCAGCGCAGCGCGGCCAGCGGATGGGCGTGCGCCGGCCAGGGGCTCACGAAGAACGAGGCCACCAATTCCGGCGACACGTCCTCGATGCGCGCGGGGTTCCAGCGCGGGCTGTGGTCCTTGTCCACGGCCAGGGCACGGATGCCCTCCACGGTTTCGCTGGCGCCAGGGCGCAGGAAGAAGCAGTGGCGCACCATGTCGCGCTCCATGCGCAGGTCGGACGCCAGGTCCATGCCACGCGCACGGCGGATCTGCTCCAGCACCACGTGCAGCATCAGCGGTGAGCGCTTGCGCAGCGTGGCCGCTGTGGCACGTGCCCACTCGCTATCGGCAGCCTCCAGGGCAGCCACGATGGCGGGAACGCCACTCAGAGCAAAATATTGATCAATATCGCCTCTAACGCCCTTCAATTGGGCGTCGGCAGCTATCATTTTTGCAGCAACGAAGGCCTGTACGGCGGCGCCGTCGGCAAAGGTTTGCGCGCCCAGTGCTTCCCACACGGCGGCCTGCGCATCCAGGGGGAGGCAGCCGTCGGCCAGGCCGAAGGCAATGGCGTCGCCCGCGCCGATGGTGTCGCCCGTGAGCGCCAGCCATTCACCCACGTGGCCGGGGCAGCGCGAGAGGAAGTAGCCGCCGCCCACGTCGGGGAACAGACCGATGGCCGTCTCGGGCATGGCCATCTTGGTGCGTTCGGTCACCAGGCGCAGGCTGGCGCCCTGGCTGATGCCCATGCCGCCGCCCATGACGATGCCATCCATGAAGGCGATGTAGGGCTTGGTGTAGTTGTGGATCAGGTGGTTGAGCGCGTACTCCTCGGTGAAGAAGTCCTCGATCTCCGGGTTGCCCGTGCTGCCCGCCTGGTGCAGAAAGCGGATGTCGCCGCCCGCACAGAAAGCGCCAAACGGGCCCTCCTTGTTACTGCCCCGGATGGCCACGGCCAGCACGGCAGGGTCTTGTTGCCAGGCCAGCAGCACCGTCATCAGGTCGCGCACCATGCCCAGCGACAGCGCGTTCAGCGCCTTGGGGCGGTTGAGCGTGATCAGCCCCACTTGCCCACGTACCTGGGCCAGCACTTCACCATGCATCTCCATCATTTTTCTTCCTTCCAAGCCAAGAGCTCATTGAACACCAGCGCGCCAATCACCAGCGCACCGCCCATCAGCACCGCCTGGGCCGGACGCTCCCCGGCGCCCACCCAGGCCAGCAGAATGCCAAAGATCACTTCCAGCAGGCCCAGCAAGGCCAGCTCCGGTGCCTTGAGCACCTGACCGCAGCGCACAGCCAACACGCAGGGAATGGCCAGTTGCACCACCCCCAACAGGGCCAGCAAGGCCAGGTCATGCCCGGTGGCCTGCAGCGGCCAGGCCAGTGGCAAGGTGGCCAGCGACGACAGCACCGCACCAATCAGCACGGCAGGCATGAGGTTGACCGCATGGCCGTGCTGCTGCGCATGCTGCACCACCGTCCAGTTCACGGCCGCGGCCACCGGCACGCACAAGGCCACCAGCGTGCCCACCACAGGCAGCCCCGCCATCTGCGAGCCATACATCCAGCCGATACCCAGCCCCGCCATCACGATGGCGCCCCAGGTGCGCGGCGCAATGTGGTGGCCGATGAAGACCCAGGCAAACAGCGCGGTGAGCAAGGGGCCGACAGCCATGGTCACCAGTACGTTGGCCACTGGCATCAGCGTGATGGCCACCATGAAGGCAGTGAACATCACGCTCCAGCACAGTCCCGAAAGCCACAGCGCCCGGCCCCCGCCCCGCAACGTGGTCAGTGCCGCACGGCCTTGCACCGCAGGCAGGATGACCAGCAGCGACAGCACCGTGAACAGGCTGCGCCAGAACGTCACCTCGAAACTGCGCGCATGCTCCAGGTGCCGCGTGACCACCCCGGCAATCGACCACATCAGCGTGACCGCCACCATGAGCCATACGGCGCGGGTATGGGTCAGCCCTTGGTTTGGAAAAGAAGGGGTATTCATCGCGAATTGCTTGCAACGCTCGACGCTTTAACCAACGACAGCCGCCCCCCGCACAACCCACGCAGCAAGCCTGGGGCGCTGCCCTGCCCAGGGCCGCCGTGCAAGGGCCGCCCCGCCGCACTGGCGGCGTCCCCCTTCCCGCAAAGCGCAGCTTTGCGCGAGAAGGGGGAAGGCACGCAGTGCCTCAGGGGGTTGTCCACATTACTCTCGGCTGGCGCGCTTGCGCTCATGCTCCTTGAGGTAGCGCTTGCGCAGGCGCACGCTCTTGGGCGTGATTTCGACCAGTTCGTCGTCCTCGATGAATTCCACACCGTATTCCAGCGTGAGATCGATCGGAGGCGTGATCTTGATCGCGTCTTCCTTGCCGCTCACGCGGAAGTTGGTGAGCTGCTTGGTCCGCGTGGCGTTCACCACCAGGTCGTTGTCGCGGCTGTGGATGCCGACGATCATGCCCTCGTACACCGGATCATTGGCGCGCACGAACATGCGGCCACGGTCGTCCAGCTTGCCCAGGGCGTAGGTGAAGATTTCACCATCGTCCATGGAGATCAGCACGCCGTTCTTGCGGCCGCCGATCTCGCCCTTGTGCGGCTCGTAACCGTCGAAGATGTTGGAGATCAGGCCCGAACCCCGCGTCAGGTTCAGGAACTCGTTGGAGAAACCGATCAGGCCACGCGCCGGAATGCGGTATTCCAGGCGCACGCGGCCACGGCCGTCCGGCTCCATGTTCACCAGCTCGCCCTTGCGCTCGCCCAGAGCCTGCATCACGCCGCCCTGGTGCTGCTCTTCGATGTCGGCGGTCACGAGTTCGATGGGTTCATGCTTGACGCCATCGATGTCCCTGAAGACCACGCGGGGCTTGGACACCGCCAGTTCGTAACCTTCACGGCGCATGTTCTCCAGCAGGATGGTCAGGTGCAGTTCACCCCGGCCGGCCACTTCGAAAATGCCGTCTTCATCGGTTTCCTTCACCCGCAGCGCCACGTTGTGCTGCAGTTCCTTCTGCAGGCGGTCCCAGATCTGGCGGCTGGTCACGTACTTGCCTTCACGGCCGGCCAGCGGCGAGGTGTTCACGCAGAAATTCATGATCAGGGTGGGTTCGTCCACCTTGAGCATGGGCAGAGGCGCCGGGTTGGCGGGATCGGTCACGGTCACGCCGATACCAATGTCTTCAATTCCGTTGATCAGCACGATGTCGCCAGGGCCCGCCTGCGGAGTTTGCATGCGGTCCAGGCCCTGGAAGGTCAGCACCTGGTTCACACGGCCCTTGACGGACTTGCCATTCGGGCCTTCCATGACCAGCACGTCCTGGCCGGGCTTGAGGGTGCCCTGGCTGATACGGCCCACACCGATGCGGCCCACGAAGCTGGAGTAGTCCAGCGCCGAAATCTGCAGCTGCAGGGGAGCGGCCGGGTCGCCGGAATTCGGCGGCACATGCTTGAGGATGGTGTTGAACAGGGCCGACATGTCAGGGCCCCACTGCTCGCCCGGCGCGCCTTCTTCCAGCGAAGTCCAGCCGTTGATGCCCGAGGCATACACCACGGGGAAGTCGAGCTGCTCATCGGTGGCACCGAGCTTGTCGAACAGGTCGAACGCGGCATTCACCACCTTGTCGGGGTTGGCGCCGGGCTTGTCCACCTTGTTCACCACCAGGATGGGGCGCAGGCCCAGGGCCAGTGCCTTCTTGGTGACGAAACGCGTCTGGGGCATGGGGCCTTCCTGGGCGTCGATCAGCAGGACCACGCTGTCCACCATGGACAGTGCTCGCTCCACTTCGCCGCCAAAGTCCGCGTGGCCAGGGGTGTCCACGATGTTGATGTGCGTGCCTTCCCAGCTCACGGCGCAGTTCTTGGCCAGGATGGTGATGCCGCGCTCACGCTCGATGGCGTTGTTGTCCATCACGGTATCGACCACCTTTTCGTGCTCGGCGAAGGTGCCGGACTGGCGCAGCAGCTGGTCCACCATGGTGGTCTTGCCATGGTCCACGTGGGCGATGATGGCGATGTTGCGGATTTGTTTGCTCATAGTTTTTCCAATATGCCGCTGGCTTGTGGGCGCGGCGTGCCTTCCAAAATTTGTTGAATTTCCAGCGGACTCAGCAGCCGGTCGGGCACCAGCTCGCCGCCTGCGACATGGCCGACACCGAGCAGGGCCCTGGGACGGTCACCGAACACGGCCACCGCCGGTGCATCAGGCCAAGGCCCCCGGCGGCGCATGCCGGAGAGAAACCGGCCCGCATTGTCGTTGTCGAGCGTGACCTGCACATGTCCGGCCAGCAGCGCTTCGGGCGGCTCCAGGCAGGCCAGGCGCGCGCTGTCGTCCAGCGCCTCCAGTTGCTCCAGCGTGGTGCAACGCTTCACGCCAATGCCACCGGTCTCGATGCGGCGCAGGAAAGTAAGGTGCGCACCGCAACCCAGCGCGGCACCAATGTCCTCGCCGAGGGTGCGGATGTAGGTACCTTTGCTGCATTTCACTATCATTTTGATAGCTGCTTGCGCTTTACTGTCTTGCGTCAGAGCCAGATTCAATGCATGAATGGTCACATCACGCGGCGCGCGCTCTACGGCAATGCCCGCACGCGCATACTCGTACAAGGCCTTGCCGTCCTTCTTGAGCGCGCTGTGCATAGGCGGCACCTGGCGGATGGGCCCGGTGAACTGCAGGCGCACCTGCTCCAACCGCTCGGGGGTGAGCTGAGCCGGATCGACCGTGCGCCGCTCCAGCACCTCGCCCTCGGCGTCGCCGGTGGTGGTGGTCACGCCCAGCAAGGCCACGGCCTCGTAGGTCTTGTCGGCCTCGAGCTGGAGCTGGCTGAACTTGGTGGCCGCACCAAAGCACAGCGGCAGCACACCACTGGCCAATGGGTCGAGCGTGCCGGTGTGGCCCGCCTTCTCGGCACGCAGCAACCATTTGGCCTTTTGCAAGGCCTGGTTGCTGGTCATGCCCAGTGGCTTGTCGATCAGCAGCACCCCGTGCACGGGGCGCCGGACGACCCTCGTGCGCGGCGCGTCCATGGTCATTCTTCCGCGTCTTTGGCCCGCGAGGAGACCGCCTTGGCGATCAGTGCGTTCATGTCGGCCGCTCGCTCCTGCGTGCGGTCGTACACGAAGTGCAACGTGGGCACTGTATGGATGTGCAGGCGCTTGAACAGGCCATTGCGCAAATGCCCAGCCGCATGGTTGAGCGCCTCCTGCGTCACCGCAGGGTCGCCCACCAGCACGCTGAAAAACACCTTGGCATGCGCATAGTCGGGCGTGACTTCCACGCCCTGCAGCGTGACCATGCCCACGCGCGGGTCCTTCAACTCGCGCGCGATCAGCTCCGTCAGATCGCGCTGGATCTGGTCGGCGACCTTGAAGACGCGGTTCGGCGTAGCAGGTTTCTTCGCAGCCATATCAGTATTCCATTGCAGGCTGCAGCTGTGCCAGCAGTGCGTAATTCTCACGCGGCGCAGGCCAGCGCCCCCGCGCAAGGGCCGCCCCGCAGCGCTGGGGGCGTCCCCCTCCCGCCACGCGCAGCGTGGCGAGAGAGGGGGAAGGCGCAAAGCGACTCAGGGGGTGTCTCATAGAGTCCGTGCGATTTCCTTGATCTCGAAGAACTCCAGCTGATCACCTTCCTTGATGTCGTTGTAGTTCTTGAGCTTGATACCGCACTCGAAGCCTTCCTTGACTTCCTTGACGTCGTCCTTGAGGCGGCGCACCGACTCCACATCGCCCGTGTACACCACCACGTTGTCGCGCAGCAGACGGAACTTGCAGTTGCGCGTGACCTGGCCGGAGGTGATGTAGGAACCCGCCACCGTGCCGATCTTGGAGGCCACGAACACGGTGCGGATTTCCGCAGTACCCAGAGCTTCTTCGCGTTGCTCAGGCGCCAGCATGCCGGACATGGCCGCCTTCAACTCATCCACTGCGTCATAGATGATGTTGTAGTAGTGGATGTCCACACCATTGGTCTCGGCCGTCTTGCGCGCGCCAGCGTCGGCACGCACGTTGAAGCCGATGACGATGGCCTTGGATGCGATGGCAAGGTTGATGTCGCTTTCGCTGATGCCGCCGACGCCCGCATACACGAGCTGGACCTTGATTTCCTCGTTGGAGAGCTTCAGCAGCGAGGCGGCCAGCGCTTCCTGCGAACCCTGCACGTCGGCCTTGATGATGATGGGCAAGGTTTGCACTTCGCCCGCCGTCATTTCGGAGAACACGTTCTCCAGCTTCGCGGCCTGCTGCTTGGCCAGCTTGGTGTTGCGGAACTTGCCAGCACGGTAGGTGGCAATTTCACGCGCACGGCGCTCGTCCAGCATGACCATGAACTCGTCACCCGCCTGGGGCACATCGGACAGGCCCTGGATTTCCACCGGAATGGAAGGCCCGGCTGTCTTGGAGGTACGGCCGTTTTCATCCAGCATGGCGCGCACACGGCCGTAGGTCTGGCCTGCCAGCACCACGTCGCCCACCTTCAGCGTACCGGACTGCACCAGCACCGTGGCCACAGGGCCGCGGCCCTTGTCGAGCTGGGCTTCGATGACCAGGCCCTTGGCGGTGGCTTCCACCGGCGCCTTGAGTTCCAGCACTTCGGCCTGCAACAGCACCTGCTCCAGCAGTTCATCGATGCCCATGCCGGTCTTGGAGGACACGGGAACAAAAGGCGAATCGCCACCGTATTCTTCGGGCACCACCTCCACTGCCACCAGTTCCTGCTTCACGCGGTCCGGGTTGGCATCGGGCTTGTCGGCCTTGGTGATGGCAACAACCATGGGCACCTTGGCAGCCTTGGCGTGCTTGATGGCTTCCTTGGTCTGGGGCATGACACCGTCGTCGGCTGCCACCACCAGGATCACAATGTCGGTGGCCTGTGCACCGCGCGCACGCATGGCCGTAAAGGCTTCGTGGCCGGGGGTATCCAGGAAGGTCACCATGCCGCGCGGCGTATCCACGTGGTACGCGCCAATGTGCTGCGTGATGCCACCTGCCTCGCCCGAAGCGACCTTGGTGCGACGGATGTAGTCCAGCAGCGAGGTCTTGCCGTGGTCCACGTGGCCCATGACGGTGACCACGGGCGCACGAGGCAGCACCTCGGCGTCCTGCATTGCCGATTCCTCGTCGGTAAAGGCTTCCGGATCGTCCAGCGCCGCCACCACAGCCTTGTGGCCCAGTTCTTCGACCACGATCATGGCCGTGTCCTGGTCCAGGGGCTGGTTGATGGTGGCCATCTGGCCCAGCTTCATGAGCTGCTTGATGACCTCGGACGCCTTGATGGACATCTTGTGTGCCAGCTCGGCCACAGTGATGGTCTCGGGCACGTGCACTTCCAGGGTGCGCACTTCGGCCACAGCGGCCTGGCCCATGTCGTGCGAACGATCCCGATCGCCGCGCCGACCGCCGCCCTTGGGGCCACCTGCGCGCCAGGCGCTGCCACGGGCAGAACCACCAGTGGTGTCACCACGGGTTTTGATCTCTTTCTTCTTGCCAGGCTCGCCGGCCCAGCTGGAAGACAGCTTGGCGGATTTGACTTCTTTGCCACCTGCGCCAGCGCCAGCACCAGCCGTTGCTGTACCGCCTGCGGTGCGACCAGCGCCCGCGGCCGGGGTGTTGGCAGGCTTGTGCAGGGTGCCCTTCTTGGGCTCGGCTGCAGCCGCACGGGCAGCGGGCTTGGGTTCCTCGGGCTTCTTGGCCACCAGCACCTTGGCGGGCGTGGACATCATGGAACGGATGGCCGCAGCCTCCTCCAGCGCCTTGCGACGGCGCTCCTCCAGATCCTTGGCACGTGCCGACTCATCCGCGGCACGGGCCTTGGCTTCAGCGTCTGCCTTGGCACGCGCCTCAGCCTGTGCGGCAGCGCGCGCAGCAGCTTCCTGCTCTTGTTCTCGCGTGGCTTCCTGCTTGGCGGCAGATGCCTGTGCCTTCTTGGCCGCTTCTTCGGCAGCATAGGCGGCAGCGCGCTCGGCGGCCTCGCGTTCACGGCGCTCGCGGTCCTCACGCTCCAGGCGCTGGGCTGCAAGCTCTTCTTCCTGGCGGCGGATCAGCTCAGCCTGGTGGCGGGCCTCTTCTTCACGCCGTGCCAGTTCGGCCTGTTCGGGATCGGGCTGCTCGGGCTTGGCCTCTGGCACCGGGGCCTGGGCGGCCTCGGCGGCCTCATCGCGCTTGACGAAAGTGCGCTTCTTGCGCACTTCCACCTGGATGGTGCGCGCCTTGCCGGTGGCATCGGCCTGCTTGATCTCGGTGGTGGACTTGGTGACCAGCGTGATCTTCTTGCGGTCACCCTGGGCCACGCCATGGCTGGCCTGCAGGTGGGCGAGCAGCTTTTGCTTGTCTGCCTCGGTCAGCGCATCTGCGGGCGACGACTTGACCACGCCTGCCGACTTGAGCTGTTCGAGCAGGACTTCAGGGGTTTTCTTGAGTTCGCTGGCGAACTCTGCGACGGTGTTACTCGACATATTGGCTCTGTTCCTCCCTGACCCTTACTCTTGCCCCGTGAACCAGTGTTCACGCGCCTTCATGATCAAGGCCTTGGCTTCTTCCTCGGACTGTCCGGTCAGTTCGGTCAGTTCATCGATGGCCAAATCGGCCAGTTCGTCACGGGTGTGCACTCCACCATCAGCCAGCTTGGCAATGAGTTCGGGGGTCATGCCTTCGAGGTCGCGCAGGTCTTGCGACACACTCTCGACGCTGTCCTCGCGGGCGATTTCCATGGTGAGCAGCACGTCCTTGGCACGGGCACGCAGTTCGTTGACGGTTTCCTCGTCGAAACTCTCGATCTCCAGCATTTCCTGCAGCGGCACATAGGCCACTTCTTCGAGGCTTGTGAAACCTTCCTCGATCAGGATGTCGGCAATCTCCTGGTCCACATCGAGCTTTTCCATGAACAGACGACGTGCCGCTTCGGTTTCGTTGGCGTGCTTCTGCGCAGACTCGGCGGCATCCATGATGTTGATCTTCCAACCGGTCAGGTCGGACGCCAGACGCACGTTCTGGCCGCCCCGGCCAATGGCGATGGCCAGGTTTTCCTCGTCCACCACCACGTCCATGGCGTGCTTTTCCTCGTCCACGACGATGGACTGCACATTGGCCGGTGCCAGAGCGCCAATGACGAACTGCGCCGGGTCCTCGGACCACAGCACGATGTCCACGCGCTCACCGGCCAGCTCGTTGGTCACGGCGTTGACGCGCGTGCCACGCACCCCCACGCAAGTGCCGATGGGGTCCACACGGCGGTCGTGCGAGAGCACGGCAATCTTGGCACGGCTACCGGGGTCGCGCGCGCAGCTCTTGATCTCCAGCAGGCCCTGCTCGATCTCGGGAACCTCGTGGCGGAACAGCTCCATCATGAACTCGGGCGCCGAGCGCGAGAGGATGATGGGCGCGCCGCGCAGCGTCAGGTCCACCTCCATGATCATGGCGCGCACGCGGTCGCCGGTGCGCAGGTTTTCCTTGGGGATCATCTCGCTGCGGCGCAGGCGCCCTTCCACGCGCCCGGATTCGACAATGAGGTCGCCCTTGTCCATGCGCTTGACGGTGCCGGTGAAGATCTTTTCGCCACGCGACATGAAGTCGTTGAGCAGCATTTCGCGCTCGGCGTCGCGGATCTTCTGCAGGATGACCTGCTTGGCCGCCATGGCGCCA
>WBZL01005475.1_pt1 | contig 10493 bp, 10 predicted proteins | sample 5204291 | NCBI WGS metagenome assembly WBZL01 (sample SAMN12344345, study PRJNA552823) | activated sludge metagenome | biome: Activated sludge suspended growth; feature: Nitrification reactor; material: Wastewater; isolation source: activated sludge from nitrification reactor of wastewater... | reverse complement strand
CGCGCTCCTCACCGGCCGGTACGCGATCCGGTCGGGGGCGACGCAGAATGGTGGCATCACCCTCTGGGAACGCACGATGGCGGAGGCCCTCAAGGAGCAGGGGTATGCCACCGCCCTCTTCGGCAAGTGGCACCTCGGCGGCGCCAACTGGATCAACCGTCGCACACCGATCGACCAGGGGTTCGACGAATGGTACGGCATCCCGAACACTTCCAACGAAGCACAGTGGATGTCCGCGCCGGAGCTGAACCCGAACCCACGCGACACCTCCTTCATCTGGGAGCAGTCGCGAGGGGGAGCGCCGCGTCGGGTGAGTGTCTTCGACGAAGTGACGCGACGGCAGGTGGATCGCGAAGCCGCCCGGCGCAGCGTGGCCTTCATCGAGCGGAGCGCGCGCGCCCGTACGCCGTTCTTCCTGTATTACCCGATGACGCAGATCCATTTCCCGACACTGTCGCATCCGGACTTTGCCGGGAAAACCGGGGCCGGCGACATCGGCGATGCCATGGCCGACGTGGACTACAACGTCGGCCTGGTGCTCGAAGCCCTCGAGCGCATGAACCTTGACCGGGACACGATGGTGTTCTGGTGCACCGACAACGGTGCCGAGGGACGCCGCCCCTGGCGTGGGACGTCTGGGCCGTGGCGCGGCTTCTACAACACCGTGATGGAGGGCGGCATTCGCACGCCCTGCGTGGTCCGATGGACGGGGCGCATTCCCCGCGGCCAGAAGCTGGAGGGAATGGTCCATGAGATGGACCTCTTTGCCACGATCCTCGCGGCGGCGCGCGGCGCCGTGCCGTCAGATCGACCGTTCGACGGCGTGAACCAGCTCCCCTACCTCGAGGGGAAGAGCCGGTCGTCGATGCGCGAGGGTGCCCTCTTCTTCACGGGGTCGCAAGTGCGCGCGATCAAGTGGCAGGACTGGAAGTTCCACTATGCCTTCCAGCCCGAACCCCGCGTGACCGAGCCACCGCTCATGCGCCTCTTCAACCTCCGCTCGGATCCCCGGGAAGAGACGGACCTCAAGGATGTGAACCCCTGGGCGCGCGCTCACTTCGACTCCATGATCGCGGCGTATGAGGCGAGTGTGCAGGCCTTCCCCAACACGCCGGCCCAGGCGCGGGATCCGTGGCAGCCGGGCCGACGCTGACGCGCATCGCCGGCGTCGCCACCACTACGACGAACATGCGGGCAGGTCCAGCGACTCCCCCGTCTCCGCCGGGTCAGGTGTAAACCCCAGGTGGCGCCCGAGGAAACTCACCACCGCTCCCTCCCACGTCGCGATCCCGCGGGCGACGCTCGAGTCGAGGGAGGGAGCGATCACACCGTAGAACGACACGAAGTGTCGGTGCTGGACATCCGGCACGCGCAACCGGAGCACGCTCGTCCCGCACCCCAACTAGAGAAAGCGTTCGGACCTGGCGACCGCGCCACTCACCCCGGCGATCACGTCGAGGTACGGGATTCGCCAGCGCCAATCGGCGGGCACGATCCCGGCGAGGAGGGAATCGCCGTACTGATACCCGGTGGCACCGTCCAGGCTGACGAGGGCCTGCGCATGTTCCCCTTCGTTCGCCGCGATGGCGGCGGCGAGCCCCCCGGTACTCCACGCCGCCATTCCCACGCGGGCGGGGTCCACCGATGGCCAACGACGCGCCTCGCGCAGTACCTCCCGCAGGTCTTCCAGCTGCGCCAGGACCCCGTCACGATCGATGTCGAGCGCGGCCCGACCGGCGGCGGCGCCACTCGGTAGCGTCACCGCGATCGCCCCCGCCGCTGCGAGGCGAGCCGCCAGCGTGGCGTGATCATACGCCTCACCGTTCACCGCACCCACCAGCACAACCAGCGGCAGGAGCGAGCCATCGGGCCGTCGGGCCCCGCGGGCGCCGATCGGCCGCTCCAGGATCTCGGGAATCGTGCCAGCCACTCGGCCACCAAAGGCCTGCGTGAACCGCTCCTCAAATGCCCGGCGCAGCGAATCGGACGACGCACCGCTATCGCCAAGCACGGCGTCCTTCATTCGCAGGCGTTCGCCGGTCGCCGCGCCCGCGGGGCTCCATACCAGAATGCGGAACTCGGAGCCATCGTCGCGGTGGATCGCGCGTGCCTCGACTTGCACGGTTCCGGTAGGGATCTCGCCGGCCCGGCACGTCGTGAGGAGGGCGAGCAGGCCCGCCCATCCGATCATTCGACGTCGCCACATCGGGTGCCAGGTCATGCCGCTCCGCGCCGGGGGACCCACAAGTCTAGCGTGCCGGGTTCTCGCGCGGGCCTTCGCGCCGCTCCCCCCGCTGCCGGGAGGGCGATCGGAGGCTCGCTTTCACCGCCGTGCGCCGTTGCTCCAGGCGTGGCAGCGGCCAGCCGCGGCACCCCTATTGTCTGGGACTCGTGGCTTGATAACACCGGTGCTTGCCTTTCCAAACCACGGTGAGCCTGCCGCCACGTTCGAGAGCCTTCACGCAGTCCTTGACTTCCATCTGGTTGCGGCTGCTGAACTCGCCCAGGATCTTCTCGAGACTCCGTGGTGCGCGGCAGTACTCCAGGATGTCGTCCGCCATCTGGTCGACGTGACCGGGGAGCGGCACACGCGGGTAAACCCTCGTCGCGCCAGGATTGCCAGGGACCTCGCGGAACTGCAGCCGATCCTGGTAACGCAGGAGGAGTTGCTGCAACTGCTTCCTGATCTCGCCACCAACTCCGGTGGAGCCGTACCCATGGATGACCTCCATCGAAGCACCCGGGTGCTCGCGGATGTGCCGATTGTAGGTGTCCACGAATAGTCGCAGTGCGTCGCGCACCGGGTAGTCGTGGAGGTCAAGCGCGATCGGGTTCGAAGGAGGTCGCTTTCCCAAGGGCCAGGGCACGGTGGGCGCTGAGAGCAGGGGCCACGTTCAGGTGCGTCCGGGTCCACGAGCGGCCGCGCGTTTGTCAGTCGGCACTGGTCGGGGGTGAGTCCGGTGCGTCAACGCGCCCGCTGCGGTCCCGGCCGAGAAACGCGCTCACGAGCTCGACGAACCGCGCGCGCGCCTCGATGAAGGGAAAATGGCCCACGGCCGGCAACACCGCCATGATCGCGTGCGGCAGGTGATGGGCCAGCCACTCCATGTGCGGGCGATACGCATCCTGCTCCCCCACCACGAGGAGGATCGGCATGGTCAAGGCGCACACCCGGTCACGGAGGTCGTACGCCGGCAACGCCTGCAAAAAGGCCGCATTGTACGGCCCGGCGCTGAAACGCAGCGTATCGAAGAGGTCCCAGTGCTTGGTCGGCCCGGCAAAGAGGTGCGGCCAGATCGCACGGAAATGGGCGCGCACGGCCGCATCGTCTGGCAGTGCCGTTGCCGGGATCGAGAGCGGCCCAGCGGAGGTGGACACCAGGACAAGATGGGTAAGCGTCTCGGGCCATCGCACCGCGTATTCGAGCGCGAGAAATCCGCCGTACGAGTGACCCAGCAGTGCGAAGCGGGAAAGGCGGAGCTGCTCCGCCAGGGTGCGGATATCGTGCGCCCAGACGGCGTGGCAATAGTCGGCCTCTGCGCCGGGCGCGGACGCGCCGTGCCCTCGCAGGTCCGGGATCACGACTCGGATGCCGTGCTGAGCCAGGTCGAGAATGCCCGGGACGCGAAGGGTTTTGCTGTCGATCCCCATTCCGCCGTGAAGGCATACGAGGGGCGCGCCTCCTCCGACATCGGCATGGGCAAGCTGGATCGCGCCTCGATTGGCTGCAGGAGTCATCTTCAGTCTGTGCTGGCTGACGACGCTCTCGGGCGGGGCGTTCTGCTGTAGCTCAGGTGTCGAGGGGCGTTCGCAACCTGTAAGCTGCCCCGCACCATCACCAAGCGCCAGCGAGCGGAGCCGGCCCGTGACAATGCGGTCACGCGCACCACTCCTCGTCCGTCTCGGCCGGGTCAGGGCGGACGCCGGCGCCAACTACCGTCAAGTGGCGCCCCTCTCGGCCTCCGGGTGCGGGCCAGCTGCGTCACCTCCTGCCGAAGCGCTGGGCTTCCGCGTCCTCCGCCCGCACCCGCTCATTCCCGGGGTGTCGTGGCCATCGTCGCGCTCATGGCTGGATTTCGTCCGTCGCGCCTTCCCCCCGCGCTCCTGGACCTGGCCGCCTACAAGCTGGCTGCTGTTGCGGCCCTCGGCTTGCTCGCGGCTGGAGCCATGCTTGGCCGCCGTGGCGGCGCGGCGGGGCTGCCACCCCGTGCGTCGCGGCAGCTCGGAGAGGGGGCCGCCTCTCTCCCGACGCCATCACGACCGGCGGCGGAACCGCTGCCGCTGGACGGCCACGACGACCGGGCGGGCGCCTAACGCCGACGGTACACGACCCGCACCGTGTCCGGCGCAGCGGCGCCCGCGCGCACCGCGGTCACCACCAGCGAGCCATCGTCACTGAGCGCGAGCACCTGCCGCAACTCACCGGCTTCGGGCCTCACACCGGCCGGGACGGCGAAGTGCGTCGTCAGCACCAGGCGGCCCCCGTCCCACTGAGCCCGCGAGCGGGGCGACACACCGGCATGCCCCACGATCACCCGCAGGGAGGTCTCCCGCCCATCCAGGGGCCAGGCGGATCGCAACTTCGGTTGCAGGTCGTACGTGGAGAAGTGGGCCACCTGCACCACCAGCGAGTCGGCGGTCTGCCGGATAGAGAGCGGACCACTCCATCCACTCCCCATGTCGCCCCTGGGGAACGCCGCATCACCCGTTGCCGCGACGGTGCGCGCCGGTGCGGCATCCGCAACGGGCACCCATTCCCCGGAGAAGTCGGGGCGCCCCTGCGCCAGGCCGAAGGCCCCGGCGACGACACCCAGCCTGATGAAACGACCGCTGTCCCTCACGATCCTCACCCTCCAACCCCAACTCGCGAGAGCAGCGCTGCCCAGCGGGCATCCCGCGGCACCTTCGCGAAGATCGGGGAGTCCAATGGCTCACTCGCAAAGAACCCATCCCGCGCCGCCGCGGCCGCCTCAAGCGCCGTCATGGCCTCGGCCGTGCGGTCGAGACCAGCATACACCTTGGCCATGGCCGGCTGCAATCCCGGGACCGCCCCACCGCCCCGGATGACGGCCAGCGCCCGTTCGGCTCCGGCGCGATCCCCCGAGCGGGCGAGGGCAAAGCCGAGGGTCCCTTCCACCGCCAGCAACCCCGGCGCCAGGCGGCGCACCTCGCGCAACTCGCTGATCGCCTCGGGATACCGCCCCGCATAGACGAGGACGGTGCCGAGCATGTAGCGCGGCACGGCCTCCCCAGGGTGCGAGTCCACCACGCGTCGTCCCTGCTGCACCGCCCCATCGAGGTCGCCGGCGAGCGCCGTCGCGACCCCCTGCAACGACGCGGCGATCGGGGCGTCTCCCTCGGCCCGGACCGCTCGCTCGAAGGCCCGCATCGCCTCGGACGCCCGACCGGTCAGCAGCAGGTTCTCCCCGAGCCACTGCCAGGCGGTGGCATCGGTGGAGTCGAGGGCCACGGCGCGCTCCAGGGCTGTGCGACCCTCGTCCCATTGCCACTGCCCGTTGCGCAGGTAGCCTAACGCGGCGTGGGCGGGAGCCAGGGTGCTGTCGAGCCCGATCGCGCGCTGCGCCGCCGACACCGCGCGGTCGGCGTACTCCGTGCCACCCCCGGTGTACAAGGGCAGCACGGCATACGCCTGCGCCAGCTCGGCCCATGCCGGCGCCAGGGTGGAATCGCGCGCCAGCGCCCCCTCGAACCGGGTGATGGCCTCGCGAATGGCCGACGGGACGCGGCGCGCGAGCAGGTAGTGCCCCCGCAGGTAGTCGTCGTATGCCTGCGGATCGCGGCGTGCCGGTGTACCCTGCGAGCGAGCGACGTCTGCCCGGATGATGGCGGCAACACTCGCCGCGATCTCGGCCTGCAGCGCGAAGAGTTCCCCTTCTGGCCGATCATAACTCTGCGACCACACCGTCGCCCCGTCGCGCACCCGGGCGAGTTGCGCCGCCACACGCACCCGATCGCCGCGCCGCTGCACACTTCCTTCGAGGGTGAGGTTCACGCCGGCCTCTCGCGCCGCGGCCGCAGGATCGGCCGCCCGCGCCAGGGCGCGCGCCGCCAGGCGCGACGCGACACCCACCCCCGGGATGCGAGCGAGTGCGCCCGTGACCTCGTCGGCGATCCCCTGCGCCAGGTACGCGTCCCCCGTGTCACTCGACGCCAGTTCCAGCGGAAGCACGGCGATCATCGGGCGCTCCTCCGGCGCCGCGCCCCTCGCCCCTCGCGCCAGCCACCCCACCACGCCTAACGCCACGACCACCGCCGCCGCCACGATCCAGCGCAACGCAGGACGCGCACGCGCCGGTGCGCCCTGCGCGGGGATGGATGGGAGCGACGGCACCGCCCCGCTCACCACCGCCGGGTCTTCCAGCGCCTTGAGCAATCCTTCCGCTCCCGCCGGCCGACGCGCCGGTTCCTTCTCCAGGCACTGGTGCACCAGGGTCGCGAGCGCCGCCGGCACCCCCGGACGCACCTCGTGCACCGGTTGCGGGGGCTGGGTCAGGTGCGCCGTCATCACCGCGGAGATCGACTCCCCGGCGAACGGCGGCCGGCCGGTGAGCATCTCCCACGCCATCACCCCGACGGCGTAGAGATCCACCTGCTGGTTGGCGTTGGGATCGGCCACCGCCTGCTCGGGGGCCATGTAGGTCGGTGTACCTAACGAGACCCCTACGCTGGTCAGGGTCTTGCCGTCAGTACGGGAGCCACGACTCTCCCCCAGGGCCTTCGCGACCCCGAAGTCGGCCACCACCGCCGCGCCGCCGGTAAGCAGGATGTTGTCCGGCTTGATATCACGGTGCACGATCCCGCGGGCGTGCGCATAGGCAAGCGCCCTTCCCACATCGCGCAGGATGGCCACGACCTCGGGCACGAGCATCGGGCCACGCGTCACCCGCTGGCGCAGCGATTCCCCTTCCACGAACGGCATCACGAAGTACGGCAGCCCCCCCGCATCACCGCCACTTATCACCGGCACGATGTTCGGGTGCTGCAGCGCCGCCGAGAGGGCAATCTCGCGCCGGAAGCGATCCGCGGAGAGTCCCTCGGCGAGCGCCTCCGGAAAGACCTTGACCACGACGCGGCGGTCGAGCGTCCGATCATGGGCCACGAAGACGCGTGACATCCCTCCCCCCCCCAACTCCCGTTCGATGGTCAGGTCGTCGCCCAGCGCCTGTTGGAGCTGCTCGAGAAGCACGTCGGTGGGAGAAGCGTCGGGCATGGATGGAGTCTGGGTCCTTCCTTGGACAGCGCAAGGGCGCCCCCGGGTTGTGCACGTAAACCCGGACGGTTCGTCCCGCCGGAAGAGCGCTTCACACCGGCCCGATGCGGTTATGCTACACCCCACGCCCGTCCCACACCTTCCATGCCCCGGCACTCCGCCCTCCTCACCGCCTGCCTCACCACGCTCCTGGCCTGTGCGCCACGTACACCGGCGGCCCCCGCGCCCGCACCGGCGCCGGCGATCACGGCCACCACCTGGGTGGCGCGCTCCGCCGAGTTTGTTTCGCTCACGACGCAGGTCTTTGCGCAGGCGACCATGGCGGTCGAGCGCGCCGCGACGGGCAGGCCGCGCGGGAGTTGGGCGATTGTCGCGGACGCGGACGAAACACTGATCTCCAACCTCACCTACCAGCTCGAGCTGGAGCGCGACAACCGCTCCTACACTCCAGCCACCTGGAAACGCTGGACCGAACGTCGTGAGGCCACGGCGATCCCGGGCGCGCCGGCCTTCCTGCAGCGCGTGCGCGCGTTGGGGGGCCGCATCGTGATCGTGACCAACCGCCTGGCGTCGGAGTGCGCCGACACGCGATCCAACCTCGATGCCCTGGGCCTCCTGTACGATGCCGTCCTCTGCCGCGCCGACGGGGGGCCCTCGGACAAGAATCCACGGTTCGCGAGTGTGAGCGCAGGAACATGGACCTCACCATCTGCGCCAGTCGATGTAATCGCGTGGGTCGGCGACAACATCCTGGACTTCCCCGGCCAGTCGCAGGCGATCAGGGGTGGTGGTGACGCGGCCTTTCGGGACTTCGGGACGCGCTTCTTCATGCTGCCGAACCCGATGTACGGGAGTTGGCAGTAGGCAACTAGCCGCTGACGCGACGAGCGTCAGCCGCGCTTTGTGTGTAAACGGCGTGATGGGACCAACCGTTCGGTGGAGGGGCCCCGCCCACGTGTTTGGCTCTGCACACTCTCCCGAGGTCGTCATGGCCAAGCCACGCATCAGTATTACCCCCGTCATCTGGCTCGTCGCGGCAACGGTGTTCGTCGCCTGCCTCGATGTCACGCGCTCAGGGCCGCTTTCACCGGCCCCTGCCGCGGACGTCGCATCCGGACCGGCCCGCACGGACACCAGCGCGCCACCGGACACCTCAACACCGCCAGACACGTCCACGCCTCCGGACACGACATCGCCACCTGACACGACCTCCCCGCCGGACACCACCTCTCCCCCCGACTCCACCCGCCGCGGCATCATCCATGGACGTGTCCTTGGTATCGACTCATCGGTCACGCCCCCGCGCATCCGTCCCGTCGCTGAAGCCGTGGTGCTGGTGGCGATGACACCCGACACCCTCGAGCGATCGTGGCGCCCGGTAGCTCGGCTGCGGACCGACGCGTTGGGCTACTACCGCGCCGATTCGCTCGCGATGGCTCAGTACCGCCTCCGGGTGAACGCCATGCGGGGATTCGGCACGGCAAGCCGATCGGGGATCGTCCCGGGGCGCGATTCCGCGACGACACCCTTCGTCGACTTCTATCTGGTGCGACGCTCGACGAAGTAGCGGGGAGCGCCATGCGCCACGGGCGACAAGCGCCCACGGTCCCCGCCTGTTGACGCAACGCCCTCGCAGGCCTCACACGAGCCGCGGCTGGCGCCCGACCCATCACCACGTCTACTCTCCGTGCTCCCCGTCCGTCATCCTGATGCGATCCCTCAACGTTCGTGTTGCCGTCGCCGTGCTGGCGATGGCGTGCAGTTCACCCGCGACCCGCGGCGCAGCGACCGGCGTCACCGCCCTGCCGACCGGCGTAACCGCGCAGCTCATTGCGTCGGGGGACACGCTGTTCAACCGTGGCGCGTGCGTCCGCTGCCACGGCGCAAGGGGCGTCGGGGGCGCCAACGGCCCGAGCCTGGTGTCCGGCCCCTGGCTGCACCAGCGTGGCACCCCAGCCGAGCTGGCACAGCTTATCACCGCCGGAGTCCCGCGCGAACAACTCAAGGACAGCAGCCGGCGCTTTCCGATGAACCCGCGCGGCGGACCGATGAACCTCTCGGAAGCACAGGTCCAGGCGATCGCCGCCTACGTCTGGTCCATTTCCCGGGACAAGACGTGAGGCGCGCGCTGTTCCACGCCTTCGTCGCGCTGCTGATCGTTGCTCCCACGAGCGGTGCGCAGCAAGCCGCGCCATGCCAGGCCGTTCCGTTCAGGGAATTCGACTTCTGGCTCGGTCCGTGGCGGGTGCTGGACTCCACCGGGACCGAGGTTGGCCGCAACCACATCGAGCGGGTCCTCGGCGGATGCGTCCTGGCCGAGTCCTGGCGCGGTGGCGACGGCTCCCTGGGGCGGTCATTCAATGTCTACGATCAGTGGGCGCGCCGGTGGCACCAGACGTGGGTCGATGACAAGGGACTTGTCCTGCAACTGGATGGTGGCCTGGTCGAGGGCCGCATGGTCCTCGAGGGCACACGCACGAGCCCGGCCGGGACACCGATGCGGCACCGCATCACCTGGACACCCCTTCCTGACCGCCGTGTCCGCCAGCACTGGCAACGAAGCGCGGACGGCGGCAGCACCTGGGTCACGGTGTTCGATGGCATGTACGAACCCGTCTCGCCCTAAGGGGGTCGGCGCGCCGCCCTCAGGCGCTTCTCACACGCACCGAGACTCGGCGACGGGACCGTGGATGTGTAGCGTCCGCCTCCCACGACTCATGGACACCACATGCGTACAGGCTCTGTGTTGGCGACCGCCGTCCTGGTGATGGCCTGCGGAGGTCCTGACTCCTCCGGACCGCTCGACAATCGCAGTGTTGCCTTCGTCGATCCTCCCAGCGTCCTCGTCCCGGGACAGTCCAACCAGCTCCAGGTGCGGGTCACGGATGCGGCCGGCGGCGTAATCGCTGCCCCGGAGGTGACCCTGTCGTCGAGTAATCCCGCCATCATCCGTGTCGAGGGACTGACCATCAACGCCCTCGCCACTGGCAGCGCCACGCTCACGGCGCGCAGCGGGGGAGCCAGCAGCACCGCGAACGTGACCGTTGCCTCCGGCGGGCTGGCCCTGCCTGCCGGGAACACCATCAGCGTGTTCTCTGGCGCCGTCGAGCTCGTCGTACCCGCGAGTGCGGTGTCGACACCAACCGCCGTTCGCATCCAGCGCGACGGAAGTGGTTCCATGGACCCCAGCGGCGCCGTCGGCTCGCGCACGTCGATCGTCGCCGAGAACATGACGTTCCAGGTGCCTGCAACGCTCCGCCTG
>WBZL01005474.1_pt1 | contig 10493 bp, 11 predicted proteins | sample 5204291 | NCBI WGS metagenome assembly WBZL01 (sample SAMN12344345, study PRJNA552823) | activated sludge metagenome | biome: Activated sludge suspended growth; feature: Nitrification reactor; material: Wastewater; isolation source: activated sludge from nitrification reactor of wastewater... | reverse complement strand
GCACCCCGTCGGCCTCCACCACCGCGGCGTTCACCCGACCATCGACATCCTTCAGCACCTCGACGAGCGCGCAGCGGTTGGCCACCACCGCGCCCGCGTACGCAGCAGTGCGCAGCACGGTGAGCGTGAGCCGCGCGTCGTCCGCCGTGGCGTCGTAGTAGAGGTAGCCGGAGGCCAGCTTGTCCTTCGGCATCGTGGGCATGTGCGCGAAGGCGGCGTCCTTGCGGAGCCGCTTGTGGAACTTGCCGATGCGCCAGCCGCCGGTGAGGTCGTACATCCACATCGCCGAGCCGAGCGCGCGGGCGATCTTGCGCGAGATCACGCCGTCCTTGGTGAGCACCGGGATCATGAAGGGCAGCACCCTCACGAGGTGGGGCGCGTTGCGGTGGAGTCGCCGGCGCTCGTGGAGAGCTTGGTACACCAGGTTGATCTCTCCCTGTTGGAGGTAGCGCAGGCCGCCGTGCACCAGCTTGGAGCTCTTCGACGACGTGCCCGAGGCGAAGTCGTCGCGCTCCACCAACGCGGTGCGCAGGCCTCGGGTGGCGGCGTCGAGCGCGACCCCGGCGCCGGTGATCCCGCCCCCGATCACGAGCACGTCGAAGGTTTCCTCGCCGAGTCGTCGGAGCATCTGGTCGCGTCGGAACGGGGTGGCGGGGGAGGATGGCATCGTCGTCATCCTAGGGACGCGCTGCGGACCGCCAGAGCACGGACCACGACTTCAGGAAGTGCTAATTCGCAGGAGTTGCAGATTAGCACTCGGTGTCGATAGCGTCCCGTGCATGCGGACACCGGAGGAACTCACCAGCGAGTTCCGCACGCGCGGCCTCAAGGTGACGCCCCAGCGGCAACTGCTGTTCCGCCTGCTCCACGGCAACCTGACCCATCCCACCGCAGAGTCGCTGTTCGCCGAGGCCTCCGAGCGGATGCCCGGCATCTCGCTGCGCACCGTCTACCAGACCCTCAACGACCTCACCTCGATGGGCGAACTGCAGTCCCTCGCCTTCGCCGGCAGCTCCACGCGTTTCGATCCCAATGTCGACGATCACCACCATGCCCACTGCGACGTGTGCGGCGAGTTGCGCGACGTCTACGTCGACCATTTCGACAGCCTGCTGGTGAGCGGCTTCGCCGGCTTCCGGCCCGAGCGGGCCAGCATCGTGTTCGGCGGGGTGTGCGCCACCTGCCGCGAGATCTCCCAACCAACCACGACAACCAAGGAGACGTCATCATGAGCCTCAAAGGCACCAAGACCCATGAGAACCTGAAGGAGTGCTTCGCCGGCGAGAGCCAGGCGAACCGTCGCTACCTGTGGTTCGCCCAGAAGGCCGACGTCGAGGGCTACCCCGACGCAGCCGCGCTGTTCCGCTCGGTCGCCGAGGGCGAGACCGGTCACGCTCATGGCCACCTCGAGTTCCTCGCCGAGGTGGGCGACCCGGCCACCGGCGAGCCGATCGGCGAGACCGAGGCCAACTTCAAGGCGGCGATCGCCGGCGAGACCTACGAGTACACCCAGATGTACCCGGGCTTCGCCAAGACCGCTCGCGAAGAGGGCCTGGCCGAGATCGCCGAGTGGTTCGAGACGCTCGCCCGCGCGGAGAAGAGCCACGCCGGCCGCTTCGCGCAGGGCCTCGAAGCGCTCTGAGCGTTCTCGTCACTCGCTCGCTGCGCTCCCTCCGTTCCTCGGAATTCTGACGAGCGCCTGCGGCGCACCCAATTGAATGTCGGCCTCACGGGAACCGTGTCGGCCGACGGTGGAGGGGGCACGGGGACGTGCCCCCTCCACACCACCCCCTCTGCCCACCTGACGCGGAACTTCCCATGACGATCACGTACGACCCCAAGCATCCCAAGTATCTCGATGAAGCCGATGTCCGCGACGAGCTGACGCGGGTGTACGACCTGTGCCACGGGTGCCGGTTGTGCTTCAAGTTCTGCACCTCGTTCCCCACCTTGTTCGAGATGATCGACCGGCACGACGATCAGGACGCGGGCCGCCTCACCCCGGCCCAGCAGGACAAGGTCGTCGACGAGTGCTTCCAGTGCAAGCTCTGCTACGTCAACTGCCCGTACATCCCCGAGCTGCACGAGTGGGCGCTCGACTTCCCCCGCCTCATGTTGCGGGCCGACGCGATGCGCCACGCCACCGGCCAGGTGGGCCTCAAGGCGCGTGCCACCAACGCCGTGATGGGCCGTACCGACCTGATGGGCAAGGCGGCCACGATCGCCGCGCCCCTCGCCAACAAGGCCGTCGGCGCCAAGCCCGGCTCGCTCGTGCGCAAGGCGATGGAGGCCGCCACCGGCGTGTCGTCCGTGCGCCTGCTGCCACCCTACGCCCGCCAGCGGTTCACCACCTGGTTCCAGCGGCGCCCGAAGGTGCGCCTCACCAAGCGCCAGGGCAAGGTGGCGGTCTTCCCCACCTGCCTCGTCGAGTACCAGGCCCCGGGCATCGGGCACGACCTGGTGAAGGTGTACGAGCGCAACGGTGTCGAGTGCACGCTCACCGACACCACTGCCTGCTGTGGCGCCCCGTGGCTGCACAGCGGCGACATCGACCAGTTCACCAAGGTCGCCAAGAAGAACGTGGCCGCGCTGGCCGCCACCGTGCGCAAGGGCAACGACATCGTCGTGCCCCAGCCCACGTGCGGCTACGTGCTGAAGAAGGACTATGTCGACTATGTCGGCGGCGACGACGCCAAGCTCGTCGCCGAGCACACCTACGACGCGGCCGAGTACCTGATGAAGCTGCACAAGGGTGAGGGGACGGCACTCGATCTCGACTTCCCCGGCGAGGTGCCCGTCACCGTCGCCTACCACACCCCGTGCCACCTCAAGGCGCAGAACATCGGCCTCAAGAGCCGCGACCTCATCAAGCTCACCGGTGCGAAGGTCAAGCTGGTGCAGCAGTGCAGCGGCATCGACGGCATGTGGGGCCTGCGTGCGGAGAACACCGACATCAGCATCCCCATCGCGAAGAAGCTGGCGGACGAGATCCGCAAGGCCGACAGCGAAGTGGTCGCCGGCGACTGTCACCTGGCGAACACGGCGATCAACGAACAGACCGGGGCACAACCGATGCATCCGTTGCAGTTGGTGGCTCGGGCCTACGGCATTCCCGAGGAGGGCAAGTGAACTCCACAGAAACCACCATGTCGCGCAAGCTCACCCTCGACGACATCGCCGAGCCGCGCGCCTACGAGCGGGAGCGCGACTCGTTCCGCGCTCATGTGATCGAGCTGAAGCGTCGCCGCCGCGTGCACGCCGGCACCATCCTCACCCTGTTGTTCGAGAACCGCGACACGATCCGCTTCCAGGTGCAGGAGATGGCCCGCACCGAGCGGATCCTCACCGACCAGGGGATCCAGGAAGAGCTCGACGTCTACAACCCGATGATCCCCGAACGGGGCGAGTTGTGCGCCACGATGTTCATCGAGCTCACCTCCGACGAGCAGATGCGTGAGTGGCTGCCGAAGCTGGTGGGCATCGAGCAGGCAGTGCAATTCCGTCTTCCCGGTGGCGAGGTCGTGCCCTGCACGGTCGATCCCCAGCACGCCAGCCAGCTCACCCGCGAGCACACCACGGCGGCCGTGCACTACGTCACCTTCGCGTTCACCCCCGAGCAGGCCGCGGCCTTCGGCGAGGGTGCGACGTTGGAAGTGGTGCACCCGGCGTACACCGAGTCGGTGAGCCTGGCGCCGGTCACCATCGCCGAGCTGAGTGCTGATCTGACCGCCTGACGTGGGATTCCGCGCAGAAAAGACACAAAGAGGGTCTTTCCAAGCCCACTGAGGCGCACCTAGATTCCTGACCGTTGCCCGGGGAATGACCCGGTCACTGGATGGGGGACGTTCTCAAGTGTCGGCCAAAGAGATCAATTGGCGTCAACTCGGGGCTTGCCGGGGGCTCGAGCCGAGCATCTTCTACCCGGACGACGACGACGAGGGCCTGGAGGCCAAGTCGGTGTGTGCCGAGTGTGGGGTGCGGGTCGCGTGCCTGGAGTACGCGCTGCAGGTGAGGGAGAAGGCGGGCGTGTGGGGTGGCGCCACCGAGCGCGAGCGTCGGCGGCTGATCCGCCAGCGACGCCGCACCGCCTGAATGCCCTCGCCGCGCCAGGGTCGGGCTGCGTAGCCTGCTGCGCATGACTGGGATCGACGAATTCGGCGGCTGGCCCGCGCTGCTCACCGAACTGCTGGAGGGGCGCGACCTGTCGGCTGCCCAGGCACGGGCGGCCATGGCCACGATCCTGTCCGGCGAGGCGACCGCGGCCCAGCTGATCGGGTTCGTGGTGGCGTTGCGCGCAAAGGGCGAGACGCCCGACGAACTCTCGGGCTTGCTCGATGCGGTGCTCGCAGCGGCCACGCTGGTGCCGCTGTCGCCCGAGCTGCAGGCGCGGGCCGTCGATATCGTCGGCACAGGTGGCGATCGCAGTCACAGCATCAACGTCAGCACGATGGCCTCCATCGTCACGGCCGGGGCAGGGGTGCCGGTGTGCAAACACGGCGCCCGGGCCGCCAGCTCGCAATGCGGCACCGCCGACGTGCTCGAAACCCTCGGCGTGGCCATCGAGCTGAGCCCCGAAGGAGTGCTGCGCTGCGTGGAGGAGGTCGGCATCGGCTTCTGCCTCGCGGCGCGCTACCACCCCGCGTTCCGCTTCGCTGCGCCGAGCCGCCGCGAGATCGGCATCCCCACCGTGTTCAACCTGCTCGGGCCGATGTCGAACCCCGGGCGGGTCAAGCGGCACCTCATCGGGGTGGCCAACCCTGGTATGGCCGAGCGCATGCTCGCCGGTCTGCGCGTGCACGGATCGCATCGCGCGTGGGTGGTGCACGGCAATGGTCTCGACGAACTCACCACCACCGGCACCTCGACGGTGCTCGCGCTCGACGACGACAAGGTGCGCACCTTCCTGGTCGATCCGGTCGACGTGGGGCTCGCTCCGGCGATCATGGACGAACTGGTGGGCGGCACCCCGGAGGTGAACGCGCGCGTGGTGCGCGACGTGCTGGCGGGCGAGCACGGGGCACACCGAAACATCGTGCTGCTCAATGCCGCGGCGGCGATCGTGGTGGCGGGAGTGGCACACACGCTCGGCGAGGGCCTGGCGAGGGCCACCGAGTCGATCGACTCCGGCGCGGCCGCGGCGACGCTCGCCCGGTGGGTCACCGTCTCCCAGCAGGCGGCCGAGGAGTTCGGTCGCTGATGCACCGGTTCTGGGTGCGGCGATGATCGCCCGCGTGCCCGCCTCGTCGGCCAACCTCGGCCCCGGCTTCGACACCTTGGGCATGGCTCTGTCGTTGTACGCCGAGGTGGGTGTCGGCGCGCCGCCCGACGATGGCGCTCGCGTCGCCGACGAGCACCACCCGGCGACGGTGGCCTTCCGCCGTCACGGGGGCGAGGGTGACCTCTGGGTGCGATCCCCGATCCCGGTCGGTCGCGGCATGGGGTTCAGCGGCGCGGTGCGGGTGGGCGGCCTGGTCGCCGCCCACGCCCAGCGCCACGGCGAATCGCCGACGGTGCTCGACGAGGCACGTGATGCGCTGCTCGCCCTCGCCACGGAACTGGAGGGGCATGCCGACAATGTGGCCGCCTCGCTCTACGGGGGGATCGTGGCGACGGCGGGCGGACGCGCCGTGCGGATCCGGTTGGCGCTCGACCCGGCAATGGTGATGTGGGTGCCCACGTTCTCCACCAGCACGGACGAGTCGCGCTCGCGGCTTCCCGCCGAGGTGCCGCTCGCCGATGTGGTGTTCAACCTGGGCCGCACCGCGCTGCTCGTGGCTGCTCTCGGGGCGGGCGACGTGGGGGCTCTGCGCACCGCCACGGAGGATCGGTTGCACCAGGAGCGCCGGCTCGTCGCCGCCGAACCCTCTCGCGCCGCGCTGGCCGCTGCGCTCGCCGGTGGTGCGTGGGCAGCGTGGTTGAGCGGCTCTGGGCCGACGGTCGCGGTGATGTGCGCAATGGACGAGGCCGAGGACATCGCCGCCGCATTACCGGCCGACGGGCACACCAAGATCCTGCGCATCGACCACGGCGGCGCGACGATCGAAGCCGGCTGACCCCGGCTGACCCCTCCGGTGGGTCAGGCGGCCTGGGAGAGGCGGGTGACCTCGCGCACCGGCACCGTGGGCCACGACCACTCACCGCTGCACCACAGCAGGCGGGCGTGGTAGCTGGCCCGTTCGATGGCGCGGGCGAGGCACAGCACCTCGTCGGCTGCGTGGCGGGGGAGCGGGGCGGGGTAGGCAGGCACCTCCGGCGGGGGCAACTCGAGGCCGGTGGGCAGCTGATCGGTTGCATGGGCGCTGAGCAGCACCCCGTCGCGCAGGTGCAGGACGGTGTCGTGCAGTTGCACGCCCACGTCGCCCGCGGCCCGAAGCTGATCGAGCAGGCGCTGCCGGGTGACGGCGCCGGCGAACGCCGTGGCGCGGTCGCGCATGGCGGCGGCTTCCTCGTAGCGACGGGCGGTGGAGAGGGCGGCCACCTTGCGCCACAGCCCGTCGAGCACCACCTCGGGTGAGGTGGTGAGCGCGGCGACGGCTTGGCCCACGACCCGCCAATACGCCACCTCGTCGACCGTGCCGCTGCAGGGGCACATCGCCACCCCGAGCCGGGCGCCACTGCACGGGGTGGCGTCGGGGGCCGGCACGTGACCGCGGCGGATGCGACCGGTGCAGCGGCGGATCGGCAGTGCCGTCTGGACGGCCTCGATCACCGCTGCCGCCGCGGCGCGCGACGGCAGCGGCCCGAGGTGCACCCCGGAGGCGGCCGGCTCGGTGGTGATCACCAGCCGTGGCCAGTCCTCGTCGGTGGTGAGGCGCACGAAACACGATTTCTGCCAGGTGGTGCCCACCCGGTTGTAGCGCGGGTTCAGCCGGTGCAGGTAGCGCAGCTCCAGCACCTCGGCGCTGATCGGCTCGTGGGCCACCGTGTGCGCCAGCCGCTGGGTCTCGCGCAGGAGGGGGCCGATCTTGCGCCGGTCGTCGCTGCTGAAGTAGCTGCGCACCCGCTGGCGCAGGTTGGTGGCCTTGCCGACGTACAGCACCTCGTCGTTGGCGCCGAGGAAGCGGTACACGCCGGGCGAGCGGGGTAGCTGGTGGGTGAGCTTCAGCTTGCCCGCCTGGGCGTGACCGCTCATGGTGGGCAGGGCGACGAGGTCGTCGAGACCGAGTACCCCCAACCCGCTGGCCCGCTCGAGGAGGAGGTGCAGCAGATCGGTGGTGGCCAACGCATCGTCGAGGGCCCGGTGGTTGGGCCGGTGGTCGAGCCGGAAGCGGCTGGCGAGGGTGCCGAGGCGGCAGTCGGGCACCTCGTCGCGAACGAGCCGGCGGGCGAGGGGCAGGGTGTCGATGACGGTGTTGCGCAGCGATGAACGGTCGCTGCGCAAGAGGGCGGCGTTGATGAACGACATGTCGAAGCCGACGTTGTGACCGACGATCACCGACTCGCCGATGAACTCCTGCAGGGTGGGCAGCACCGTCTCGATGCGCGGCGCGGTGGCCACCATCGACTGGGTGATACCGGTGAGCAGGGTGACAGCGGGGGCGATCGCCTTGCCCGGGTTGACGAGGGTGCCCAACGTGGCGAGGCACTCGCCGCCGCGCACCTTCACCACCCCGATCTCGGTGATGAGGTCGGTGCCACGATCGCTGCCGGTGGTCTCGATGTCGAGCACGCAGAAGGTGACGTCGGCCAGGGGAGTGCCGAGGTCGTCGAACGAACGTTGCATCAGCCACACAGTCGAGCACGAACGCCCGTTCGAAGTCAAGAACACTCGTTCGATCGAACCGGCGTCGCGTTGCCGGGCCATAGATTGACGGTGTGTCCGAGCCCCTGCCCGATCGAGTCCTGCGGTCGGCGTTGGAGTTCGCCGTCGGGCTCGCTGCCGCCGGGCAGCGCACGCGACCTCCGTTGGCCTTTCCGCCGGGGCTGAAGCCGTTCCTGAAGGTGCAGACGCTGCCCACAGCGGCGCTGGGGAAGGTGCGCTCGGCCGTGGAGGGCGACGAGAAGTACCGTTCCACCCTGGCCGGGGCGGCCACGCCCGATCTGGTGGACGAGGTGGGTCGTCTGTGGCTGCTGCGTCCGGACGGTTGGGAGGCATCTGCCGCGGCGCTCGTGGAGGCTGCCGAACTCGCTCGTGACGAGGCCCGCGACGCCGCAGGCGTGAGGCGCGAGGCGAAGCGCCGCGAGGCGGCCGAGGCGGCAGGCGAGAAGGCGCGCACCGAACTGGTGGTCGTGAAGACCCAGCTGGAGAGCGAACGCGTGGCTCGCGCGGAAGCGGTCGCGGAAGTCACCCGTCTCCGGGCCGAGTTGGCGGCGATGGCAACCCGGCTGGAGGAGACCGAGCGCATGGCGCGGCGGCGCACTGCCGGTGCCGCCCAGGCCGACGCCCGGGCCGGTGCGGTCGAGGACGAACTGGCCGGCCTCCGTGCCGAGCTGGCCGACGCAGTGACGGCGCGGGACGCCGCCCTCGCCGCGGCGGCGCACGGGGAGGGGCGGGTCGACCTCGAACGGGTGCGGGTACTGCTCACCGAGGCGCTGGTGCTGTCCAAGGGCGCCACGCCGCGGGCGCGCAGCCACCGCCGCAAGCCGGTCGCGCTGCCCGGGTCGGTCTACGGCAAGCCGCTCGCGGAGGCCGAGCATCTGTTCCGCACGCGCGACATGGTGGTGCTCGTCGACGGTTACAACGTGGCCAAGCTCGGCTGGCCAGACCGTTCGCTGGAACAGCAGCGCTCCGCGTGCATCGATGCGGCCGAGCACCTCGCCCGCCGATGGGGCACCCTGGTGCATGTCGTGTTCGACGGTGCCGATGTCGTGGGTGCTCACGCGGGCGGGCGGCGGCTGGTGCGGGTCAGCTTCTCGCCCGCCGGGGTGCTCGCTGACGACGTGCTGCGCGCCGAGGTGGAGGCGATCGACAGCCACCGACCGGTCGTGGTGGTCACCAACGACCAGGCGGTCATCCACGACGTGCGTGCCAACGGTGCCAACACCGTTCCCAGCGACACCTTCCTCGCCCTCGCCCGCACCTGACGCTGTCCGAGGGTTTCCTACCGGGAGGCCGTTCTCGGAGGGTTTCGTACCCGGATCCGGGTACGAAACACTCTGAGAGGGCCGGACGGTAGGAAACCCTCGGAGGAACCGCGTCACACCCCTCGTGTTGGATGTCGGCATGGCCCGAATCGTGATCTCCTGCGACACCTGCGTGATGGACGGCAGCGCCGGCTGTGCCGACTGCGTCGTCACCCACCTGCTCACTCCTGCCCCGCGTGAGGCGGTGGTGCTCGACCTGGAGGAGGTGCGTGCGATGCGCCTGCTCGCGGAGGCCGGGATGGTGCCTACGCTGCGTCATCGTGAGGCCACCTGATCCAGCGCCGCCGGTCGCCGACGCGGCCTACCTGGCCGAGTTGGCGTCGCTCACCGAGCCGTTCGGGGTCACCCACACCGGCGTCGCCCCGGCAGAGGTGCTGCATGCGGCACGCGAGGCGATCCATCACCGCCTGGCCAACGGCCTCACCGACGGGATGCAGTTCACGTTCAAGAACCCCGAGCGCTCCACCGACCCGCGCCGAGCGGTGAGGGGCGCACGTTCGGTGTTCGTGGCGGCGAGGCCCTACCTGCTGCCCGAGCCCGACCGCCCGCCGGAGGTGCAAGGCCGCATCGCCCGTTACGCCTGGGCCGACCACTACGCGCCCTTGCGGCAGGCGCTCGGAGAGGTTGCCCAACGGCTGCGCGCGGATGGCTACAAGGCGGTGCCGTTCGCGGACGACAACAGCGTGGTGGATCGGGAGGTCGCCTATCGCGCCGGCGTCGGCTGGTACGGCAAGAACGCCAACCTGTTGCTGCCGGGGGCGGGCAGTTGGTTCGTGCTCGGCTGCGTGATCACCACCGCACCGTTGCCCACCAACGAGCAGCCGGTGCAGGACGGGTGTGGCACCTGCCGGCGTTGCCTCGATGCCTGCCCCACAGGGGCGATCGTGGCCCCCGGTGTGATCGACGGCGCCCGCTGCCTGGCGTGGGTGCTGCAGAAGCCGGGGATCGTGCCGGTGGAGCTTCGTGCCGCGATCGGCGACCGCCTGTACGGGTGCGACGACTGCCAGGATGCGTGCCCGCCCACCGTGCGGCTCGCCACACGCTTTCCTGCCCCGCAACCGGGGCATCAGCCCGCGGCCTGGCTGGCGGTGCTGCCCCTGCTCACCGGCAGCGACGAAGAGGTGCTCGCCGCGTGGGGCCGCTGGTACCTGGCCGACCGCGATCCGCGCTGGGTGCGGCGCAATGCGCTCATCGTGCTCGGCAACACCGCCGACCCGGCGCATCCGACCCACGGCGAACAGGTGCGCCGCGTTCTGGCCGACTACCTTGCACATCACGATCCCGTGCTGAGGGTGCACGCTGAGTGGGCTGCGCAACGGCTCGGGATCATCGACCCCTGCGCGCCATCGTGAAACATCTCCTCGTCACCAACGACTTCCCGCCCAAGATCGGCGGGATCCAGTCGTACC
>WBZL01005473.1_pt1 | contig 10493 bp, 12 predicted proteins | sample 5204291 | NCBI WGS metagenome assembly WBZL01 (sample SAMN12344345, study PRJNA552823) | activated sludge metagenome | biome: Activated sludge suspended growth; feature: Nitrification reactor; material: Wastewater; isolation source: activated sludge from nitrification reactor of wastewater... | reverse complement strand
CCGCAGTGCCCGGTCGCGGGTAATAATGATGGAATAGGACTGCATATTGCCGGACGACGAAGCCCGAATCCCCGCCGCCAAAATCTCGTCTAACAAATCATCGGGCACCGCATCCGCCCGGTAACGCCGAATAGAGCGATGGCCGCGTATTGATTCATCAATTGACATAAAACCTCTCCCTTGCAATCCAGGACAAATAACCTGGCTTTGACGCCCTGTTGCTAAAGCACAACTTCCAATCTCTACCCGCCCATGCTCAATCTCGAAGGCCAAAATAAACGTGTTTGTACCAGCCAGGATATTAAGGGAAAATGGATGGTATGCAAGCAAATTATGTACAACGACTCCGACTGACATTTAAAAAAGAAGGGCCGACGCGTTTTATCGGCCATTTGGATCTGGCACGGACGATGGAACGCTCGCTCAATCGGGCGCGAATTCCCATGTCTTACAGCCAGGGATTTAACCAACGGCCGCGCATGCAAATGGCCGCCGCTCTACCGCTGGGTTACACCAGCGCCTGCGAACTGGCCGACATCTGGTTGAAAGAAGCGATGGAACCAGAAACCGCGCGGCAGCAAATGATGGTTCGTATGGCTCCCGGCATTGACGTGTGGCAAGTCGAGGAAGTAGGGCTTAAAGAACCGGCGCTACAAACGCGCACGACCGATTCCACCTACGAAGTGACCCTGTTAGACCCGGTGGACAGAGACCATATGCAGGCGAAAATCGCCGATCTGCTGGCGGCGAAATCGCTGCTGCGCGAACGACGCGACAAACCATACGATTTGCGCCCCCTGCTGCTGGACCTGATGCTGCTGCCGCCAACTGGCGAACTGACGCAGCTTTCGATGCGTCTGATGCTGCGCGAAGGCATGACCGGCCGCCCGGAAGAGGTACTCGACGCCCTGGCGTTCGATCCGCTGGCAGCGCGGGTGCATCGTACAGCCATTTCATTGTCCCCGCTGCCAGAGGAAGGTTGATTGAAGCGGGCAAAGGGCTTGTGGATTGGTTTGTTGGTTGGTTTGTTGATGGGCTGTGGTGACACGGCCGTTCCCGCTACACTTCCCGCACCCACACCCATCTTGCCCCAATCCACAGACACGCAGCCGACAACAAAGACGGCAGTTCTCCCCGCTGACCCTTCGCAAACCGCCACTCCCGTCCCCACACCCATCCCCGATACCGGCTGGCAAACCATCCAGCCAGGCCTGGAACTGCGCGCCATCCACCTGTACAACGACGCCGGATCAGCCCGCGAACGTATGACTTTCCTGCGTCTGGATCCGGCACAGTTTACCTTCCGCATCGCCTACAAACCGGGCGCGCCGCAATCCATCCCTCAATGGCAGGCAGAAACCGGCGCGCTGCTGGTAGTAAATGGCGGCTACTTCACCCCCGAAAACATCGCCACCGGCCTGATCATCGTTGATGGGCAGGCCAGCGGCAGCAGTTATGGTGACTTTGCCGGCATGTTGGCGATTGACGAACGCGGACCAAACTTGCGCTGGCTGGCGGAACGGCCGTATACCCCCGACGAATCGCTCCTGTACGCCCTGCAATCCTTCCCCATGCTGGTGAAACCCGGCGGCGCGCTGGGGTTTCCAAATGATGATGGGCTGGCGGCGCGGCGCACGGCGATCGGACAAGATGGAAACGGCCGTATCCTCTTCATCTTCGCCCCCTGGGGCAGCCTGACCCTGCACGAACTGAGCGCCTTCCTGGTCAATTCCGACCTGGAATTGGATATCGCCTTCAACCTGGATGGCGGCCCTTCAACGGGAATGATATTGGCGGGAGAAACGTCCGTAGAAATCCCCGCGTTTAGCCTGCTGCCGGCCGTGATCACAGTTCAGGCCCGTTGATCGACCTGCAGGACCATTTCCCGCTGTGCTTTCTTTGACAATGCAGAGCGGGCTGGTTATAATTCCCCTTCGTCTGTACGGGCTTCCGTCCACTGCCCGTACAATTTTATAATCAGACGCAGCCGGCATCCTGAATGCCGGTTCTTTTTGGAGGTATGTTGTGTACGCAATCGTAGAAAGTGGCGGCCGGCAATACCGCGCCGAAGAGGGTCATGGTTTTTCAGTAGAAAAACTGCCCTACGAAGTCGGTGACCAAATCGTGCTGGAAAATGTTTTACTCCTGGCCAATGGCGACGGGGTAAAAATTGGACAGCCAACACTGGCAGGCGTTTCGGTAAAAGCAACGGTCGTAGAACAATATCGTGGTGAGAAGATTTTTGTCTGGAAATACAAGCCCAAGAAGCGGTATCGCCATCGGGCAGGACATCGGCAAAGTTATACCCGTTTGCGCATCGATGAGATCGTTGCAGGTTAAGGAGAAAGTATCATGGCACATAAGAAAGGTGGCGGTTCAACACGTAACGGCCGTGACAGCAATTCAAAACGCCTGGGTGTCAAACGATATGGCGGCGAACACGTCATTCCCGGCAACATCATTTTGCGCCAGCGCGGCACCAAAATTCGCCCCGGCAGCTACGTCGGCCTGGGCAAAGATTACACGATTTATTCCCTGATCGAAGGTCAGGTGACATTTGAGATGAAACACGGCCGTAAATACGTCAGTGTTTATCCCCCCAAGCAGCAAGAGGCCTAGTCATCATGAAAGAAGACATCCATCCAAAATGGTATCCCGATGCCAAAGTCATCGTTGATGGTGAAGTCGTGATGACCGTAGGCGCTACCCGCCCGGAACTCCGGGTGGAAATCTGGTCCGGCACCCACCCCTTCTACACAGGCACACAACGCCTGCTGGACACAGAAGGTCAGGTTGATCGCTTCATGCGCCGTTTGCAGCGCCGCGAAGCCTTCATCGCCGAACAGGTATCCGAAGAGCAGAAATCCGTCCCCACCAACCTGGAAGTTTCCGCCATGGCTCTTGGCACACGCGCCGAAAAAGCCCTGGAAGAAGCCAATGTCAGCACGGTTGGCGATGTGTTAGCCCTGCTGCAAGAAGGCGACGACGCTCTATTAGCTCTGCCAGGCATTGGCCAGAAAGCACTCATCGACATTAAGCGCTTCTTGCGTGCCGAAGGTCTGATTGAGTAAGTAACGGCCGTTGCACTCCGGTAACAATTTAAGGGCAGATGCGGTAACGTATCTGCCCTTCTTTGTTTAAGGTAGCCAGAACCCGATGGTAAAACATACACGAGGAAAAATAGAAGTCATCTGCGGCAGCATGTTCAGCGGCAAAACCGAAGAGCTCTTGCGCCTGTTACGCCGCGCGGTCATCGCCCAGCAGCAAGTTCAGGTCTTTAAGCCGGTTATCGACGACCGCTTTCACGCCGAAAAAGTTACCTCCCACGTTGGCAATGCCTTTGAAGCGCATCCGGTCAGCAGCGCTGGCGCAATTTTAGACCAGATCGACCCGGCCACCACCGTTGTGGCCATCGACGAAGTCCAGTTCTTCGAGCCGGAAGTAGTAGACATCTGTGAAAATCTAGCCCACCAGGGCATCCGGGTGATTTGCGCCGGACTAGACATGGATTTCCGCGGCGAACCATTCGGTCCCATTCCTGCCCTGCTGTCACGCGCCGAACAAGTTACCAAATTACACGCCATCTGTGTCGTTTGCGGCGAGGAGGCCAGCCGCACGCAGCGCCTGGTTGAAGGGCAGCCGGCCGCTTACGACGATCCCATCGTACTGGTTGGCGCGGCAGAAGCGTACGAGGCACGCTGCCGGCAGTGCCATGCTGTTCTCCCCTCTCGTAACGGAGCAACCCACCATGAGTCTTGAAATTGTCCGCGATCTGTATGACGACATTGACCACGTCCTCATTGACGAAGCCAACCTGCAAACGCGCATCCAGGCAATAGCCGAAGAGATTACGGCCGACTACGACGGCATTCCGGATTTATTGATGATATGCGTGCTAAAAGGCGGCTACATGTTTTTATCTGATCTGAGCCGCGCCCTCAAACGGCCGCACACCATCGACTTCATGGGCATCTCCAGCTACGGTTCCGGCACAAAAAGCAGCGGCGCGGTGCAAATCATCATGGATCTGAAGCAGCCCATCACCGGACGGCACGTCTTGATAGTCGAAGATATTATCGACAGCGGGCGCACGCTGGACTATATGCGCCGCAATTTGCTGGCGCGCTCGCCCGCCTCTTTGCGCATCTGCTCGCTGCTCAATAAACCGTCGCGCCGCGAGATTGACGTGCATGTGGAATACATCGGCTTCGATATTCCGGATGAATTTGTCGTGGGGTATGGCCTGGATTTTGACGAACTTTACCGCAATTTGCCTTGTATTGCCGTCTTAAAACCGGCAATTTTCGCCCACCTGATCCATTAAAGCGGAAGGCCTGTGTCTGCAAATCTGAACCTTTCTCCTTATGCCGGTCGTTGGGTGGCACTCATTCAGGGCCAGGTTGTTGGCGTTGGCGAAACGCCGCAGGCTGCGCGGCGTCTGGCGCAGCGCAACCGCCACAAAGAGAAGCTGACGCTTCTTTACGTGGAAGCGCCAGATGGCGAACCACTGGCGCTGCCGGAGTTGATGGGTGAGATACGGCCGTTTCTCGCCGAGCAAGAGATCCCCATTTATCTCGTTGGCGGGGCGGTGCGCGACGCGCTCATGAACCGTCCCGGCCACGATCTCGACTTCATCGTGCCCGATCAGGCCATTCGTCTCACCTTCAAAACGGCCGATTTTTTGAAGATGCCGGCCTATGTGCTGGACCAGGAGCGCGACGCCGGGCGCGTGGTGCTGCGCGAAGCGAACACCACCCTGGATTTTTCTCGTTTTCGCGGACCAGACCTGGCAGCGGATTTGCAAGACCGCGATTTCACCGTGAACGCCATGGCGTTGCCGGCCACGGCCGTTACCAGCGCCAGCATCATCGACCCATATGGCGGGCAGGCAGACCTGGCCGAGCGCAGTCTGCGCCTGGTTCATCCGGATGCGCTGCAGCGCGACCCGGTGCGGGCGCTGCGCGCCGTGCGTCAGGCGGCGTCGCTGGACTTTACGCTAACGCCTGAAACGCGCACGGCCGTGCGCACAGCAGCGCCTTTATTGGCTGCCGCTTCCATCGAACGCATCCGCGACGAACTACTCAAACTCCTCAGCACGGCCGTGCCCGCCGAGGCTGTGTCAGAGATGTGGCAGCTAGGTTTATTGGCCGAAGTGCTGCCGGAAATTGCGGCGCTGGAACCTATCGCCCAATCGGCGCCGCACACCAAACCGGTGCTGGCGCACACGTTGGATGTATTGACCTGGCTGGCGGTGGTGGAAACGGCCGTTATCGCCCAAAGCCCAACAACCGATACAAGCCTACAACTCGCCCAGCAAGCCCTGGCAGCCTATACGAAACAACTCGACACGCATTTGGCGCGCTTGATAGATGGGGGATTAGACGGCCGTGTGCTGCTGCGGCTAGGCGCGTTGTTCCACGACGTAGGTAAACGGGAAACACAAACGGTGGGAGATGACGGCCGTATTCGCTTCCTGGGTCATGATGCGGTGGGCGCAGTCCTGACTGCCAATCGACTACGCCAACTTACGCTGAGCAATCAGGCCATCAAACAAGTCGAAACCATTGTCGCCGGCCATATGCGCCCGCTCAATCTGGCAACAACCGGCAGTTTGCCCTCGCGGCGGGCCATTTACCGCTATTTTCAGGCCACGCAAACGGCCGGATTAGACATTGGCCTGCTCAGTCTAGCCGACCATCTGGCAACTTATGGCGGTCCTGGTCCGGCGGATGTTTGGCGGCAATTGGTGGTCACCGTGGCGCGTCTGTTCGCCCATTACTTCGATCATCATGCTGACACAGTCGCGCCGCCGGCCCTATTGGATGGGCACGATCTCATTCACCATTTGCAAATTCGCCCTGGGCCGGAAATCGGCCGATTGCTGCGACTGATTGAAGAAGCACAAGCTGCGGGCGAAATCCACAGCCGGGAAGAAGCTCTGGCATTTGCCCAACAAAGCAGCGCCTGAAAAATTGCCGGCCAACTTTTCCCTGTTGATCGTTATTGATGGAGTTTGAGTAAGTCCAGAAACTCCTGGCGCGTAGCCGGGTTGCTCTTGAACGATCCTAACATCGTGCTGGTAACCAAGCGAGCCTGTTCTTTCTTTACGCCCCGCATCATGGCGCATAAATGCGTCCCTTCCACAATAACCCCAAGTCCTTGCGGCGACAAAACGTCGGCCAGTGCGTAGGCAATTTGTTGGGTCATGCGCTCTTGCACCTGCAAGCGGTGGGCAAACATATCTACCGTCCGAGGAATTTTGGATAGACCGATGATTTTATCTTGCGGCACATAGGCAACGTGAGCGCGACCAAAAAAGGGGAGCAGGTGATGCTCGCACATGCTAAAAAATTCGATGTCTTTCACCAAAATCATTTCGTCGTATTCAACATCGAACAGCGATTCGGCCGTTAATTCGGCGGTGTCTAGTTCGTAGCCATCTAAAATTTCGGTAAACATTTGGGCAACGCGGGTGGGCGTGCGGCGTAGGCCAGGCCGGTGCGGGTTTTCGCCGATGGCTTGCAGGATTGTGCGGATAGCTTGTTCCAGATCGTCGTGGTTCATCATATGCTCCATTGTTCGAAGTGCAGGGTGTAATTATATCATCCAACCTGGCGGCTGCGGTGAATTGAGGGGTGGGAGAAACGGCCGTTTCCCACAAGCCCCTCCCCAACTGTCTGCAAGCTGGCCTAAAAGTAAGATAAATCATCGGTGCTTGAAGTAAAGAAATTGGTTATAATGGTCCGCATCTCATTCCTATTTCCTGGTTTTTTCTCCTCAGAGCAAAAATCAACACTTTGAACCCATACAAACCCTGGGAGCAGCAACTGGAGGCAAAAATATGACAAAGGACACTTTAAGCGTTACCGATAATCGGACAGGCCAGACGTATGAGATCCCGATCACACACGATACCATCGACGCCATGGCCTTGCGTCAGATCAAGGTCAATCCCGAAGATTTCGGGATGATGAGCTATGATCCGGCATTCAAAAACACAGCTTCCACCAAAAGCACAATCACCTACATCGACGGCGCAAAAGGCATTTTGCGCTATCGCGGGTATCCGATTGAACAGCTGGCGGAAAAATCAAATTATTTGGAAGTTGCCTACCTTATTTTGAATGGCGAATTGCCCACCAAAGAACAATATACAGAGTGGGAATACGAAATTTTGCACCACACGTTTGTTCATGAAAACATCAAACGCCTGATGCAGCATTTCCGTTACGATGCGCACCCGATGGGGATGTTCATCGCCACGATTTCAGCCATGTCCACTTTCTACCCCGAAGGCCGCAACATCGAAGATCCGCACAACCGCCTGATCCAGATTATGCGCCTGATTGCCAAGGTGCCCACGGTCGCGGCCTTCTCTTACCGCCACATGCGCGGTCTGCCCTACGTCTATCCGGACAACGACCTGAGTTACTCGGGTAATTTCCTGAATATGCTAGACAAGATGACACAAGTAAAATATACGCCAAACCCGATTTTGGAACGGGCGTTGGATGTGTTGTTTATCTTGCATGCAGATCATGAGCAAAACTGTGGCACGGCGGCGATGCGTGTTATCGGCTCCAGCCACACCGACCCCTACACCTCAATGGCCGGTGCAGCAGCAGCGTTGTATGGACCACTACACGGCGGCGCGAACGAAGCCGTGCTGCGGATGCTGTTGGAGATTGGCGACCTGAAGAATGTGCCAGAATTTGTGAAGGGCGTCAAAAACCGCGAACGCCTGTTGATGGGTTTTGGTCACCGCGTGTATAAGAATTACGATCCGCGCGCGCGAATCATTAAACAAATTGCCGATGAGGTATTTGAAGTAACGGGCAAGAACCCGCTGTTGGACATTGCTTTGGAATTGGAGCGGATTGCGCTCGAAGACGATTTCTTTGTAACCCGGAATTTGTACCCGAACGTTGATTTTTATTCGGGCATTATTTACCAGGCGATGCGCTTCCCGATTTCGATGTTCCCGGTGTTGTTTGCCATTCCGCGCACAGTGGGCTGGTTGGCGCAGTGGGATGAAATGCTGCGTGATGACGAGCAGAAAATCGCCCGGCCGCGCCAGATTTATTTGGGCGAAGGCACACGGGATTACGTGCAGATGGAAAACCGTTAATCTGTCTGATTGTTTCGATGAGATCAAAAACGGCCGTTCCCTTCGGAACGGCCGTTTTTTCTTCTTCCTTTTCCTCTTGCCAGTTAGCCAGTCGCCGCCGCCAACTCTACGCGCGTTTTCTGTAGACGCTCCATCGTGGCCTTGTTCACTTTTTGCAGAAAACGAATGGCCAACTCCTGATCTTGCTCCAGCAGTTGACGCAGGGCAACGGCCGTAATTTTCAGCAGACGACTCTGTTCAACCGTAACGGCCGTGGCTGTCAGCGCATATGGCTCAATGACCGACGAAATACCAAATATCTCCCCGGGATTGATGGTTCCCACCAAAAAATCCTTGCGTAAATCCGGTTCGTGTTCATCCATAATAACGTAGTGCAGTTCCACGCTGCCATCGATCAGGAAGTAAAGCGCTTCGGCTTTGTCGCCCATCTCGAACAGGATTGCGCCATCGTCAACCGTCAGTTCATCAGTGATCATGGCCACTTCGCGCAGCGCATCCGGCGTTAAAAACGAAAAAAATGGGTAACGTCGCAATAATTCAGGCGAAATCATCCTTTCCCTCCATATTTGTTTGTAATAGATTCAGCACCACCTGGACGGCCTGGGGTACGGCCGTTGCCACTGCCGGCGTCAACTCTTCTGAAAACTCGTAAACCCGGTCCGCTTCAATGCCCACAATTTGCACGTCGTCGGGCAGCGATGCGCCCATTTGCCGGCCAAGCTGTAGGGCCGTTTGTAGAGAGGTGTCGTGAACGGCCGTGGTGTGCCCCGCTGAACGATCCGGCAAATCTCGTAAATCCAACCAATAAACGTCCCCAATCCGTCCCCCGTGTGTCTGAATGGCGTCCACAATAATCACCCGGTCATAGCCAACCAGGCGTTCCATCAAGCTCAACCCGCCCAAAGCCAGTTTATCAATCTCCACCGGGGATTCGGGAAGCTGGCGGGCAACCTCATCCGCAACCCGCCAGCCTACGCCATCGTCCCCGAGAATAGGGCTTCCCAACCCCACAACCAACGTCTTCGCTTGGGTCATCATGCCGCAGCCTCAAGAATTCCCGCAATATTGACTGAGCACATCCACCACTTCTCCTTCCGCATCGCGGATGGTTACTTGCAGCGGCATCTGCCCCGGCAGCGAATGGGTCGCACAGCCAAAACAGGGATCGTACGCCCGGAAAGCCATCTCTACCATGTTCAGCAGCCCTTCCGAAATAACCGTCCCCTCATGAATCAGATTTTGCGCGGCCTTTTTAATCGACATGCTGATAGGCGCGTAATTGTTCGTTGTGCCCACAATCAGGTTCACTTTGGTTAAAATTCCCCGTTCGTCGGTCCAGTAATGGTGCGTCAGTGTACCGCGCGGCGCTTCCACAATGCCCACGCCCTCCGTGGGCGTCTTGGTTGGGACTGTGTGCAGGTGCGGTGAGGTGATTTCTTCGTCGGTAGCCAGCTCCACCAGGCGTTCAGCCGCGTACAGAAGCTCAATCAGACGCGCCCAGTGCGTAGCCAAACGCTGGTGAACCGGTTTACCCCCCAGAGTGGTATAGAATTTTTCGTATTCAGCCTGAGCCAGAGGCGTGGCCATGCCGTCGGCGGCATTCAGGCGCGAGAGTGGCGTAGCCATGTACACGCCCGAATCGTTGCCATCCACAAAGCCTTTCCAGCCTACCTGTTTGAGGTATGGGAATTTGAGATAGGTCCAGGGTTCTACATGTTCGGCAATCCAATCCGTATATTCGGCGGGCGCATATTTGCCCAACCGCTTGCCATCCGGGTCTACAACGCTGACCTTGCCATCATAAAAGTTGACGCGATTTTGCTCATCCACCAGCCCAATGTAATGCGTGCGATGGGTGTAAACGTCCCCCAAAATCAGATCGACGTAACCCTGATTGCCCAGAACCAAATCGTTAAACAACTGTAAGCTAAACTGAGCAAACTCAATGCCCCATCGCCCCATGCCCTCAATCTTCTGCCGCTCCTCCTCGGTCAGACCTTTGGTGACACCGCCAGGAATGGAGGTACAGGGATGAACTTTGCGCCCACCCAACATTTCCACGACGGTGTGGCCATATTTACGCGCCTGGATGACTTTGCCGCCAATTTCCAGCCCGACTTTGTGGATGACGCCCAGAATGTTGCGCTCGGCAACCGGCGCATCCGGCCCCATCACAAAATCTGGACCACCGAGGGCATAAAAATGGGTGGTATGGTCGGTGAAGTAGAAGCCCATATAGAGCAGTTCACGCAGTTTTTTGGCGGCAGATGTTGGCTCCACGCCATAAACGGCATCGCCAGCCTTGGCGGCGGCCATGTGGTGGGCTTCCGGGCACACGCCGCAGATGCGATTGGTCAGCACGGGC
>WBZL01005472.1_pt1 | contig 10494 bp, 8 predicted proteins | sample 5204291 | NCBI WGS metagenome assembly WBZL01 (sample SAMN12344345, study PRJNA552823) | activated sludge metagenome | biome: Activated sludge suspended growth; feature: Nitrification reactor; material: Wastewater; isolation source: activated sludge from nitrification reactor of wastewater treatment... | reverse complement strand
TGGTTGATGTAGGCGAGATCGGTGCCGCGGTGGGTGGGGATGCGGTCCGTCGGGATGGGGACATCGATCATAATGCTGGGGATGATCAGCGGGATGACGCCCAAAAAGGCGTACTTAGCGAGGATCAGGGCAATCCGGGCCTCGGGCGGCATGGCCGGGTACGGGATGCCGGTGAAGTCGATCAGGTTCATGACCGTGCGTAAGTCTTGCCCGGTGATGGTGAGGGTGGAGCGTCCGGTTTTGGCGTCCGGGGAGAGTTGCGTGTGGGTGATGGTGCCGTCCATCAGCACGTGCGGTGTCCCGTTGACGGTGACGATGATCAAACAGCGGATGACCGGGCCAAGATCGCCGAGCAACAAAATCAGTTCGTTCAACACGGATTGGGTGCTGAATTGAAACGTCAACTGGAAGCCGTTGGGGCCGCCCGCGTCGTTCCGTACTTCGACGCTGGTCAGGGCGTCCATGACCTCGCGGGGCATCGGAACCGGGACTGCCGGGCCGATCATGAGGGTGAGTTGGATGTTGCCGTTAATCATTTCGTTTCACGAAACTTCGAATATTGTGTATTTTCTTTTAGACACCCGGAATCCCTTCCGGGAGCGTAATCTTCAACTTTTTGCCGATTTCGAGCAAATCTTCGGGGCGGAGGGCGTTGTTGGCATCGCAGAGCCGCCAGAATTGTTCCGCGTCACCCAGGTTCTGCGCGGCGATGTGATCCAGACGCTCGCCCTCGACGATGGTGTGTTCCCGGAGCAGGCTGAAACTTCCGGCGGGGGGCAAAAATCTCCGGCGGAGGTACCGCACCGTTTTGCCGTCCGGCGTTTCGAGGGAGGCGGTTTCGAGGCGGTAGTATCGGCTGGTGATGGGGAATTGTTCAAACATAAAGGCTCCTATATTCCAGTGATCCCAAGTTGTCCCAACACCCCGCTTTTAGTTAAAGTGGCGAGTTGTTCCAGGCGTTGGTGGTAGGTCATGTACAAGTTACCGCCGCGATGGTCAAAACCCAGGTCGTTGACATTTAAGACACGCAGACCCAGACTGACTTTGGCACGGATCGGGTTCAAGTTGGGGTCGAAGGCCTCTTCAGTGATGCTGAATTCGGTGATGCGAACGGGCATGACCCGGTTTTTGCTCCACACGAACAGGGTGAGCGGCGCTTCGGCGGGGATGATTTCCAGGGTGCCGGACCCCGCGAGGGCATTGTTGGCGATCAGCCGCCCGCTCGTGGGGTAGAGGATCGTTTCCAGCACAGCGAGTTGGGGCAAGATGCCATTCTCGCGCACGGTTTGGTTTTCGTCGGGGAATTCCATTTGATCGGCGGCGTCAATCGTCGCCTCGATCTTGTAGCTTTCCTGTGGCGGGCCGATCAGGCGGAGGGTTTGCGACCGGTCGCCACTTTCGCCCACAGTTTGCGCTTGCAACGTGCGGGAAAGCGTCTCCGGGTTGTATTGCAGGACGATGATGCGCTGGACAACACCTGAGTCTGGCGAAACCAGCACCAGGCCGCCTTTGAGAAGTTTGGGGGAACCGGGGAAGGTAGTCATAAGGTCTAAAATGGAATCGTAATCGTGCCGCCGATGTAGGAGGGGTGACGTTTAGCCGGATCAGGGTCTGGGTCGCCAAGCGGGCCTTTGTACCCAAATTCAAATTTGGCCTTGGGGACTTTTTTGCAACTGGCCTTTGATTGATCTACGGCCTCGTACATCTCGCCGAGCGCGCTGGCCATGTCGGGAATTTTCATCAGCTTTTTCTCGCTATCGGACTCGGCACTGTATTCCGCCATCGCTTTGGTGAGTTTTTCACCCGCTTTGGTGATTTTTTCTTTCAATTGCGTGGGATTCGCCGCATGGCAAATGGTGTCGGTCAGTTCGACCTGCAACCCTGCCGAACCGGAAAATCCCTTGTCTTTGTCATACGCCGCCCCGGCTTTGGCGGATATGCGGACGTATTTCAGTCCGTCCAACGTGATCGAGAACGAAAATTCTCCGGGTACGGCGGCTTTCAGGTCGATCACCAGCTTTTTGGCGGCGGTGATTGGGATGGGGAGTTTGACGGCGACCGACTTCGGCAGGTCAATGGTGACCGGGCCAAATTTCAGGGTGAGTAAATCGCTCAGTGATGACCCCGCCCCCCCGGACGAGGGTTGGGGCGCAGGCGTTTTCCCAGGCGTGGGTGCGGGAGGCAAAAGAAGCGGCGCCGCCCCCCGGCTTTTAAACACGTCCACGGACACCTGCCCATGTGCGGACGTGGCGTACGCCGTCGGCGATTTGATCGAGATTTGATCGCCCGCGACGCCCAACGATTTCAACACATCCCGCACCTCCGATAACCGTTGATTCAACGTTCTCCGCTCGGTCTTCTCCCGCTCCGAACTCATCTTCGCGGCCTGGGTCAAATTGGCGGAAAGCTCAATGTTTGCGTCCGGGGATTGCGCCTTCTTAAAAGCCTCTGCGATTCGTTGGATTTTGGGGTTTTGGGCAGAAATCGCTTCACTGGAGCCAATCTCCGCACTTTCGACGGGTAGATTGAGCGGGGAGGCCGCGCCGAACCCCAATCCCAATCCCGGCCCTTGCGCCAGCGGTTGACGTTGGACGAGCGGGGCCGGGGCCTGATGGGAAAGCGCGGGTTGCGCGGTGTTCGCCGCCCGATCAGCCTCCTGTTCCAGCGCGTCATTCGTCGGGCCGAGTTTCAGGTTTTTTGAGGGGGGGGTGTGTGCTTGCTGTCGGACATGCGTCAATTCGTGGGCGAGTAATTTCTGCCCTGCGCGGGAACCGGGATCGAATTGCCCGGTGCCGAACACCACGTCCGACCCCACCGTGTAGGCCAACGCATCCACCGCCCGCGCGGACTCTGCCGCCCGATCATCCGTATGCACCCGCGCGTGGGAAAAATCGTGCCCCAAACGGGGTTCCATCGCCGCGCGGGTTCCGGCATCCAACGGGCGACCAGGGGAGCGCAAAACGTCGTACACGATCGGGGGCACCTCCCCTCCCGAACCCGGGGAAATCGCCGCGCGTTGGACAGTGCCCATCCGTTTTTTGCGGCAGGATTCACATTCCTCCCCATTTTGTGTATGTTGTCCACACGCGCACTTACGTTGAAGGATTCCATTCGGAGCCTTTGCGTGCGGTGTGTGGTCTGGGGGTTTTGTCAGGGTTTGTGCGATCATGATTAAAGCGGGCAGGCCGTTAAATTTTTGCCTGCATTGTTGCAATTTGCATCTCGATTCATGGTGGCCGAGCGGAAGTACCAGACGAGCGGGGTACAGCACTTGGGCCGGGGGGAAGCCGTCTCACATTGGAGGGCTTTGAGTTTCTTTTCGGCGCACTTCACACTTTCGGAGTAGCCGCGGCATTCCAGGAACGGGCGGTTGAGGTCCACCCATTCTTTCATTTGGTCGTGGACTTTATTTTTTTCTTCTTCCGTGGTCGCTTTTTGTTTGGCCTCGTGCGCTTTGGCGCAACAGGCACTAATGTCGGCGACGTGAACTTTTTCATGCGCCATCGAACAATCTTTGGTGCATTCGTTCGTGTTGGCGGTACTCGCAGTGGCTTTTCCGGTATCGACATCGCACGCGGTTTCGCCGGTTTGAACGGCGGCGCTGGGCTGGGCGGTATCGAGCGGGTTGGCGACCTCGGTCGGAAAACCGCCCCCCGACATGGCACTGATCTCGCCTTCGGGTTCCGGTTGGCCGACCAGATCTTCCTCGAACAAGGTGGGCGTTTGGGCACGGAGACTGCTGAAATCGTGGACAAAGCGTCCGTGGACGAAGCGTTGGTTGCCGAGACGATCTGTGGGTGAAACATTTTCGTGAAGGGCTATCCCTTGTTGGCGTTTCTTTTTGCATTCCTCACATTCGCCGCCGGCACCCGTATGTTGCCCGCACGCGCATTTGCGTTGTAATGCGGGCGCGCTCAACCAAGAATTTCCGGGTCGGGTCGCGAGGTTCGTTTGTGAAGTGAGAAATGCGTGCATTCGTGTTCCTAAGGGGTTGAACTCAACCGCGCATTTAACGAGGTTTCTTCTTTTTCCAGTTTGATAACTTCTTCCGCAATTTCGAGCGACTTCATGGTGTTGTCAATGCGCCCTCTTTTTTCGCGGATTTTGGCGAGTTTGGCCTCGCCCTCCCGCTTTTGTTTATCGAGAGCGTCCGCGGGATCAAAATCTTCGTCGTCCGGGGTGGGGGCTTTGGGGGGGAGCGGTGTCGCGCCCAATACGCGCAACACAATGTTGGCTTCCTCTTCCCAAATCCGTACTTTGCCGGTTTGGCGTTTCACTTCCGAGGGCAGAACCGCGCCCTGTTTTTCCAGGCGAGCCAGTTTGTCGGGGTCAATCAGCCCCAACAAATCCGCCCGGTTATTCGGGTCACCCCGCCCTACGCTCCACTCTTCGCGCTCCTTGCCTTTTTTATCCTTCGTCTTCATCGTGATATAGGCATCCGTAAAGCCAAACAAGTGCGCCAACTCGTGTGCGATCACGATCACCCGCGCACCTTCCAAATGCACCGGAGCGAGGCTGATCACGCCGCTCACCGAATCGCCCGACGAGGGTTCTTTGTCCGGGCCGCGCACCTGAATCTGGAACGCGCTCTCCGACCGTTTGCTCGTTTTCGGCAAATACGTCACCGTGGGCCGGAATCGGAGCGAGACCCCCGCGTAATCCCCGTTGGCGATGTCCACCTGCCACACGTCTCGAATCGCCGCCTCGATCCGGGGAATGTCTACCGCGGCTTTTTCGCGGCCCTTTTTGTCGTTCAGGGCCAGGTAACTCAATTCAAAATTTGCCGCTATCGTGGCCGTCGTCCCGCTTTGGGAGACCGACGCGCATTTCAAAATGCGATCCCGCGCAAACCGCCCACCCCACAACGTATTTGCGGAGGCCTCAGAACGGGCTTGTTTTTGTAAATCCTTCGTCCCTTTTTGCAGGGACTCCCGTTGGCGTTCCTTGGAGAGCGAATCGGCAAAGTCATCGCTCAGTTGGGTATATTCCTTGCGTAATTTTGCCAACCGGTCCTGCACCTGTTTCAACCGGGCTTGCAACGCCGCCCGATTATTTTGAAACTGCAATCGGGATGCGATCCCGTGGATTGCTCCTGGGCGAACGGCGGTCGCGTTCCGTTCTGCCTCTCTCTCTGCGGCATCGTGCGCTGGCCCGATTTTCAACGGGGACGACAGCGTGGGCGTTTGCCGTTGTTGGATCGTGTGTGTGAGTTCGTGCGCGAGCAATTGCTGACCCGTGGACGAGTGGGGCGAAAATTGTCCCGGCCCAAACACCATGTGATTTCCCACCGTGTACGCCAACGCATTCACCGCTCGCGCGGACTCCTCGGCCCGTTCATCCGTGTGCACCCGAACCCCGCTGAAATCCTGCCCGAAACGCGATTCCATGCTCGCGCGGGTTCCCGGTTCGAGCGGTTGCCCCGGTGTGCCGAGTACATGATGGACCACCGGCGGCACCATGTCGGGGTCCGTGCCATTTCCCGGTTTCCGTTGCAGACGCTTCTTTTTGCATTCCACACATTCCTCACCGGTCGCCGTGTGTTGTCCGCACGCGCATTTGCGTTGCAAGACTTTGCCGGGGGAGGCGATGGGTTTGGATGAAGAATGCGCGCGTGCCGGAAGTGGCGTCATTTTCCGATCCCTCCGTACACCGCCCGCGCGATGTGCTGACCCAGGGGATTCGCGCCCCCTCCCGCGGGGGTCTGGAATGCCCCGCCGCGCACCGACGCCCGCGCGCCGCCCCCCATCAAATCTGGATGCAAGCCCCCCTCGGTCAGCAACCGCGTCAACTCCGCTGTCACCGCCGCCTGCAACGTCCGTTCATCCAGCGCCCCCCCCTCGACACCTTCTAAAATCAATCGTTCAATATGCAAACTCACATTCATCATCTTCACTCACGCCTCACGTATCACGCCTCACTACTGCCCCCACCTCAACATCCCCTCATTCACCGGCTGGTTCATCTTGCGGAACTCTGCCCGCGCCGCCTCCAACACAAGCGGCATGGTGATCGGCATCTGCGCTTTCGCCGCCATAAACGCGGAACTGAGCGCGGTGTTGTGAATGCCACCCCCAGTCAGGTTAAGCCGGGCGAGGTGAGCATAATCTAGCCCATCCACCGGCGTTCGGGCGGGAAAAACCTGTTGCCACATGCGGATGCGGTCTTCCCGGCTGGGGAATGGAAAATTGACGATAAAGCGCAACCGCCGGAGAAAGGCATGGTCGAGGGCACTTTTCATATTCGTCGCGAGCACTGCAAGCCCGCGATACGCCTCCATGCGCTGTAATAAATAATTGATCTCGATATTGGCGTACCGGTCGTGGCTGTCTTTCACCTCGCTCCGTTTACCGAACAACGCGTCTGCCTCGTCAAAAAATAAAATCGCGCCGCCATCTTCTGCCGCATCAAACAACCGGCGCAGGTTTTTCTCCGTCTCGCCGATATATTTACTGACCACGGCGGATAAATCAATTCGGTACAGGTTCAACTGTAAATCACTGGCGATGACCTCTGCCGCCATCGTTTTGCCCGTGCCGCTTTCCCCCGCAAACAGGGCACTGATCCCCAGCCCACGGTTCATCTTTTCGCGGAAGCCCCACTCGTCGTACACCTGACTGCGCCGTTCCACCTGATCGGCGATCTGGCGGAGCATACTCATTTCCGTATCGGGCAGGACGAGGTCGTCCCACGTCGCTTTTACATCGATTCGTTGGGCGAGCACGTCCAATCGGGGACGGGTACGCGCCAGACAGGCGTGCCAGACTCGGTCCACGGCTCCCGCGGGGGTGGGGGGTTCGACAGGGTCGCCGCTCCCGTTCGGGGTTTGGGCGGCGCGGGCGATTTGTTGGATCGCGGAGAGATTCAGATTAAATTGTCCGGTCAACCGCGCGGGGAGTTCATCCGAAGGCAGGTTCAAGGCTACGGCCCACGCGGCCCGTTGTTCGGCGGGGGTAGGTTTTTCCACATCCACCACCACGCCCCCCAGCCCGGGCCAGACCTCGCGCGTACTCAAAAAGAACGCCCCCCGACTGCGAGAGAGAAACCGCCGGAGTGGGGACGCCTCGCTCGCACTGCCTTTTTCGGCGTCGGACCGTTCGTCCGTTTCCTGTGCGTCCAAAAACAGCGCGAGCGGAAGCAGGCGACTTTCGCGTTCCCATAACCGGGCGAGGGTTTCCAGTTCGCCGACCTGACCGGGCAGGGATTCGGCGGGCAGGCGAAGCAGGGTGAGTTCCAGTTGAGCGGTGGTGTACCAGGCGACAAATTGTTTGCTGATGGCATCCGCCCCGACGAGTTGGATGAACGGGGGACGTCCGGGGGGCGCGATGTGAAAGGCCATTTGGAGTTTTTCGGACAGCTTTTCTTGCGAGGGAGGCAGAGCGGGTTCCAGGCCACTGTCGACGGGGATATCGAAGGGGATGAGGAGTGGGGTGAGCCTGTCGTCGAGGTAGTTCAGCCCTTTTAGGTAGTTGACGATGCGTTCGTCGGCGCGGAGGGGGCTGGTGGTGAGCGGTTGCGCACCGGGTTGGTTGATCTCGATCAGCCGCCAGTGTCGGAGCGGGCGTTCCGGCGAGAGGGCGTCCCACGTGGGGTCATCGAAGAGGGCCATCGCCAGCGCAAAGGTAGGGAAGGGGCGGTTGGGGTTGTCTTGTGCCTGGGCACAGAGTCCGGCGATGCGTGTATCCAGCTCGACGGCGGCACACAATAACAAAATTTCCTGCTCAAAATCGGACAAACCCAGTCGCTGACCAAGAATCCGCAGGGCCGGGGGCGGGTCCATTTTTTCGGCTTCGGCGAGACGTGCGGCGGCTTTTTTTAGCGCTTGATCCTGTTCGGGGATATCCTGATCGGAAATGCGGTCGGACGCGCGCCACTGGAACCATTTGCTGCCTGCGGCAGGTTTGGTTTCGAGGGGGCCGCTTTGCCTTGCCAGACGCAGACGGACCCAGGCGACTGCCGCCGCCAGAAATTCGTCATTGCCGGTTTGCCAGGATTCGAGGCTTGTCCTGACGAAAGAAGGATCGGTCATGGGGTAATGGTCACTTTTTGATCGGCGGCGAATTGCGGGAGGGGGGCGGAAAAATCTACGGGGATGCTGTCTACCCCGTCCACGCGGAGGCGGAGAACGTAGGGGCCGGGGAGGGCGTTGTCCACCTGGAAGGTGAGGGTGGAAGGGGCCGTGGGATCGCCGGGGGTGGAGAGGGCATCGAGGGGGATTTCTCGGTCGCCGAAGAGCAGGGTGGCGCGTTGGGTGGCGCGAACCTGGGGGATAGATTCCAGTTCAACGGTCACGTTGCCTTGCGGGGCGGTTCCTCCCGCAGGGGCGGTGAGGGTGATCTGCGGGGCCAGGGCAAATGGTTGGGCGTTGGAAGACCACGGGGGCAGGCCGGGGCGTTGGACACGAATCGAGAGGGTGTAAATGCCAGCAGGCCAGTTGGCGGGTACTTGGGGATCGTCCGTGGTGTCGGGCAGTTCGATTTTCAGAGTGTCGAAGGTCGCACCGGGCAGGGGCGGTAGTTCGAGCGGATCGGGAAGCAAAGCGTGGCGGAGTTGGACGGTGAAGGCGGTTCCGTCGAGATTGCTACCGGAAAGCGTGAGGGTGTCGCCCAATTCCGCGGCGGGTTTGCTGTTCGGGGCGGAGATGCCCAACAGGGTGGGGGATAACCCCGGCTGGGTGAACACGCCCTGATCCTGGTCGCCGCGGCGCAGGACGGGGAGCGGGGATTTGGCCGGGCGGGAGTTTTCGATCAGCACCACGGACACCTCGTACGCGGCGGAGAGTCGAAATTCGCTTTGAAAACCGCTCCAAAGTTTGGAGATTTCGTCGAGCGTGAGCGTTTGGGGGGTGATCCGCACGCGTTCGACCTGATCGTAGGGGTGTGCGAGTTGATCGTTGGCGGGCAGAATGCTGTTGATGGTGGCGGCGTCGAGCAGGGGGAAGTCGTGAAAGGTGCTCATCGCACGCGCGAGCAGACGATGGGTGCCGAGGATGCGGGTGGCGTCGGTGGTGGTGTCCACGCTGTCTTCGTCTTCGCCGTAAAACGCGGTGATGAGGTAGTGTAGGGTGAGCGCGAGAGGCGGAAAAGCGGTCTCACCGGGACGGACTTTCCAGGGAATATCCTGGTTGCGCCACGCGGCGTTGACGGCAGTGTGGTACAGGAACAGGTTGACCTGGTTGCCGGTGATGCCTTCCCGTGCCCGGTCGAGCGGGCGGGTGGTGAGGGTGGTTCCGGCGACGTCGGCGTTGAGGTGGCTGTCCAGCAAGTTGCGGAGGGCGGTGGTGATGGCGGCGAGGGCTAAAAAATCGCTCATGGTTCCCCTCCTGTGTTTTTGCGGAGGAGGTATTCATCGAGGGTCATGACGGACGGGGTTTTGGCGGGCCGCGAGGGGGTGGGGGCGGACGCAGGCGTGGCGCGGACTTCCACACGGCCAATGGTGACGTGAATGGTCGGGGCGGGGGCCGAAGTCCGGCAATACCGGGCGAATGACGGGGGTGATCACGGTGGGTTCGGGGAGTTTGAATGCCGGGGCTTTGGGCGCGAGAGGAGTGGGAAGGGATTGCATTGGGGCGTGGCGTTCGGCAATCGGGGCAATGGTGGGGGCCGAGGGTTCTTTCCGCGGGATCTCTGTTGGGGACGGGGTTACGGGCGGGGCGGGGTTGATCGGGGCCGGGAAGATCGGACGTTCGATGATCCGCTCGCGGAGGGTGTGGGTTTGTAGGAGGGTTTCTATCCGTTCGGGGGCATCCAACCGCCCGCGATGTGGGGCGGGGATGTGTTCAACAGGTGGCATGGGATGGGGTTCTGCCGGGGAAAGAAAATCTTCGCGGAGGAAGGTGGGGCGGGGGACGGGCCTCGCGGGCGGGGGGGTGGTTCGATCTTCTCCCCTCTCCCGCGATGGGGTGGGGTCAACCGACGCGGGGATGGGATCGAGGCCCTGTTCAAACCGGGAAACGGGGCGCGGTTGCAGACTGGTCTCCGGGTGGAGACTGCGCGTTACCAGGTGGTTCAGAAAATCGGTCACTGGGTCACCATTTGCAGGTACATGGCCCGTCGCCAGGGACTGAGGGCGAGGATTTCGGATTCTGACCAGCCGTAGGCCGAGGCGAGGAGGTGGATTTCTCGGAGGAGGCGTTGTGCCCAGGTGTGAATCTCGGCCCAAAAGAAGGGGAGGATGTCGAAGGTCGCTTGCCAGTCGCGCCCACAGGCGGGGCATGTGAGGGCGAGTTGGACATCAGCTTGGGGGTCGGATTCGGCCATTTGGGCGGTGAGGGCTTGCACGATCTTTTCGGGGAGGTGTTCAAGGGGGGACGGTTTGCCTTTGTGGGTGGCGGTGAGCAGACAGCGGGCGAACAATTGCTGGCGAGGGTCTTCGTCCGGGGCGGTGTGGGAAATGGCCGCGAGGTCGAGGCTGTTGGGGAGACGGTAGGTGAGCGTGTAGCCATCCAGTGTGAGGGTGTGAATTCCGTCCGGAGGCGGTTCTCAGTGGGAGGGGGGG
>WBZL01005471.1_pt1 | contig 10495 bp, 7 predicted proteins | sample 5204291 | NCBI WGS metagenome assembly WBZL01 (sample SAMN12344345, study PRJNA552823) | activated sludge metagenome | biome: Activated sludge suspended growth; feature: Nitrification reactor; material: Wastewater; isolation source: activated sludge from nitrification reactor of wastewater treatment... | reverse complement strand
TGGAGATCAGGCATGATCGGACAATCGCTGAAATTGACGACGATCCGAGGCATCGAGGTCGGGATTCATTATTCCTGGTTCATCATCTTTTTTCTGCTGACGTTTTCTTTGACCGCTCGATTCGCATCGGAACATGCCCACTGGACGATGGTGGAGCATTACGCCGTCGGGATCGCCACGAGCCTGCTGTTCTTCGCCTCGATCCTGCTGCACGAATTGGCGCATAGTTTTGTCGCCCTGGCCAAGGGGCTTCCGGTCCGCGCGATGACGCTGTTTGTGTTCGGCGGCGTGGCCCAGATCGGACGAGAGCCGGACCGGCCGATCACGGAGTTTCAGATCGCAATCGCCGGGCCGATCGCAAGTGCGCTGTTGGCGCTGGGATTCGGATCGGTGGCCTATCTGGCCGGCGACCGGTTGGAACACCTGGTTGCGCTCGCCGGCTGGCTCTCCTCGATCAACCTTGTTCTGGCCCTGTTCAATCTCGTGCCGGGGTTCCCGCTTGATGGGGGGCGTCTCTTCAGGGCTCTCCTCTGGCATGTGACCGGCAATTTGAGCAGAGCCACGCGCATCGCCGCGCGAGTAGGGCAAACGGTGGGTTATACGTTCATCATCTTCGGCATCTGGACCAGCTTTACCATCACATGGTTCAGCGGATTGTGGCTCGCGTTTATCGGTTGGTTCCTTCTGAATGCGGCGCAGGAAAGCGTCGTGCAGGTCAGTGTGCGCTCCGCGTTGACCGGGTTGACGACCGAAGACGTGATGGCCCGGGACTGTCCGGCCGTGTCCGGACGGATGCGTCTTGTTGAGCTGGTGCAGGAGCAGATTCTTAGGACAGGGCAACGGTGTTTCGTCGTGACCGATGGCAGCCGGTTGGAAGGGCTGGTCACCCTCCATCAGGTCAAGGCGGTGCCTCAGGACCAATGGAGCAGGATATCGGTGAGTGAGGCCATGACGCCGTCGTCGCAGGTGCGCAGGGTCGCGCCCGGCACGCCGATTCTAGAGGTGCTGCAGGTCATGGAAAGCGAGGACATCAATCAAGTTCCGGTCGTCGCGGGTGATCGGTTGGTGGGTATGATCACTCGCGATCATCTGCTGCGCGTACTCGCCGCGAAGGTGGAACTCGAACTTCCCGCGGGCCCAGGCGTGATTCAGGGATCGGGGGACCTGCCCCCACGGAGCCAGGTTGCCTCATGATGATGGAGCTTGTCGGAACAGAGGCCGGGCCACGAAGAAGTCTAGCTGGTTGGATTGTTCGGGATCGTTGCGGACCCGGCGGTGGCCGCAGGACATGACCCTCGTGGAGAGTGATCTCGTGGAACGTCAGCCGGTGATCACCCGGTTCGTGGTGGCCTGGTTCACGGGCGGACAGCATGATGGCGTTGCCCCCGATGGTGGTGACCGAGGAGGAAGCATGGAAGACGATCGCGGATCTGCGAACCTGTCGTAAGTCCCGAGATGGAATTCCAGCCACTCAGGCCCTAACAGGGATTTTGTACCGTCCTGTGGATGTACGATCATGTGATCAAGATTGTCCACCGCGACGACCTACCTATCCGGCAGATCGGCCGGGTAGGCCCAGACGGAGGGGTGATCAGAAAGGACCAGTCGGATGATTGCGACTCTCGTTATTCTTGGCGCCTCCGGAGATTTGACGTCGCGCTTCCTGATGCCCGCCCTCATGCGGCTCCACGAGGCAGGGCAACTGCCTGCTGGATTCCGGGTCGTCGGGCTCGCGCGGGACGATTGGGATACCGCGATGTTTCGACGTCATCTTGAGGAGAAGCTTGGGTCATCCGCGCGACAGGCGGTCCTTGCGCGTACGGAATATCGCCCTGTGGACGTGACGGATCCCGATCAACTCGCGGAGGTGTTGGGGCGGGAGACACAACCTGTCGTGGCGTATCTGGCTCTGCCTCCGTCTCTCTTTAGGCCGACTATTGAGACAATGGCGACGTGCAGGTTACCCAGGGGCAGTAAGCTGGTGGTGGAAAAGCCGTTCGGAACCGATCTCGCCTCCGCATGTGATCTCAACCGCCTGCTTCACGAATCGTTTCCTGAACAGGACGTCTTCCGGTTGGACCATTTTCTAGGGAAACAGACGGTGCAAAACATTCTCGGCTTGCGGTTCGCCAACCGGGTCTTCGAACCCCTGTGGAACGCCCAGCATATCGAACGGGTCGAGATTGTATGGGACGAAACCCTGACGGCGGCCGGTCGGGCATCATTTTACGACGGGACCGGCGCGCTTCGAGACATGATTCAGAATCATTTGCTCCAGTTGCTGGCATTGGTCGCGATGGAACCGCTGCACAGCCTGGATGCACGCACGCTTCGCGATCGAAAGGTGGATGTATTTCGCGCGGTCCGTCGGCTCGAGTCTGGTGAGATTGATCGGCACACGGTGCGTGGCCGGTACGGGCACGGGGCTGCGGACGGCCGTGAAGTATCGCCGTATGTCGACGAAGCAGGCGTGGATCCAGGGCGGAAGACGGAAACCTTTGCCCAGGTGGTGTTGTCGATCGATAACTGGCGCTGGGCCGGCGTGCCGTTTGTGCTGCGGACAGGGAAAGCTCTGGGGCGTAATCGCCGTGAAGTGGTCGTTCATTTCAAACCCGTCCCTCACGTGGCGTTCGGGCAGGAGACGCAACCCCCGTCCAATGTGTTGACGATCGAACTGGCGCCAGACCGGATCGCGCTCTCGGTGAATGTCAACAAGCCGGGCGACCTATTCGAGATGGAACAAGTCGCGTTGGACCGATCATTCGGCTCGGAAGGACTTCCGGCCTATGCGCGGTTGTTACTCGATGTCCTGAATGGCGACCCGATGTTGTCGATTCGTGATGATGAAGCGGAAGAGTCCTGGCGGATCGTGGAACCGATTCTCGCGCGATGGGCGGAGGGAGGTGTGCCGCTGCTGGAATATGCCGCCGGTACGGAGGGACCACCGCTGTTGCCTTCACGAGGAGGTTTGACAGCGCCTGCGCAGGATCGGCAATCCCTGGAACTGATCACCATCCGAGATCATGAAGCGGGGACTCGGCAGTCCTAGCTGCCGGACGCCAACGGCGTCATCGCGTGGACCGGAATTGCTTCGGACAGGATCGCCATTGCGCGCCGGCGGTCAAGGGAATCGTCAGTGCGTCGATCGATAGGGGTGCACAGGGGACAGGAGACGACCTGAATTCCACATCGGAAGGTCGAGAGGAACGCCATGACGCAACCGGTATTGAAGGAACTGCGGCGAGTGGACGGATATTTGCCGATCGAAGATTACGGCCTCGTTGGAGAGGGCGCCACCGCGGCGCTCATCGGACGGGACGGAAGCCTGGCCTGGTTGTGCCTGCCTCGCTTCGATTCACCACCCTTGTTCTGCAGTCTGCTGGATCGCACGCATGGGGGGCAGTTCACCGTCGCACCCGCCGGCGTACTGGAGTCCCGTCAATTCTATGAATACGACACCGCTCTGTTGGTGACAGAAATGCGAACGTCCACCGGTTTGTTGCGGGTCACGGATCTGTGTCCCTTACTGGCGGGATCCGATCTCTCGGAAGACGTGCCGGCGACGCGACGAGAACTCCTGCGGACGGCCACTGTCGTCGAGGGAAGCATAGACCTGACGATTCACGTCGAGCCGCGTGGCGGAGCTGAGGCAGAGCCGCGTGATGGTGGGCTTCGCATTCATTGTCGTGCGCAGCCTGATCTGAACCTTCACCTCTACTCCACGTCGCCATTGACCGGATTGCGCACGTCCCTGACGATCAAGGCCGGGCAATCGGTCCACCTGCTTCTCTGTTGGAGGCAAGGTGCTGGGCATGCTCCAGGCTTCGATGAGGCCGCGCTTCGCCGGGACACGGTGGCCGTCTGGCGGCGGTGGCTGCAGTGTCTGGACTACCACGGCCCCCAGGAAGCGTTGATTCGGCGTTCCGCGATCACCATCAAACTGCTGGATCACTTTGAGAACGGCGCGATCGTCGCGGCGCCGACCTCGTCGCTTCCGGAGCTCATCGGTGGGGAGCGCAACTGGGATTACCGTTATGCTTGGGTGCGGGATGCAGCCTTTTCCGTCTATGCCCTGCATCGCATCGGGCTCTCGCACGAGGCCGCCGGGTTTCTTGCCTGGGTATTGGATGCTGTGGAGCGTGATGGAGAACCTCGTGTCATGTATGACCTCGACGGACGAATGCCTCCGGAGGAGCGACGTGACACCGGCTTGGAAGGCTACCGTCGTTCGACACCTGTGCGCTGGGGCAATGCGGCGGCGGAGCAACATCAGCACGATGTCTACGGCGAGATCCTGGACTGTGCCTATCAATGGGCGGCGCATCACGGCAGGACATCTGAACGAGTATGGAGTCGACTCCTGAAGCTGGTTGACGCCGCGGCAGGGGCATGGCGCAAGTCCGATCACGGCATCTGGGAAGTTCGTACCAGCGGACGGCCCTTTACCTATTCGGCGGCCATGTGCCAGGTGGCGTTGGACCGTGCGGCGAGGATGGCCGAGCGGTTCACATTGCCCGGACCGGCTGAAGCCTGGAGACGGACTGCCAAGGAGATTCAGGACGCGATCTTGGAGGAAGCGTGGGATCCGAAGATGCAGTCGTTGACGGAACATCTGGGCGGTGGGGGATTGGACGCAAGTCTTCTGACGTTGCCGCTCCGTCGAGTGGTGTCGGCGAATCATCCGAAGATGGTGGCCACGAGCCGTGCGATCGTTGAGCGACTGGGAGCAGGGCAGGGGCTGTTGTATCGCTACCTGCCGGAAGAATCGCCTGATGGGATCGCCGGTCATGAGGGCGCATTTCTTCTATGCAGCTTCTGGCTCGTGGATAACCTGGCAGAGCAAGGTCGGCTGGATGAGGCCATGGAGTTGTATGCTTCTCTCTGTGCGAGAGCGGGCCCGCTCGGACTCCTGCCGGAAGAAATCGACCCCCCGACCGGCGCCTTTCTCGGCAACTATCCTCAAGCATTCAGCCATATCGGGGTGATTTCGAGCGGGGTGAATCTGGCACGCCTGTTCGAGAAAGCCGGCCGAACGTGTTAGACGGTGCACCTGATGAAGGAACAACTTCGATACAGGCTCCGGCCATCGTTCGACGACAGCGTGGCCCTGGTTCTCTGCAACGTCCGTGAATCGTTGCGCCGATCTAATGGCGGAGTCTCCATGCGCTCGACGCCGTCAACTGGTTCGGATGGCTCATCGACGGCTTTGATAGCGAGTAGGCTCCGTAGTCGCCTCCATGGAGCCTGACACCGACAAGAAGGTCTGATGCCATGACACAGCACTGGATCGACATCTCAGTCCCCTTGCGTAACGGGATGCCACACTGGCCGGACAACCCTCCGTTGCGGATCGATCGGACCATGGATCTCAACTGCGGCGATGAGGCCACGGTCTCGACCCTGTTCATGGGATCTCACACCGGTACTCACATGGATGCGCCACTGCATTTCGTCAGGGCCGGACGAGCGATCCATGAAATGCCGCTGACCGCCACGATCGGCCCCGCGCAGGTCATCCAGATTCATGATCCGATCGCCATCACACTGGACGAACTACGCCGGCATCAGATCAGGCCAGGAGCACGGGTGTTGTTCAAAACGAGAAATTCCCTGCGGCGATGGGGGGAGCAGGATTTCATGGAGGACTTTGTCTACCTGACCACAGAGGCCGCTCGCTGGCTCGTACGGCAGCGTGTGCGGACGGTGGGTATCGATTACCTGTCGGTCGGCGGGTACAAGAGAAATGGGCCTGAAGTCCACCATGTGCTGCTGGAGGCACAGATCTGGATCATTGAGGGCCTGGATCTCTCCGCCGCGATCCCGGGATTCTACGATCTGATTTGCCTTCCGCTCAACATCCTGCAAGGTGACGGCGCTCCCGCGCGAGCCCTGTTGCGTCCACGCGACGAATCGACCGCGGACGACGAATCGGTGGAGATTGTGGAGACAGGGGAGATCCACGATTCCTGATGGAACCGGACCGGCTAGAGGATTCTACCCCTGTTGCTTCGCGGACTATCGAAAGCCGGCGAACCAGGGGCCCGGCCTCACACACGGCGTTTCCTTGCTGCTAGGAGACATCGCCGACGCGGTCGTGATCAACGACGACGTTCATGTTTTGTGAAGGACTATCATCGTCAAACCGTGATGCCCCGTGCGAGGAAGCGGCGGGCTGTGGTGGCTCGCTGTTGGTTCTCATCCCCATCCACAAAAGGAGGCCTAATGACTGTCTGTGCTCCGCGAGATCGTGAGTGGCTGAGCGTCACAGCGTTCACGCTCATTGAGTCGAGCAGGCCCGCGCAGATCAAAGCATTCACCATGGCTCAATTAAGAGCCGGGAGCATGCGGGCCAGGAAGTACTGGGAACACTATCGGACTCTCTCGCGACAACAACGTCGCACGAATAAATCGGACGTGAGGAAAGACCGATCACAGCCACTCTCGAATGTTCGGACAGAGCGGAAGGCCCAGCTCTTTGCCGAGGCCTTGCGCCGGTTTGAAACACGCGCGACACAGATTCAGACACGGGATCAGCCGCAGCAAGGTGCGCGTGCGAAGGCACGCGTGATGCACGATAACGAGCGGAAGGGCGGCGATAAGGGCCTGCCGTTCGCAAGACGAGGTATGCCACCGTCGAGCCGTCCGGGCTTGTCTGCAGAGGAATACCTTCCGGGAGGAGGATCACGATGACCGACCAAGACCTGATCAACCGTCCATTAATCAAAGCCTGGTTGTGGTGGGCGCTGATCTGGCTGACATTGTTCCCCATCGTCGGGGTGGTGGTCTCGATCAAATTTCATAATCCGGAATTTCTCGACGGCGTATCCTGGCTGACGTTCGGCCGCTTGCGGCCGATCCATGTCAACGGCGTGATCTTCGGATCCTTCTCGACCGTGTTCTTAGGACTGCTGTACTACATCGTTCCGCGTCTGTGCGGCGTGCGCATGTATAAGGAGGCATGGGGATGGTGGCTGCTCTGGGCGTGGAACGCATTTCTCGTGCTCGGGAGCGCATCGTTCCTGTTTGGTCTCAACATGGGATTGGAGGCAGGGGAGTTCGAGTGGCCCTTCAATCTCCTACGGTTTCTGATTCTCGGCCTGATTACCGTGCAGGTCCTGGGGACCGTCTTCCGGCGGACGGAGCGGCGTTTCTACGTCGCCATGTGGTACACGACCGCCGCGCTCATCTGGACGATCATGAACCTGATCCTTGGCAATGTGCTGTTGACCTATGCGGACGACATTGCCGGCGTGAACAGCGCAGCGATGCATGGCCTGTATATTCACTATATCGTCGGTCTCTGGATCACCCCAGCCGGGCTGGCCCTGATTTATTATTTTCTTCCGCTGAGCGCCAGGAGCCCCCTGTATAGCCACAAGCTTTCGCTCTTGGGATTCTGGGGGCTGGCGTTCTTTTATCCGTTCGTCGGCACGCATCATTATCTATACAGTCCGATTCCTCACTGGACCCAGACGGTCTCGATCGTGACCAGTATGCTGCTCATCATTCCGGTCTGGACGGTCGTGGTGAACTTCTTCGGTACGATGTTCGGGCGCTGGGGCGCCGTCGCTGGCGGGGGCGGAGGCGACAATTATGCCGCCAAGTTTCTGATGATGGGCGCGGTCTATTACTTGATCGGGTGTTTTCAAGGCTCGGTTGAGGCGCTGCGTCGAGTTCAGGAGCTCACCCATTTCAATGATTTTGTGATCGCCCATTCTCATCTCACGGTGTTCGGTACCTTCGTGGTCTGGGCGGTCGGTTCCGCCTATTATGTCTGGCCAAGAGTCACCGGACGACGCTTGTGGAGCGACAGACTGGCGAGTTGGCATCTGTGGTTGACCGTCGCCGGATTTACCGTCATGGCGGTCGGCTTATCGGCGCAAGGATTCGTCCAAGGATCGATGCTGGAATATGGCGCGAACTTCGTGGACACGGTCAAGGAAATGAAACCGTGGTGGGTGGCACGCACCTTAGGCGGCGTGGCCATGGACGTCGCGTTGCTGCTGATGGTGATCAATTTCTACAAAACGGCGCAGGAGGGCGAGCTGTTGGCGCAAGACGGCGACGTGGCCGCCCGGCCGGTCGATACGCCGGTCCACGTCGTCGCAACGCGAAGCTGGATCGAAAGTCCTTCCACGGTACTCCTGATCGCCGGCTTCGGCTTTTTCTTTCTTGCCGTTGGGGTACAGGGGGTGACTCCCTGGTTGATGGCCGAAACTCGAACGGCCACAGTTCAGGACACGGTCACACAGCTGCCGATTCAGGTGGCGGATTATACGCCGCAAGAGCTGAAGGGCAGGCACGTGTACATCCGCGAAGGTTGTTGGTATTGCCACTCGCAATACGTGCGCCCCGTCACCGGCGAATCGTTTCGCTGGGGACCTGTATCCCAGGCCGGCGAATATGCGCATGATCGGCCGCATCTCTTTAGTACCCGTCGCATCGGCCCGGACCTGACCAGAGTCGGACGAAAGTATGGCGACGACTGGCACGCCGCCCATTATTGGAATCCGAGGGAGGTCGTGCCGGATTCCATCATGCCGGCTTTTCCTTGGCTGTACGAGTCTGCGAACGACGGCGACGCACCGCCCTTGAAGGAAGACGGCAAGGCTCTGATCGCCTATCTGCAGAAACTGGGGACCGGTATCGGGGATTGGCGGGAAGGGTTCGCCGCGACTCAGGTCACAGGTGGCCAGGTACTCAATACAAGTCCGCAATCGCAGGAGGATTTGCTCGTGTTGGGTCAAACCGTTTACGAGCGTCGTTGCGTCGGTTGCCATGGCGTCAACGGAGACGGGCGTGGGCCCGCTGCTCGATTTATGGAACCGCGCCCGCGCGATTTTACCAAGGGCATCTTCAAGTTCAGATCGACGCAGGGGAAAGATTCGCTGCCCACCGACGTCGATCTTTATAGCACGGTGACGCACGGGCTCTGGGGCACTTCGATGCCGGCTTGGCAGGAAATGTCTGAGCATGAACGGCGGGCGGTGGTGCAGTATATCAAGACCTTTTCCGATCGTTGGGTCACGGAGACGGTTTCGCCGTCGATCACGATTGCGCCTGAACCGGCGGTCACGGACATTTCTCTGGAGCAAGGCAAGACTCTATTTATAGCAAACTGCATGCTCTGTCACGGAGCCGGGGGCCAGGGAAATGGTCCGATGGCTCCGGTGATCAAGGATATTTGGGGACAGCAGCTCAAGCCGGCCAATTTCACGCTGGCGGCCGGCCTCTCGGGGGGCGTGAAACTGGGTCATGATGGAGCACATCTGTTCAGAGCGGTGACGACAGGCATCGGAGGAACCCCCATGCCTGTGTTCGGAGAGCATCTGAAACCGGAAGAGATCTGGGACATCGTTCACTATGTTCAATCGTTGCGCGTAGCGGCTCATGAGCAGGAGCTTGTGGCGGTGGGTCTGAAAACGGGGGATCTGGAGCAGGCAAGGACCCGCATGTGGGCAGCGCTTTCACCGGCTGCCAGGCGGGGTGATTTGGAGAAGACCATCATTCAGGCTCCATCCGATTCGCCCCGCACGGCTCGGGTGACCGGCGGGACCGTCAATGGAAGGCGACGACCATGAGTGAACGAAAGGACACGCAGAAGGATGATTCGCGTTTCGAGCACCAGTCGGAGCCGCGGGACGACTCCGAGGCCGAGCCACCGTATGTGTATCGGCATGCGGGGATTGCAGAGCGAGACGGACGCATTCCTGTGTGGTTGAAGCTGGTGGTGGTAGGGTTGCTCGTGTGGAGCGCCTATTACACCATCCGCTATTGGAGCGCGTCATAAGGGAGGCACCAGGAGACGAAGTGTATGACATCCCATCGGCGATCGCGTGATGCATGTTGCCGGCGTGAGTAGATTGATCACGTCTTTTCCGGTCCATTGTTCTGCAGCCGGAACGGGAAGCCTCTGCGATGACGTCGGCCTTGTAGGACAGGGCCGTGCTCCTCTGCAGTTCTCACCGTACGTTCCCTACAGACGCACATACCGCGTGGTACGGGCGAAGGTTCGCGGGCACGGTTGGAATGCTCACGGCCCGACCGGGGCAGGCTCGCATCGCTCAGGGTATCCCCGGTGCATATTCGCGCTTCAGCTGTGCACAGGCAAACATTGGGTGCGATGGGCGATGATGCGAGTCTTGTTGTATGGTCGGGCGCCGAGTCATAGCACGAAATGGTGGGTGTACCTGATGGTTCTTACCGGCCTCGTTGCGAGGCCAACCGCGCAGGCGGAGATGATCGGACCTCCCGTTCCGTTCCGATCCATCGCTCCCCCTGTGACCTGGATGTCGGATCGGTTTGGGCCGTCTCTCCGTGTGCCCCCTGCGGATATCCTCGGAGAGGCGCTCGAATTCAGGCTACAGGCACACAGGGGCCCGGCGTTCGAGGGTGATGCGCCGACGATCGACCGGGCTTCCGGAGAAGAGAAGGGCCCTCGGATACCTGAGCCGATGGTCTTCGATCTCGTGCGTCCTCTCGGTGCCGGGCGTGG
>WBZL01005470.1_pt1 | contig 10496 bp, 9 predicted proteins | sample 5204291 | NCBI WGS metagenome assembly WBZL01 (sample SAMN12344345, study PRJNA552823) | activated sludge metagenome | biome: Activated sludge suspended growth; feature: Nitrification reactor; material: Wastewater; isolation source: activated sludge from nitrification reactor of wastewater treatment... | reverse complement strand
GGCGGGCACGCGCCCGCGACGAGTGGGACGGCATGAAGTTGTCGCCGTTCCCCACCTGGGACATCAGCCGCATCCGCTTCATCACCGTCACCCGGCCCGAGAACGAGAAGTGGGTGGGCAGCACGCTCGCCGACCTCGTCGCCGACAAGGGTGGGCATCCGTCCGACGTGTTCGCCGACTGGCTGTCGGCCAACGACGTGCAGCCGGGCGTGGTGTGCGTGGGCGTCACCAACGACGACCCGCAGGGCGTCGGCGAGATCCTCTGCAACCCCGCAACGATCATCGGCGGCAGCGACGTGGGCGCCCACGTGGCCATGTTCTGCGCGGCGGGCGACAGCACCCTGCTGCTCACCCGCCATGTGCGCGAGCGCGGCGACATGACCCTCGAGCAGGCCGTGCACGAGCTCACCGGCCGCCAGGCCGACGTGCTCGGGTTCGCCGGCCGCGGTGTGGTGGCGCCCGGTGCGGCCGCCGACCTGCTGGTGTTCGCACTCGACGAACTGAAGTGGGATCCCGACGTGTTCGTGGCCGATCTTCCCGGCGGCGGCAGCCGTCTGCGTCGGCCCGAGGGCGGCTACCGGTACACGATCGTCGCAGGCCAGATCGTGCAGGCCGGCGGCGAACTCACCGGCGCCAAGCCGGGTCGCACCCTCGCCCTGCCGTCGGTCGGCTGACCGCGGGCGAACCAAGTTCACCCCCCCCGAACGCGAAAAGGGGCGGCCGGTGCATACCGGCCGCCCCTTTTCGCTTGGTCAGATGGCGGGTTCCACCGTGAAGGGCAGGAACGCGCCGTCGGCGTCGGGGATCTCGGGCTGCTTGAAGACGTCGCAGGCGAACGACACGACACTCAGCGCGCACATCAGCCAGAGCACATTGATCGCCTGCTCGGGCATGTCGTCGTAGGCGAACTGGTCGAGGTAGGCCCACAGGGCATCACCGCGGGCGAGCATCGCGTCGTAGAACGCCTGCATCTCCTCCATGGTGCTGTCGAGACGCAGTTGGTAGCGCTCGTTGGCCGACGGCTTCACCCACTTGCGGGCGAAGCTCTCCAGATCGGCGAACTGATCGGGCAACAGGTTGGTGGTCATCACAGTGCTCCTACTTGCCGAGTTCACGCCGGTACTCGGCGACGTCGTTCTGGATGTGGTGGTGCAGGTGGCGGGCGAGCACTTCCTGATCGCAGAACTGGAAGCCCTTCACCGCCCCGCTCTTCAGCGCGACCTGCATCGCGTTGACGGCCCCTGCGTCCTGGATGGCGAACTCGCGCACCGACAGGACCGTCTGCTCCTGGGCCAGGCGCTCACGTGCGTTCGTGGGCGGCACGAACCACAGGTTCCAGATGAAGTGGTGGGTGTCGGCCGACGTGGGCCAGTACTCGTAGGTGAGGTACCAGTTGCGACGGCCCCAGATGAGGATGTCGAGGTTCGGGTACAGCTGCCACGAATCCAGGCCCCAGCCGTCGATCTTGGACGGGTTCACGCCGTCGCCCACCGGGCCGATGTCGGGCGGGCTCTCCGGGCCGTAGAACGCGCTGCCGAAGAAGTTGTCGAGCGGGCGCGGGCTGCGCACCCCGAAGTTCGCGTGCGGCCCGCCCGAGGTGTACTGGCGATGCTTTCCGAACACATGGAACTTGGGCATCATGAACGGCACCTTGTCGGTACCGGTGGCCAGGCCGCTGGGGTTGTTCATCTTCGAGTGCACGTACGGCACGTGGTACAGCTCCTGGAACGCGTCCATGAGGAGCTTCCAGTTGGAGTTCACCGGCGACTCGATGACGTAGCGCTGGGTCATCTTCTCGAACGGGTACGTCTCCATCTTCCACACGTCCTCGCCGAGGAACTCGCGCAGGGTGGCCCGTGGGGTCTCCTCCAGGTTGAAGAAGATGAAGCCGGCCCACACCTCGCAGTGGATCTTCTTCAGCGCGATGTCCTCGGCCGTGAGGTCGAAGAACTCGGGCGCGTTGTGGACATAGCTGATCTCGCCCTCGAGGTCGAAGCGCCAGCCGTGGTACTTGCACGCCATCTGGCGGCACGCCCCACTGGACTCCTGGCCGGGGTAGTCGTCCCACATCAGCTTGTTGCCGCGGTGGGTGCACACATTGTGGAAGGCGCGCACCGTGTCGTCCATGCCGCGCACGAACAGCACGGAGAGGTTGAGGAAGGGCAGCTCCTTGGTGAAGTACGTGCCCTTGCGCGGCAGCTGCTGCATGCGCCCACCGAACAGCCACGAGCGGCGGAAGACGGCTTCCTTCTCGTCCTCGTAGAAGTCGGGGTCGTAGCAGTCGTCGAGCGGCACCGGCCCCTTGCCGAGCCCGAACGCCTCGGTCCAGGTGCCCGGCGCAGGCTTGGGGAAGTTCTGGATGCCGGCGGCCTCTGCCTCGGTGAGAGCGCTGAAGTCAATCGTGGTCATGTCGTTCAGTTCCTTTCGGGTGGTCGCAGGCTCAGGGGTACGGCTCGGAGATGACGTCGAGGTACGACGAGCCCGAGTCGGGCATCTTCGGCTGCTTGAAGCAGTCGACGGCGAACGAGATGGTGCTCAGCGAGTACAGCATCCGCATCAGGTTGAGGGCCTCGTCGGGCAGGTCGTACAGGTCGAGCTGGTCGAGGTACGCGAGCGCCGCGGTGGCCCGCGGGTAGATCGCGTCGTAGAACTCCTGCAGCTCTTCCATCGTGCTGGCCAGGCGCTGGTCGTAGCGCTTCCGTTCGGTGGGCTTGGCCCACGCGGCGGCGAAGCGCTGCAGATCGGCGAACTCCGCGGGCAGTGTGATCGTGGTGGTGCTCATCGTGTCGCTCACTTTCCTGCGAGTTCGTTCTTGTAGTTCTCGACGTCGGTCTGCACGACATGGTGCAGGTGGCGAATCGCCACCTCCTGGTCGCACAGCCGGAATTCCTTCACCGCGCCGCTCATGTAGCCGAGCTGGGTGGCCTCGAGGGTGTTCGCATCCATCATGCAGAACTCCTTGGTGGTGACCAGGCTGTGCTCCTGCGCCAGACGCTCGGTGGCGTTGGTCGGCTTGGGGAAGTGGCCGCGCAGGATGAACTTGTGGGTGGTGGCCGAGGTGGGCCAGTACTCGTAGGTGATGAACCAGTTCTTGCACCAGGTGAGGATCACCAGGTTGGGGTACAGCTGCCACGAGTCGAGGCCCCAGGGGGAGATGCGTGAGGGGTTCACGCCATCACCGAGGTCGCCCACGTCGTAGGCGTCGAACGGGCCGAAGAAGTCGGCGCGGAAGATCTCCTCCACCGGGCGGCCGGCGCGGACGCGCTTGTTGGCATGGGGACCGCCGGAGGTCATGCAGCGGTGCTTGCCGTGGATCGAGAACGCCGGCACCATGAACGGCACCTTGTCGACGCCCGTGGCGGGCAGGGCCGGGTTGTTCATCAGGCCGTGCACGAAGGGCACGTGGTACAGCTCCTGGAAGGCGTCCATGTAGAGCTTCCAGTTGGCGGCGATCTCGCTCTCGATGACGTAGTGCTCGGTCATCTTGTCGAACGGGTAGCTCTCCAGCGCTTCCACGCCCGGGGTGAGGAACTCGCGGAAGCTCTGGCTGGGCGTCTCTTCGAGGTTGAAGAAGATGAAGCCGGCCCACACCTCGCAGTGGATCTTCTTCAGGGCGATGTCGTCAGCCTTGAGATCGAAGAACTCGGGGGCGTTGTGCACATAGCTGATCTCGCCCTCGAGGTCGAAGCGCCAGCCGTGGTACTTGCACGCCATCTGCCGGCACGAACCGCTCGATGCCTGGCTGGGGTAGTCCTCCCACATCAGCTTGTTGCCGCGATGGGTGCAGATGTTGTGGAACGCCCGGATCTGGTCGTCCATGCCGCGCACGAACAGCGCCGACAGGTTGAGGAACGGCAGTTCCTTGGTGAAGTAAGTGCCCTTGCGGGGAAGCTGCTCGACACGACCGGCGTACAGCCAGTTACGGCGGAAGATGGCTTCCTTCTCGAGTTCGTAGAACTCGGGGTCGTAACAGTCGTGGAAGCTGACCGGCCCCGTGTCGAGCCCGAAGTGCTCGGTCCAGCTACCCGGTTCCGGCTTCGGGAACCGCTGGATGCCGGCCGCCTCGGCCTCGGTGAGGCCGCTGATGTGCGGTGTCGTCATGTTGTTTCCTTCCCCAGTCGACGTGCGTCCAAGATGCGCAGCACGTGTACTCGGAGCGGACGATACCACGGGTTGTACCGATCGGTCCAATAGTTCTTCGAGGAATATATGCTGGCGGCCATGGACTTCTCGCTCACCGAAACCGAACGCGATCTCGTCGACCTGTGCCGTGATTTCGCCACCAAGGAGATCGCCACCCGGGGGCCGGTGGCGTGGGAGGAGCGCCGTTGCGACACCTCGCTGCTGCGGGAGATGGGTGCGCTGGGGTTGCTGGGCATGCTCGTGCCCGAGGAGTGGGGCGGCATCGGCATGTCCACCGTCGGCTTCGTCGCGGCGATGGAGCAGATCGGCCACGCCGACCAGTCGGTGGCGTCGGCCTGGCAGGCGCACAACACGATCGGCTCGCTGCCCCTGCTGCTGTTCGGCAACGACGCCCAACGCGAGCGCTGGCTGCGGCCACTGGCCGAGGGCACCGCGCTCGGTGCGTTCGGCCTCACCGAGCCGGATGCCGGCAGCGACACCCGTGGCATCACCACCAAGGCGGTGCGCAAGGACGGGGGCTGGCTGATCAACGGCCGCAAGACGTTCATCTCCAACGCCGGCACCGACATGTCCTTCGGCGTCACCCTGCTGGCCCGCACCGAGTCGGAGGGCGGCGACGACGGCAAGCAGCGCTACGCCAGCTTCGTGGTGGAGAAGGGCACGCCCGGGTTCACCATGGGCAACAAGATGCGCGGCATCGGCTGGAACGGGCTCGACACGCGCGAGCTGTACTTCGACGACGTGTGGGTGCCCGACGAGCACCTCATCGGCGACCCGGAGATGGGCCTCGGCCAGTTCCTGCGCACCCTCGAGGTGGGCCGCATCTCCATCGCCGCGCTGTCGTTGAGCCTCGCCCAGGCCGTGCTCGATCTGGCGCTCGACTACGCCAAGCAGCGCAAGCAGTTCGGCCAGCCGATCTCGTCGTTCCAGGGCATCCAGTTCAAGCTGGCCGACATGGCCGCCGAGACCGAAGCCTGCCGCTGGCTGACCTACCGCGCCGCCTGGCTGCGCGACAACGGCCAGCCGTTCATGAAGGAAGCGGCGATGGCCAAGATGAAGGCGTCACGCGTGGCTGCCTGGGCCGCCTCGGAAGCCGTGCAGATCCACGGTGGCGTCGGCTACATGTTGGAGACACCCGTGGCGAGGTTCTACTGCGACTCGAAGGTGCTCGAGATCGGCGAGGGCACCAACGAGATCCAGCACATGGTGATCGCCCGCCAACTCGGCTGCTGACGCGGGTGCCGCCCGGCCAGCGAGGTTCGGCGCTGAGGCGGTGCCGCAGCCCGCCCCAACGCCGAGGTTGCGACGACCTGCGAAGCTCGGCGGTGAGACGGGGGTGGACCCCGGATGAACGCCGAACCTCGTAGCATTGGGCCGTGGGGCCGGATCTGCGATCGGGTGTGGAGGCACTGGTCCGGTCGTCAGTCCGAGGCTGCACCGCCGTGGCCGGTGGATTCACCGCGACCTCGTGCTGGTCGGTCGAACTCGCCGATGGCCGGCGCGTCTTCGTGAAGTTCGCCAGCACCGATGACTCGATTGTCGGGAATCGAGTCGAGGCTCGCGTACTGCGTGCAGCGAAGGGAGCGTTGACGCCGGAGCTCATTGCGGTCAGCGACGACGCAACGGTTCTGGTCACGGAGGACTTGTCGGCCGCGGACTGGATGCCGCGAGATTTCAGCGGCGAGTTCTGGAGCGCTGTGGGATCGGTCAGTTCGCTCGAGGGGCCGGACGATCTGTTCCAGGCGCACCAGGGTTCGGGCCGGGAATGGTGGTCGCAGGTGATGGCAGATCGCCGCTTCGCACAAGCGATGGGTGTCGATGCCGGCTGGTTGGCGTTGGTCGGCCCGTCGCTCATCGAAGCATCGCTGGCAGCGGACACGAGGGGTAATCGACTGCTCCATGGTGACCTCGCCCCGGGCAATTGGTGTTACCAGGCGGCACCAGGTTGGCGGTTCGTGGACTGGGCGTCTGCGCACCGGGGCAACCCGCTCGTGGATGACGCGATCGCATCGGTCAGGGTGACGCGTGTGTTGGGCACTGTTGCGGTGTCACCCCGCGTGGAGGACCGTCCGGAGTTCCTTGCGTTGGTTGGAGGGCGTCTTGCGTCCGAGTTGCTCGACGTCGACTGGAGTGCGGCACCAGCTAGAGCCCGTAGCGATCGGATCGAGGACATCAGGGCCAGCCTCCTCCTCGCATCTTCGCTGCTCCACCTCCCTGCTCCGGAGTGAGCCCAGCCATCGACTCTCCGCCAAGGCGAGCTACGGCGGTGAGATGGGGCACCAGCCCGTCTGAGCGCCGAGGCTGAGATGACCTGCGAGCTTCGGCGGTGAGATGCGGAAGCACACCGGATGAACGCCGAACCTCGGAACGGGCCGGGTCAGCTCGCGGCGAGGGTGCGGATGGCGGCGGCGATCTCGTCGCGGCCGGGCAGCCACGCGCGCTCCAGGCCGGGCGCGTAGGGGGGCGGGGTGGCCTGGGCACCGACGCGCATGATCGGCGCATCGAGGTGCCAGAACGCCTCGCGGGCGACGGTGGCGGCGATCTCGGCGCCGATGCCGAACGCCTCCACCGCCTCGTGGGCGATGAGCACGCGGCTCGTCTTCTCCACCGACGCGAGCACAGTGGGCATGTCGAGCGGCGCCACCGTGCGCAGGTCGATCACCTCGACCGAGACGCCCTCTGCGGCGAGCGCCTCGGCGGCGGCGAGCGCCTCGTGCACCATCCTCGACACGGAGACGACGGTGATGTCGGTGCCCGGGCGCACGACGAGCGCCTTGCCGATCGGCAGCAGGAAGTCGGCCGCCGGTTGTGGACCCTTCATGCCGTAGAGCAGGCGGTTCTCGATGAAGATCACCGGGTTCGGGTCCTGGATCGCAGCCCTCAGCAGGCCGTAGGTGTCGGCCGGCGTGGAGGGCATCACCACCGTGAGGCCGGGGATGTGGGCCAGCAGCGCTTCGAGGCTCTGGCTGTGCTGGCTGCCGGAGGAGCGCCCGGCGCCGAACTGGGTGCGCACGGTGAGGCCCATCTGCGCCGCGCCGCCGGTCATGAACGGCATCTTCGCCGCCTGGTTCATCAGCTGGTCGAGGCACACGCCGACGAAGTCGAGGTACATCAGCTCCACGACCGGGCGCATCCCGGCCATCGCCGCGCCGACCCCCACACCCATGATCGCCGTCTCTGAGATCGGGGTGTCGCGCACTCGGTCGCCGAAGCGGTCGCGCAGGCCGCGCATCAGGCCGAACACGTTGCCGCCTTCGGCCACATCGATGCCGGCCACGAACACCCGCGGATCGGTGTCGAGTTCGATCTCCAGCGCGCTGCGGATCGCGTCCATCGTGCGGAAGATCGGTGCGTCGGCCGCGGGCGCCGCGGGCTCGGCGAGCACCGGCCGCTCGCGCAGCACGAAGTGATGGAGCGTGTCGGCAGTGGGCTGGGCCATCGCCCGGGCGGTGGTGATCGCCGCGTCCATCTCGCCGGCCACGCGGGCCTGCATGGCGGTGAGCGTGTCGTCGCTCACCCCGAGCGTGCGCAGCTGGGCGGCGCTCACCAGCAGGGGGTCGCGCGCCTTCCACTCGGCCAGCTCGTCGGGTGTGCGGTAGCGCTGCGGGTCGCCCTCGTAGTGGCCGTGCCAGCGGTACGTGATCGCCTCGACGATGGCCGGGCCGCGCCCCGCGCGTACACCCCCCACCACGGAGTGCATCAGCGCGGACGTGGCCGCGACGTCGTTGCCGTCGACGGTGAAGTACTCCACGCCGTAGCCGGCGGCGCGCAACTCGAGCGTCGCCTTGTGCTGTGTGGAGGCGGCGGAGAACTCGGCATAGCCGTTGTTCTCGCAGAAGAAGATCACGGGCAGCTGCCACACGGCGGCGAGGTTGACCGACTCGTGGAACGCGCCCTGGGCGACAGCCCCGTCGCCGAAGAAGGCGACCGCCACGCCGGGCTCGGTGCCAGCGGCTGCGGCCTTCAGTTGCGCAGCCGTGCCCGCCCCGACGGCGATCGGCATGCCCGCGCCGACGATGCCGTTCGCACCGAAGATGCCGATGTTGGGGTCGGCGATGTGCATCGACCCACCGCGACCCTTGTTGGTGCCCTGCTCGCGGCCCATCAGCTCGGCGAACATCCCGAGCGGGTCGAGACCCTTGGCCAGGCAGTGACCGTGCCCGCGGTGGGTGGAGGTGATCATGTCGCTGGGGCGCAGGGGCCAGCAGGCACCGACCGCCGACGCTTCCTGGCCGATGGAGAGGTGCACGAAACCGGGCACTTCGCCGTCGCGGTAGAGCGCCGAGACCTTCTCCTCGAACACGCGGATCATCGTCATCCGGCGGTGCATCTCGAGCAGTTCGTCGGTCGAGAACACTGTGGGGGAGGATTGGGTGGAGTCCACGAGGAGTGTATTGTACCGCTCGGTCCAAAGCCGTGGAAGACCTGACCTTGGAGAGGGGTGCCGCGACATCATGCACGGTCAGATCGACATCCCGGAAGTCTTCCCGGATCCAGGCGACATCCGCGGCACGCGGGTGGTGCTCACCGGCGCCGGCCGCGGGCTCGGCGAGGTGCTCGCCCACGCCTTCTCGCGGGCCGGTGCCCACGTCGCGCTGGTGGCCCGCACCGAGCGCGACATCGCCAAGGTGGCCGAGGCGCTGCCCGGCCCCACGCTCGTGCTGGCCGGCGACGTGAGCGACGAGGCGTTCAACGAGCGCGTCGCCGACGCCGTCGTTGCCGCATGGGGCGGCCTCGACGTGTGGATCTGCAACGCCGGCATCTCGCCCACCGTCGGCGGGCCGCGCGCCACCGACCCCGCCGTGTGGCGTCAGGTGATGGAGGTCAACCTCACCGGCGCCTTCCTCGGCGCCCGTGCCGCCTCGCGGGTGATGGGCGAGGGTGGGCGGATCATCTTCACCGGCTCGGTGCTCGGCGAGCGCCCGCGCAAGGGCCTCACCGCCTACAGCGCGTCGAAGGCCGCCGTCGTCGGCCTGGCCAAGGGCCTCGCGCTCGATCTCGCCGCGCAGGGCATCACGGTCAACGTGGTGGCGCCGGGCTGGTTCGACTCGCCGCTGGCCGAGGGTTGGATGGCCAACCCGAAGCTCACCGAGGCGATCCTCGGTCACACCGCCCAGAAGCGCTGGGGCGATCCCGCCGACCTCGCCGGCGCCTACCTGTTCCTCGCCTCGCCGGCGTCGGCGTTCGTCACCGGCACCGTGCTCAACGTCGACGGAGGGTACCTACTCGTATGAACACCACAGCCACACCTGCATCCGCGCGGCGCATCGTCGTCATCAATGGCGCCGGTGGCGCGCTCGGCTCGGCGATCGCGCGTCAGATGGCGAGCGAGCCGAACACCGATCTCGTGCTGAGCGACCTCAGCCAGGCGGCGCTCGACGCCACGGTGGCCGGCCTCGGCGATCACGCCGCAGCCGTCGAGACGATGCTCGCCAACGTCGCCGACGAGGCCCAGGTGCAAGCCGTGATCGACCGCGCCGTCGAGCGCTTCGGACGCGTCGACGTGCTCATCAGCAACGCCGGTGTCCTGTCGCCGAACGGGCGCATCCACAATCTCACCCCCGATGACTGGAACCGTGCGTTCCAGGTGAACGTCATGGGTGCGGTCAACGGCATCCATGCCGTCATCCCCGTGATGAGGGCGCAGAAGGCGGGCGCGATCGTGCTCACCGCCTCGGTGGCCGGCCTCACCGCGTGGAGCCACTCGGCCCCCTACTGCGCCACGAAGGCGGCGGTGATCCAGCTCGCGAAGGTGGCCGCCATCGAGTACGCCCGCGACGGCATCCGCGTGAACTGTGTGTGCCCGGGCACATTCATCTCCGCGATCCACGCCGAACTGCCGAAGGAAGCGATCGACAACCTGGCGGCCAAGCACCCGCTCGGGCTCGGCGCCGCGGCCGACATCGTCGGCGCCTACTCGTACCTCGCGAGCGATGCGTCACGCTGGACCACCGGCTCCGCGTTGGTCGTCGACGGTGGCTACTCGGCGCCTTGAGGGCCTACCCCTTCTTCGGCCGGGCGATGCCCTCGATGAAGATGTTGGCGAACGAAGTGGCCACCTCATGGGCGGTGTGCGAGCCGGCCGACTTCATCCAGCGGTAGGTGTAGTTGTGCATGCCCAGCCAGGCCAGTGAGGTGAGGCGGGGATCGATGTCGCGGAACTCGCGATGGGCGACGCCGCGCTGCAGGATCGCCTCCACGCGCGCCTCGTACTCCTGGCGGCGCTTGCGGTACTGCCGTTCGCGCTCGCCGGTGAGGCCGTAGAACTCGTGCAGCGACACCCACACGTGGTCGGGGTAGCGCCCGATGATGTCGAGCAGCTCGTCACCGAGCATCCTCAACTGCGCGGCCGC
>WBZL01005469.1_pt1 | contig 10497 bp, 12 predicted proteins | sample 5204291 | NCBI WGS metagenome assembly WBZL01 (sample SAMN12344345, study PRJNA552823) | activated sludge metagenome | biome: Activated sludge suspended growth; feature: Nitrification reactor; material: Wastewater; isolation source: activated sludge from nitrification reactor of wastewater... | reverse complement strand
CAAGGCGGTCGCCTTCGACGTCTACAAGGCGGTCGGCGGCAGCGAGCGCATGCGGGTGTGGACGATGAAGTCCATCCGCTTCGAGTTCGTGGCCGGCCTCCTGCTGCAGATCGCCGTGGCCCTGCTCTTCGACCGCTCCACCTACCGCCGGGGTGGGCTGCGTCGCAGCCTCGCCGGCTTCCGGCGTTCGCCGTTGATCAGCAAGGACCTCTGGCAGCAGCTCCGCGACTACGACCGACCCGACTTCCACCCCGACGACCGAGACACCACCGAGCTGGTGGAGCAGTGGCGGACCGAGCTCTTCGGTCCCGAGGGCACCCTCAACGGCAACCTGCTGAAGGCCACCGCGTGACCGCCGCCGCGTCGGTCACCGACGCGCCGGACTCCGACGAAACGGGCACCGCGCCCGTGGAGCACCTCGACGTGCTCGTGGTGGGCGCAGGCATCTCCGGCATCGCCGCCGCCCACTACCTGGGGGCCAACTGCCCCTGGGCCTCCTACGCCATCGTGGAAGCGCGAGACGCCATCGGCGGCACGTGGGACCTGTTCCGCTACCCCGGCATCCGGTCGGACTCCGACCTGTACACCCTGGGCTACTCGTTCCGCCCGTGGGACGGGGAGCAGACCATCGCCGACGGCGACGCCATCCTCCGCTACCTCCGCGCCACCGCGGCGGCCGAGGGCATCGACCGCAAGATCCGCTTCGGCCACCGCATCGTGCGGGCCGAGTGGTCGTCCGCCGACGCCCTCTGGCGGGTCACCGCCGAGCGGGGACCCGAGCGGGAGCCCGTGGTGCTCACCTGCTCGTTCCTGATGTCGTGTACCGGCTACTACCGCTACGACCACGGCCACCAGCCCGACTTCGCCGGGCTCGACCGCTACCAGGGCACCCTCATCCACCCGCAGCACTGGCCCGAGGACCTGGACCACACCGGCAAGCGGGTCGTGGTCATCGGCAGCGGCGCCACCGCGGTGACCCTGCTGCCGGCCCTGGCCGAGCGCGCCGCCCACGTGACCATGCTCCAGCGGTCACCGGGCTACGTGGCGTCGGTGCCGCAACGTCACCCGCTGGCCCGGCTGCTCCGGCGCACGCTGCCCGAGCGGTGGTCGTCGCCGATCATCCGGTGGGCGCTCACCAGCTTCACCCAGGGCTCGTACTTCTTGAGCAAGCGCCGGCCCGAGCTGGTCAAGCGGGTCCTCCGCAAGGGGCTGGAGCGTTCCCTGCCCCCGGGCTACGACATCGACACGCACTTCACCCCCAGCTACGACCCCTGGGACCAGCGGCTGTGCGCCGTGCCCGACGGCGACCTGTTCAAGGCCATCAGGGCCGGTACGGCCTCGGTGGTCACCGATCACATCGACACCTTCACCGAATCCGGCATCCGCCTCCGGTCCGGTGCCGAGCTGGAGGCCGACATCGTGGTCAGCGCCACCGGTCTCGACCTGCTGTTCATGGGGGGCATGGAGCTCACGGTCGACGGTGAGCCGGTGCCCCTGGGCGAGCGGCTCGTCTACAAGGGGATGATGCTGGACGGCGTGCCCAACGTGGCCGTGGCCGTGGGTTACACCAACGCCTCGTGGACGCTCAAGGCCGAGCTCACCTGCCAGTACGTGACCCGGTTGCTCAACCACCTTCGGGACACGGGCCTCCGCCAGTGCACCCCGCACAACAGCGATCCGGGCATGCGACCCGCGCCGCTGCTGGGATTGGCCTCGGGCTACATCGAGCGGGCCGCCGACCGGCTCCCCAAGCAGGGGTCCCGCTCGCCGTGGCTCGTCCACCAGAACTACTGGCGTGACTACAAGCTCATGAAGCGCGGCGGCATCGACGACGAGATGACGTTCTCCAACCCGGTGGGCGCCGGTCCCGGGCGCGCCGCCGCCAGTACGCAGGCTGCATCCGACGCCTCGGTCGACGCCGTCACCGGCTCGGCCCCACCATCCACCGAGCTCGTGGGGAGTCCGTGACCATGGAACAGTTTGCAGAACGCGTGGCGGCGATCACCGGAGCCGGGTCGGGCATCGGCCGGGCCCTCGCTGTCGAGCTGGCCACCCGCGGTGCCCACCTCGCCATCGCCGACATCGACGAGGCCGGCCTGGCCGAGACCGTCGCGTCATGCGAAGGGCGGGGCGTGAAGGTCACCTCCCAGGTGCTCGACGTGGCCGACCGCGTCGCGGTGTTCGCCTGGGCCGACGCCGTGGCCCACGAGCACGGCCGGGTCAACCTGGTGTTCAACAACGCCGGGGTGGCCCTGGGCGCATCCGTCGAGACCATGGAGCACCAGGACCTGGAGTGGCTGATGGGCGTCAACTTCTGGGGGGTCGTCCACGGCACCCAGGCGTTCCTGCCCCACCTCAGGGCCTCCGGCGACGGGCACGTGGTCAACATCTCCAGCGTGTTCGGCCTGATCAGCATCCCCACCCAGTCCGCGTACAACGCGGCCAAGTTCGGCGTGCGCGGGTTCACCGACGCCCTGCGCATGGAGCTCGACATCGCCGACTGCGGCGTGTCGTGCACCACCATCCACCCGGGAGGGGTGCGCACCAACATCGCCCGCCGGGCCCGGGTGGCGCCCGACATCGCCGACAAGGCCGGTCCAGGTGGGGTCGGGGCCGAGTTCGACCGCATCGCCCGCAGCACGCCCGAGAAGGCCGCCCGCCAGATCCTCACCGCGGTCCAGCGGAACCGCCGACGGGCCCTCATCGGGCCCGACGCCAAGGCGATAGACCTGCTGTCCCGGCTGCCCGCGGGCGTCTACCAGCGGGTCCTGGTGGCGGGAGCCCGGCGCCGGGGCTGAGGGCCGCCGTCGCCCAGCACGCTCAGCCGGTCCGGCGGTCAGGCGGCGGTGGTCAACCGGATGTGGCCGGCGCGGTCGGCGCGTCCGGCGCGCTCGGCGTGGGCACGAACAGGTGCCGGCGGTAGAAGCGCAGCTCCTCGATGCTCTCGCGGATGTCGTCGAGGGCCCGGTGGCTGGCGCCCTTGTGGGGCTGTGCCTTCAGGCTGGCCGGGTACCACCGGCGGGCCAGCTCCTTGATGGTGGACACGTCGACGGAGCGGTAGTGGAGGTGCTCCTCGATCTCGGGCAGGTGGCGGGCCAGGAACCGACGATCGGTGCCGATGGAGTTGCCGCAGAGCGGCACCGTACGGGGCTCGGGGACGTGCTCGCGGATGAACGCGAGGGTGCGGGCCCCGGCCTCCTCGAGCGTGGTGGTGGACTCGGCGATGGCGGTGAGCAGGCCCGACGACGTGTGCATGTCCACCACCACCGGCTCCATGCCCTCCAGCGCCTGCGGGGGCTGGTGCACCACCAGGTCGGGCCCCTCGGCCACGATCTCCAGGTCGTCGTCGGTGATCAGGGTGGCGATCTCCACGATGACGTGCCGATCGGGGTCGAGGCCGGTCATCTCCAGATCCATCCACACGAGCATCGGCCGAGGATAGACCCGGCTCCGGCGGACGCTCGTAGAGTCGGCCGATGCTCCGCGTGCCCGTCCGGCTCCTCGATCCCGACCTGGCCCTGCCCAGCTACGCCCGGGTCGGCGACGCCGGCGCCGATCTGGTGGCCCGCGAGGGGGCCGTGCTGGCGCCGGGCGGCGGCCGGGCCCTGGTGCCCACGGGCATCGCCCTGGCGCTCCCACCGGGCACAGCCGGGTTCGTGCAGCCCCGGAGCGGTCTGGCGCTGCGCCACGGTGTCACCTGCCTCAACACCCCGGGCCTGATCGACAGTGGCTACCGCGACGAGCTCAAGGTGCTGCTGGTGAACCTGGACCCGAGCGAGTCGTTCGAGGTGCATCGCGGTGACCGGATCGCCCAGCTGGTGATCCAGCAGGTGGAGCGGGCCGACTTCGTGGTGGTCGATCGCCTCGACGACAGCGAGCGCGGCCTCGGCGGGTTCGGCTCCACCGGACGCTGAGTTGGTCAAGCGGTCAAGCGGTCAAGGGCCGGGCTCGTCGTCCAGCTCCGCCCGCAACTGGGCCAGGACCCGGGCGAGCAGGCGGGAGATCTGCATCTGGGACACGCCGAGGCGGTCGGCGATCTCCTGCTGGGTCATCTCGTCGTAGAACCGCATGCGGAGGATGAGCTGCTCCCGCCGGGGCAGAGCGGCGAGGATGCGCTGCACCTCCAGCCGGCCGTCGGAGCGCAGGAGCTCGAGGTCGTCCTCGCCCAGCTCCAGCTCGGGTTCATCGGTCTCGGGGTCGGTGCCGGTGCCGGTGGGTCGGTAGCGGTAGGCGCGCGAGGCGTCGAGGGCCTCGAGCACGTCCTCCTCCGACGCGCTCGAGCCGGCGGCCAACTCGGCGATGGTGGGCGACCGGCCCAACTGGTGGGTGAGGTCGCCGGCCACCGTGGTGAGGCGCAGGTTGAGCTCCTGCAGCCGGCGGGGGATCCGCACCGCCCAGCCCCGGTCGCGGAAGTGGCGCTTCAGTTCCCCGAGGATGGTGGGAGCGGCGAAGCTGGCGAACTCGACACCCCGGTCCGGGTCGAAGCGCTCGACGGCGTTCACGAGACCGACGGCCGCCACCTGGAGGAGGTCGTCGTCGGAGATCCCCTTGTTGGTGAACCGTCGGGCCAGGTGCACCGACAAGGCCAGGTGGTCGCGCACCAGGTCGTTGCGCAGGGCGCGCCGCTCCTCTTCGTCGACCGTGTCCCGGTAGGCGGCGAAGCGGTCGAGGTCGGTGGGCGATCCGTCGCTGTCGACCGTCACGGCGTGGTGGTTCGCTGCTTCACGGCGCGGATCCGGCCCGCGTCGATGTCGACCGCGACCTCACCGAGGATGGAATCGAGGATCTGGCGGCTCAGGTCGGTGACGGTGAGCGGCCGGTCGGTGCCGGTGCGCCAGGCCTCCACGCCGATGCGGTCGGGGGCCAGGGTGAACCGAACCACCAGGTCGTCGCCCGAGCCGTCGAGGAGGAGGTTGCACATCTCGCCGACCCCGATCCGGAGGTCCTCGACGTCGTCGTAGGAGAAGCCCATGCGGGCGGCCAGGCCGGTGGCGGCGAGCCGGACGATCCTCGCGTAGGTGGGGCGGGCGGGCACGGTGATGCCCACCTCGTCGGTTCCCCGCTGGTCGTCGGTGGCTGGCTCGCTCACGGCGCCCTGATCGTAGGACCCGCCCGAAGGACCCGTCGTCATGAGGGCGGAGGACCGGCCGACACGACCAGGTCCAGTTCCTGGCGGACTCGCGCGGGCGGATCGCCATCGACGTCGATGAGCTGGGATCCCACCAGTCGGGTCTCGTGCTCCGAGGCGAGGGACACCAGCGACACGCGGCCGTTGGTGGTGCCGGTCAGCTCAGCGGCCAACAAGCGGGTGTCGTCGCCCGCCGCCGTGGGTCCGTTCGTGGCCGTTTCGAGGGCCTGCTCGCCGGCGCTCTGGCTGATGGTGGCCCGGTAGATGATCACGTCGCCGTCGATGGCGGTGATCTCATAGGTGGTGGTCTGGCGGAGCGCGGTGCCCGCCAGGGCCGATCGCCCCGCGGTGCGCCAGCGGGCCCCGCGCCCGACGGGTTCGGACGGGAGCTGGGGGACCACCGAGGTGAGCTGTTGCTCCACCTCCCGCAGTTGGGCCTCGGTGCGCGCCCGGGCGTCGGGGTCATCGGTCAGGGCCGTCGTGGGCAGCGGCGCGAAGGTGACCGACCGCACGGCACCACGTCGGTCGAGCCGCAGCTCGCCGCGGACGCCCACCAGTTGTTGGACCTCGGCCGTGAGCTCGACGGCCTGGACGTCGGTGAGGATCGTTCCCTCCAACTCCACCCCTGCGTCGACCACCTCGAACTCGACGTCGTGCCCGCTGCTGTCGGCACCGGTGACGGTGAACCGGACCTGCTGGTAGGTGGCGGGTGGATCGATCACCACGGCCCGACCGGCCGGTTGGTCGCGGTCGGAAGGTCGGGTCGTGCCGGTTGGGTCGTCGCCGTGCTGGGTGAGGTGCAGATCGACGCGCAGCTCCACCTCGGTCTCGGTGCCGACCGGCAGGTCGAAGCGGAGCGGGCGTCGGGGTCCGGCACCGTGCTCGAGCACGATCACGGCCGGCGTTCGAGGTTCGACCCGGGGACCCCGCACCGTGGGGCTGTTGCGGGTGAAGAGCCCACACCCGCCCATCGACACGCCGATGGCGGCGACCAGCACCAGGCAGGAGCCCCGACGGGCCACGCCCCGTCGGGGCGGACGTTCGGGGTGGGCGTTCCGTCGGCTCTCGGTGGCGGTGATCACACGCGCTCGGCAACGACGTAGTGCTGCGCTCCCAGGGGAATCCCTCGACAGGCCCGTTCCACGGCAGCGGTCCACGCCCCGTCTATGGGGAGGAACAGGATGTAACGGCCCTCGACCGGTTCGAGACCGGCTCCGGTCAGCAGGCCGGTCGCCTCGGCTCTGGTCAGGAGCTCGACGCCCTCGTCGAACTCGCACCGGCTCACCGCCACGCGCGTCAGCGGGTTGTACGGGTTGTGCTCGAACACAGCCACCAACCCACCCCGTCGGACGACGCGGGCCATCTCCGCGGTGAAGGCCGCCCGGTCGGCGCGCTCGACGTGGTGGAGGACGCAGACGGTGAAGGCGAGGTCGAACGAGGCGTCTTCGTAGGGCAACCTCCCCCCGTCGTAGGTGGCGTAGGACACGGTCGGGTTGCGCTCGGCGGCTTGGGCCACGGCGTCGGCCGCCACGTCGATGCCGTGGAGCTGGCCGAACGACGAGGCGAGCAGGGCGTCGGTCATGCCGATCCCGCACCCGACGTCCAACACCCGAAGTGCGAGCGGGTCGCCCAGATGTCGCCTCGCCAGGTCCACGAGGTGGTGGGCCTTGCGTCGGGTGAAGAACTCGACGTCCTTGCCGCTGAAGGCCACGGAGCCGCTCACGTCCTCGGCGTAGGACCGAGCGTGCGCGTCGAAGTCGGCGCTCAACGGTGGCCCTCGGTCCGAAGGAGGTCGCGGACCAGGTAGAGCGGGCGCTGCTTCACCTCGTCGTGGATCCGTGCGATGTACTCGCCGATCACGCCGAGCACCGTGAGCTGCACGCCGCCGAGCACGCCCATGGGCACCACGATCGAGGCCCAGCCGGGGACCACGTCGAATCCGGCGACCTTGGCGAACACGCCGCCCGCCGCAGCCAGCATCGAGACCGCCGAGATGACGAAGCCGAGGGTCATCGTCATGCGCAGGGGAACCGTGGAGAAGGACACGATGCCATCGGCTGCGAACGAGAGCATCTTGCGCAGGGGGAACTTGGTCACCCCGGCGTGACGGGCGTCGCGCACGTAGTGGACGCCGATCTGGTCGTAGCCGACCCAGGCGAACATGCCTCGCAGGTAGCGGCGGTGCTCGGGCATGGCGGTGACGGAGTCGACGACGCGTCGGTCCACCAGGCGGAAGTCCCCGGCGTCGGCCGGGATGTCCACATCGCTCATCCGGCCCATGAGGCGATAGAACCAGCGAGCGGTCGCCAGCTTGACCCGGGATTCGCCGGAGCGCTCTGATCGGACTGCGTAGACCACGTCGTATCCCTCTCGCCACTTGGCCGCGAGGGCGGTCACCACCTCAGGTGGATCCTGGAGGTCGGCGTCCATGATGATGACGGCGTTGCCGGTGGCGTGCTCGAGGCCGGCGGTGATCGCGACCTGGTGGCCGAAGTTGCGGGACAGCCGAACCACCACGAAGCGCGGGTCGGCTTCGTGGAGCGATCGCATGATCTCGAACGAGCCGTCGGTGGAGCCGTCGTCGACGAGGACGACCTCGCACGCCCCGTCCAGGGCCAGGAGGATGGGTTCGAGACGCCGAGCGAGCTCGGGAAGCGTCTCCCGCTCGTTCAGGACCGGTATGACGAACGAGTACTCCGGGCCCATGCGGCGTGACCCTACCGTCCGCTCGATGCGGCAGGCGTGGCTGCGGAGCTCTTCGGCTGCCGCGGCTCGCCCAGGTGCTGGGGCCTCCCCCTCAGGGGGTCGGCCCGTTCAACGTGCTGCGGTGCGTCGGTAGACCAGCAGGGCGATGACGGCGCCCACGATGGAGCCGAGCAGTCCCGAGGTCTGGAGCGCGCCGGACCCGAGGTCCTTGTCGAACAACACGTAGCCCAGGAAGCCACCGATGAAGGAGCCGACCACGCCGAGCACCGTGGTGGGCAGGCAGCCGCTGGGTGCCGGACCCGACACGAGCGCCCGGGCGATCAATCCGGCGATGAAACCCACGAACAGGAACGTGATCAGGAACCACATGCGACGTACTCCTCCGGGGGAACGGGTGGGGCCATGGTTGCAGGGCCGCGGGGCCCCGTCACGGTCGACCGGGCAGATCTGCTGCTCCGGGTGACTGGCCAGGGGCGGCTGGTCAGGGGAGCGGCACCGTGCCGCGTCGGCGGAGCTCGTCGACCATCTCAGCGAGCGGCTCGGTGAAGTGGCGCATGGGCGCCAACCCGCTCAGTCGCAGCGCTGCGTGGTCGAGCACGGAGTTGGTGGGCCGGGGCGCGGGGCGGGGTGGGTCGAGCTCCGCGGTGGTGATCGGGCGCACCCGGTCCGCAGGGTGGCCGGCCGTGACCAGGATCTGCTGCACGAACTCGTACCAGCTGACCGCGCCGGCGTTGGTCACGTGGAACGTGCCGGTGTGGCCGTCGGTGATCAGCGCCAGCAGGGTGTCGGCCAGGTCCCGCGCCAAGGTGGGACAGCCGCGCTGGTCGGTGACGAACGCCAGGGTGCGGTCGGGGTCGGCGGCCAACTTGAGCACGGTGGTCACCGCGTTGGACCCCTGGGCGCCGCAGACCCACGAGGTGCGCACCACCAGGGCGTCGGGCCCGGCCTCCCGCTCACCGGCCTCCTTCGACCGGCCGTACACCGACTGCGGGTTGGTGCGGTCCCACTCCAGGTAGGCCCCCTCCTTGGTGCCGTCGAAGACGTAGTCGGTGGACACGTGGGCCAACCTCGCGCCGGAGCGTCGGCAGGCCTCGCCCAGGTGGCGCACCGCCATGGCGTTGGCCGCGAAGGCTCCGTCGACGTCGGTCTCGGCCAGGTCGACCGCGTTCCAGGCCGCCAGGTTGAGCACCACCTCCGGGCGGGTGCCGGCGACGGCGTCGAGGACCTGGGCCCGGTCGGTGACGTCGAGGCGGGCGCGGTCGCACGCGGTGACGTCCCAGCCGGCGGCGGTGAACAGCTCGGTGGCCTCCCGGCCGACCTGCCCGCCCGCACCGGTGATGAGGACCTTCCGCAGGGCGCTCACGACTCGGACGGGGTCACTTGGACCAGGCCGTGCCTTCGGCCACCGGGGCCCGGTCTCGCAGGGGTTCCCACCAGGCCTGGTTGTCGGCGTACCAGTCGATGGTCTCGGCGATGCCCTTGTCCCACTCGATGGTGGGCTCCCAGCCCAGTTCGGCCCGGATCTTGGACCAGTCGAGCACGTAGCGCCGGTCGTGGCCGGGGCGGTCGGGGACGATGGTCTTCAGCGAGTGCGGCTTGCCGAGGTGGTCGAGGATGAGGTCGGCGATCTCCTCCACGCTCTTCTCGACCCCGGTACCCACGTGGTAGGTCTCGCCCACCCGGCCCCGGTCCAAGATGAGGTCGATGGCCCGGCAGTGGTCCACGGCGTGGATCCACTCACGCCGGTTCTGGGTGGACGCGTACATGGGCAGCGGCTGATCCTGCAGCGCCAGGGTGGTGAAGAAGGGGATGACCTTCTCGGGGAACTGGTAGGCGCCGTAGTTGTTGGCGCAGTTGGTGATGGTGATCGGGAGGTCCCAGGTCTCGTGGTAGGCGCGCACCACGTGATCGCCACCGGCCTTGGACGCGTTGTAGGGCGTGCGCGGTCGGTACGGCGATTCCTCGGTGAACATCTCGTCGGTCTCGAGGTCGAGGTCGCCGTACACCTCGCAGGTGGAGACGTGGTGGAAGCGGGTCACGCCCACCCGCTTGGCGGCTTCGCACAGGCCCTGGGTGCCGAGCACGTTGGTACGGAAGAACCGGGCTGGGTCGACCACGGCGAGGCTGTTGTGGGACTCGGCCGCGAAGTTCACGATGCGGTCCACGGCGTGGGTCTCGAGGAGCCCGGCGACCGCATCGGTGTCGCCGATGTCGGTGTGGGTGAAGGTGACCCCTTCGATGCCGTCGACGTTCTCGCGGACGCCGGCGTACGTGAGGGCGTCGAGGGCCACGATCGGGTCGCCCGGGTGGTGCTCGGCCCAGTAGCGGACGAAGTTGGAGCCGATGAAGCCGGCGGCGCCGGTGACGAGGATGCTCATGGGGTGCGGAACCTAGTGGAGATGGTGGACCGGGTGGGTGGGCTACGACGTGCGGAGCCGGTGGTGGGGCTGGACGGCCGGCTCCAGGTCGCGGCGTCGTGGGTTGGCCTGGTCGCGGGCCGACACGACCGGGTCGACGACCCCCCAGTCGGCTCCGATGGCGGGATCGTCCCAGGCCACCCCCAGCTCGTCGGCCGGGTTGTAGTAGCCGTCGACCAGGTAGGTGATGGTCATGTCGGTGAGCGCGGAGAACCCGTGGGCCACACCGGGCGGGATGTAGACGCC
>WBZL01005467.1_pt1 | contig 10499 bp, 5 predicted proteins | sample 5204291 | NCBI WGS metagenome assembly WBZL01 (sample SAMN12344345, study PRJNA552823) | activated sludge metagenome | biome: Activated sludge suspended growth; feature: Nitrification reactor; material: Wastewater; isolation source: activated sludge from nitrification reactor of wastewater treatment... | reverse complement strand
CGCGGGACAGGTCGGCGAGCAGCACCGGCAGCGCAGTCTCGTGCATACATAAAGGGGGCGGCCATCGCCATGAGCGATCCGAATGCTTTCGCCATCCAGGGCGGAGCCGGGGTTGTGCTTGGCCAGCAGGGATACCGGCGGCCTGACCAAAGCCTCCCAGAACTGGCGCAGGAAAGCGAAGGCCTGCTCCCGCGCCATCCCAAGTTGTTCGGCCAGATACCAGGTACGCCGGTTATGCCGTTTCTGGTTCTGCGGCGGCAGCCACTTGAAGGGCACCTTGTCGTCACCACCCTCGATGTCGAAGCTGCGGTGCTGGTTGTAATCGCCCCAGATAAAGGCATCCCGCAGATCGACGTCGTAAAAGCGGGACAGCGCCTTCTCCCGGCGAATGTTTTCCAACAGGAAGTGGATCATCGCTTCGACATTGGCATTGTCCTTGGGCAAACCCTCGGGCCAGAAGCCCAGCACCCTTTGCCGCAGGGCGGCAAGCCGGTTGGCGTCATGGGTGACGAAGGCCACGCCCAGGGCTTCCAGCGAGTTGCGCCGGCCGGCCGGCGTGCAGAACTCGGCGCCGATGGCGCCCAGCAGCAAGCCGGTCACATCCTGGCGGTCGCTACGGATGTCGCCGTTGGCATCCAGCAAGACCGGCTGACGGCCATCGCGTTGCCACAACTGGAATACCTGGTCCGCCAACTGCCGGGCGTCGAGGGGCTGCTCGCGTTCCTTCAATACCTGGCGGATGGCGCTGCGCAAGGCCAGATCGGCCGCCGTGCGCTCGAAATAGGGGGCGAAGAAGGCGGCATCCTGGCGGTTGTCGGAAAACGAAAGCAGGCTACGGCCCAAGGCCGGGCGCGGGTCGCTGTGGTCGATCTCCCGCCCCGGCAGGGCTTCCAGCACTCTTTGCGTCACTACGCTGCCCAGGGCCTCATTGCCCGGATGCATGCGGGTGAGGATCTCTGCATCGGCGCCGGATGCGCGCCCTCCGCAGGCCGGGCATTTCTTCACATACCAGGCCTTCTCTTCCTCGTCCTTGTCGGTCTGGATGGCGTAAAGAGGGATCGCCATATCCCCCGCCGCCAACTCGCCCGTCAGCGGGTTCAACCAGAAGCGCGGGTACTGCATGGCCGCCGCTTCGTCGGCTTCGTCTTCTTCGTCGTCCACATGGTTGGCAGGCAGGCCCAGCCAGAACACGCGCCGCTCGGCCTTGGCGTCGAGTTGATCCGGCCGCCGCGGATGCAGTTTGCCGCCTTCCTCATGCCCTTCCAGATAGGGTTGGCCGCATTTCCGGCACACCAATAGCGGATAGAAATAGCCGCGCTGTCGATCATGGTGATGGCGCGCGACCCTGACGTCCTCCCAGCCCTCCGAGTCGCCGCCGGGCCGGATGGCCATGCCCTCGATGCCGTTGACGGCAATGTGATAACGCCCCGGCAACAAGGGAAAACTGTCCTCGTCCGCCCGCGCCAACATGCCCATGCGAATGACCGCGCTCAACGCCTGATGGCGCTCGGCATCGCTCAAGGCTTCGATTGGTGAATCGAACACCTGCCGCGACAATTCACGGAAGTCCTTGACGCCGGCCTGGTCGAGCACGGCGCCCACCCGGCGGATCTCCCGGTTCGCGGCGAAGCGCTGTTCGAGGAAGGGGCCGAGCGCCTGGCCAGGCGCGCCGGACAGTTCCGGGCGCTGCAAGCCATGCAACTCCAGGAAGTCATTCCAGGTCTCCGTAAGGCGATCCTGTTCATGGAGTCGGGCGGCTTCTTCGAGCACCTCGCCAAGGCGAATCCAATCGCCTCCCGACAAGGAAAACTCGTTCGCCGCTGTCTGCTGCAAACGCTGGTGGACGATGCGTTTGCCGCGCACCACCTCATGCACTTCCTCGGCGAACAGGTTACGGGCGAAGTCCTTCAGCGCCGCCTCGATCCGATTTTTCTCGGCTTCATCCCGCCCTTCCGCCAGACTCGCGCTGGTGCCGAAGACCTGGAGCGGTTTTTCGATCCCCAACCGGGTTTTCAATTTGCGCAACAGGAAGGCCACCTCGGTCGCCTGGGCGCCGCTGTATGTGTGGATCTCGTCCAACACGATGGTGTGCAAGGCATTGGCCGAGAACAAACGGGCATTGCGTGGCAACAGGAGCAAGTGCTCCAACATCGCGTAGTTGGTGATCAGCACCTTGGGCGGGTCGTTCAGCATCTCCTCGCGGGTAAGACGCCAGTTGGCCGGAATCTCCTCCGGATCGCCCAAGGCGCGCATCAGTTTCGAGTTGTTGAACAGGCGGTTCTCTTCCTCGCGGCGGTTGGTGTTGGCCTTGATCTGCCCGGTATAGCGCCCGAAGGTGATGCCGAATTCCTTCAAGTGCCGGCCGAACAGGGGCGCGATGCGGTAGTAAAGCTGGTCGTTCGCCAGGGCGTTCATCGGGTAAATCAGCAACACCCGCACCCCCGGCTTATCCGGCTCGGGCTCGGAGAGCAGGGCATGGGCGATGGGGTAGAGAAAGGTCTCGGTCTTGCCGCTGCCGGTGCCGGTGGCCACCAGCAGGCTCTTGCCGTCTCGTACAGCGTATTCCAGGGCGCGTTGCTGGTGCAGGTGTAGGCGGCGTGTGGTGATCGGCAGCCCGCCCAGGGCGTCATGCAGGAAACCGCCCTGTGCCTGGGTCAACTCCGCCAGCGACTTGCCCTTCTCGAAGTCCGGTAGAGCTTCCACATAAGGGCCTTCCACCAACTTCTGCGCGGCCAGTTCGGCGCGGAAACGTTCGGCCAACCGGGGATAACGCCGGCTGATGGGCAGGGTGGTGGCGATGTAACGCTCCAGCACCGCTTTCAGTTCATCGACCAGGGCGATGGGATTGGTTTCACTCATGGTTTTCTCCCTTCGTGTCGGCTTTCAGCACGAATTCCCACAGCAGCAGGTAGTACGCAAACAAGGCCTCGCCGATTTGCAGCAGGAAGGACAAAGGCCCGGCTACGGGAAATGCGGCTTGGTTGAGTTGGTTCAGATATCGGTCCAGCGCACCAGGCGTGCGCGCCTCCCTCCGGCAAGCCAGCGCCAGACCGGCCAGGAGATGGGCGATGTGATCGAGGTTTTCCCGCTGCTGGATCACGTCGTCCTCGGCTGCATCAAACTTGGCCGGCCAGGCGTCCAGGTGCGGCGAACGCTCATGCCAGGCGGCGGGAATGCCATAGCCATCCAGCGTTGGCATCACCTTGCAGGCATGTTGCGCCAAGCCAATGCCCTGGCCGAGCCAAATGTCGTTGCCCTGCAGAGTCCGCTCATAGGCGATTTCCAGGGCGCGCCAGGCATGGCGGTAGTGCAACGGCCCCAGATAGCTACCCGGCCCTGGCAAGGTTTCCTCGTCGCTCAAGGGATATTCGTATTCCTGATAAGGGACGGAATGCAGGGCCTCGACATAGCGCTGAGGATCGAAGCCTTCCGGTGGAGCGCCCCGCGCCGCGATGGCGGGGAAGTTGGCACATGCCGCTGCTGCGCGATCATGCAGGATGTCCTGGAAAACTGCTGGCCAGTGCTGCTCCATGTCGCTCATCGCCCGCAGCGCCTTGGTAATGGGATGAGGCTTCTCGTTGACGCACCGGTATTCCCTGGCCGCCAGCGCAAACAGGCCCGGCAAGGTCGCGGCGATGGACAGTTGCGGCACCCAGGAAGGCGAGGAATCCGGCGGCGGACGTATAGCCGCCATATCCGCCAAGATCGGCAATGCCCCTGCTTCCCGCCCGCGCCAGCGTTGGGCCAGCGCTTTCCAGGCATCCCCCAGCCAGGCAATCCTCTCCCAGGCTTCCAGTGCATAACAAATCTGCAAGGCGGCATGGAGTCGGGCGAGTAGTTCGCTGGCCGGCTTGTCTTCCAAGTTTTCGAGTTGATCGAGCCATGCTTTGGGCGCCAGCGCTTGCCCATCACCCGCCCATAGAAGGCCGGCGCTGAACACGTCCTGGCGACTGTTCTGCAAGTGGCCCCAAACCCCTTTTATCCGGGCATCCAGATTGAACATCCAGGCGCCAGCCGGCCAGTAATCGAGATCGAGGTAAACGTAAGCGGTATGGCCGCCAGTTTCGCTTTGTAGAACCATCAACCGAGCGCGGCCGAAACGACTGCTAGACCATTCCGGTGCGTTGGCCTCCAGGGTGAATTCATCCTCGTCGTCGGACAGCAGTGCCGAGACCAGCATAGCCACGGCCTCCACGGCTTCGTTGACATGCAGGCGGACAACGAACTGGCCGCTTTGCACCTGGGTGGTGAAGCCAGCGACTTCATGGGGCTGGGTCAGCCGCAGCAATTGCAGTGCTGTGCCGGTGACCTCGTTCTCGTACATCAGGGCATTCGCGCCAGGCGCCAGGCGGCTCGCCAGGAAGGCAGCCCCCAACATCTTGCTGGCGTGACGGGAGAAATCGACCCGTAGTGACCAATCCCCCAAACGCAGCGTGCCGGGGTCGCTGGCGATCACCACGATTTGTTTGGCGGAAGTCAGCGAGACAGTTTCCGTGCTGCCCAAGGCGCGCCGGGCGCGGCTGCTGGCGCCGCCGTCCGCCACGGTTTCCACCTCCACGAACACCCCCGGCACGTTCCAGGTCAGGCTTTGCTGGCGCTTGTCGCTCAAGGTGAAGACCAGGCGAATTCTGCGGGCGGCGGCGTCCTTCAGTACCAGATCGTTGCCGCTGCGTTCCAGGTTCTCGCCGAACTCCAACTTCAGGTTGTCCGGCCAGGCCGAGCACTGGAAGCGCAAGCCCCGGCTGATCCTGTCCAGGCCCAGCCAATATAGCGTGGCAGCGCGCAGTAGAACCCGCACCTCATTGGCGCGGCGCAGTTCCACCAACAGACGCATGAGTCCAGGCTTCCAGCCGGTTTTCCGCGCAAGGTCGGCGACATCCACCCGCGCCCTGCCGACCGCATCCAGTTGCAGGGCAACCACGCGCGGCTGCCCTTGTTCACCCGGCTTCAAGGTCAATTCATAGGAGGCGCCTTGCCCCAGCCAATCCGTGGGCAAGACCACTTCCAAGGCCATTTCACCGTGCTGAAACTCCACCCCTTCCTTGCTGGTGTGCACCTCCCCCAGCCAGCGGATCAAAGGGATGCATTCCGCGCGAATTTCCAGGCGGGCCGGGCCGTTGGCGAGAACCCGCTTCTCTCCTGGTTCCAGGACAAGCGCGAAGGAATAGAGCGCCGGTTCATTGGAAATCTCGTCAGCCTCCACGCCGCTGGGGACGAATCGGGCCAACACGGCGTAACGGCCGGGCGGCATGCTCAGGTCATCCGCTTGCGCAAGCTGGCCCCGTGCCACCAGCCGACCAGTTTCCGAGAAAAACAACAAGCGATTCGGTTTGGCGTCCTCCCACAAGGTGACCCGCATCTTTTGGCCATTGCTCTGGCCACGAATCTTCACCTCTGTCGGCAAGGTCGGACTCAAGGGAATGAAGCGGTCTTCCGCGCCGGTGCGATAGATACGGGTATCGCCATCCACCTCCAGAGACCACTCCCGATCTTCGCCGCCAGGGAAGAACACCCCCAGGCTGCCGTCATGCAGCATCACCCGAGGCAGGGCAGCGCGCCGTATGGGCCCCCCCGTGCCAGCGCCCTGGAAGGCTTCCGCCATCGCGACTTCCAGCACATTGCCGGCATTCACCACTTGGCCCTCGGCCTCATTTACGCGCAGGAACACCCGCGTGTAATAGCCCTGGCGATCCAGTGCCAAGGCTTTGCGCGCCGTCTGGCTGAATGGCAGGTCCAGGTGAGCATCCAGCTCCGCCTGCCAAGCTGCGATGCCTTCGGGATCGTCATCTTCCGGCAAGCCCTCCTTTTTCGCGAAGCTAAGCATCCTGGCCGCCAGGTCATCCACAAATGGCAACGGCACCCCCGCCTGGCGTAAATACTCGTTAGCCATGAAGTGCGTTCCGGACGTTTGGGCTGAGGGTTCAAGGCCTAAGGACAGGAGACTGCGCCGGAATGCTGTCCATAGCGGTTCGCGCTCGGTCTGCTTCGGTTCGCGGTTCATGCCCAGAGCCTTCTGGACATGGGGATACAGCGAGAAATGGCCGCCTTTGCCCATCCCGTGCATGACATGCCAGGCCAGATTCACCGCGAACAATGCGGGATGGGATTCGAGCCGGTTCATATACCCTGCTACGTTGGGATTAGCGGTGATGGCCTGTTGCATCGCCACACGCATGTCATGCGTCAAATTTTCACCCAGAAGCCCGAGGAAGGGTGCCTCGCTTTGCTGAACGGCTTTCGTAACAGCCTTCTCCGCCTGACTGAGCCAGAGCCACAGGCGAAGGGCTTCATTATTCTGCACAGTCATTTTTTCTCTCCCGATTGTGGCCCCAACAATCATAAGACCGGCGGTATGCCAAGGGCACGGCGCAGCTCGAAATACACCTCACGGACGAGACGGGGACGGTTCATGTAATGCCCTCCTGATTGGTTTGCTCAGTGAATCGGCACCCCAGCCGGGGCGCGTTCCAGCACTTCTTCGCCCCCCGGTTCGGCCTGCCTGGCGTTGGCGTAGTGGCCGGCCGCCTGGCCCAGGGCGTCGAGAACGACCTGGAACACCCGCGCTGGGTCGTTCGAAACCACCAGCCCCAACTCGGCGGCCACATAGGCCAGTACAAAGGACACCTGAGCCCGGGGTACGCCCCGGTCCAGCAATCGCCTGACCTGACCGCGCACCCGGGCATAGACCTCTTGCGTGTCCAGCCCCGGCTTGGCGATATCCCTGTCCATGAACCCTCCCTAGACCGCCGTGGAAAAAGCGGAGAGGTGCACCACCCGGCCGTCGGCCTGCAATGCACCCCCCGAAACCCCGCGACCGTGCAGCCGCAGGTCCTGGCCCTCCCCGACCGCGGGGAAGCTCTCCATGGCCGAGGCCTGGATGCGGGACAGGAAATCCGTCACCGCCGGCCCGTCCAGCGCTTCCCCGTTCGCTTCCGGTTCCTCGATGGCGTCCATGGCATAGCTGCCCACCAGCTTGTTGAGGAGCTTCGCGAACACCTCGGCGGAATCAAACAGCTCCGCCCCCAGAATCCGCCCGTTGATGGCGAACACCGCGCCCACCTGCCGGTCCACGGCTCGGAAGGCCTTCTCGAAGCCGCCCAGACGGTCGCGCTGCTGCTCGTACATATCCGCCATGGCCTCGGTGGCGGAGAAGCTGTTCATCCGGGCCGACTTGGCGGCGATCTCTTCCCAGACCGCGGACTGGTCCGAGCGACGCGAGCCGCTGGCCCTCATAGACATGGACACCTGGGCCATCTTGGCGGCCCGAGCCCTGGCGTACATGTGCCGCTTCGCGGAATGGAACTCCCGCGAGAGGTGATGCCAGCGGCCCCGTTCCACGCAGGACACCGGAATGACGATCTTGGCCATGCCGCCCACCAGGATGGTGATGTTCAGCACCCGGTTCTGCTTGGCGCCCACCAACTCCTCGCCGTCCAGCAGCAGCACCGGCTGCTCCGAGAGGTTGTCGAACCGCAGCTCGGGCACCACGCCGCCCTGGGTCAGCTCGGTGATGCGCGCCACCCCCTGCTCCAGGGCCTCGTCCAGGGTCAGGTAACCCTGGGGGGCCGGCTCGGGAGACAGTAGGGGGGTGATGCTCAGGTTGTGGAAGGACTGGGCCGGGGCCAGTTGCAGGGCTTCGAGGGTTTGGGCGATGGCGTTCATGTGGGGCATCCTTGGTAGGTGGTTGGACACCATCCCTATTGCAGGCGCCGTGCCAACTCCATTTGGAAGCCAGTTAGTTGTTTGTAATCAATCTGATAGACGCCTTTATTCCGGTGCGGCTGGCAATTGCAACGCCGCTCGACTACAAATTAGCTTATGGCAATACAAGGAATAATTTGATGAGGGGCAAGCGCATCCTGGTCTGCTGGATCGGCAACACCGACCTGGCCGCGTCCAAGGGAGAAGAAAAGGCGGGCAAGGGGCCCATCGGGCAGGCCGTCCTGGCTCAGTCCTTTGACCGGATCGCGCTGCTCAGCGACTACGACCCGCCAGTTGCATCGGCCTATGTGAATTGGCTGGGTGGCCTCATGGACACGCCCATCGAACTGTGCCCGCACAAGCTGCCCAGCCCCATCGACTTCGGCGCCATCTACGACGCCGACGTCTCCGAGCTCACCCGCCTGCTGAAAGCGCATGGCCAGGATGTGGACCTGGTCTTCCACCTCAGCCCCGGCACCCCGGCCATGGCGGCGGTCTGGATCCTCCTGGCCAAAACCCGTTTCCCCGCTGAGGTGATCGAGTCCTCCAGGGAACACGGCGTGCGCACCGCCCACGTACCTTTCGACATCTCGGCGGAGTTCATCCCCGACCTGCTGCGTCGTTCCGACCGGACCCTGGAGCGCCTGGCCCAGGGCCTGCCGGAGGCAGCCCCGGAATTCGCGGACATCCTCCACCGCAGCCCACAGATGAAAGAGTTAATCCGGCGGGCACGGCGGGTGGCGCCGCATTCCATCTCCGTGCTCATAGAGGGCGAGAGCGGCACCGGCAAGGAACTGCTCGCCCGGGCCATCCACCGCGCCAGCCCCCGGGCCGACAAGCCCTTCATAGCCGTCAACTGCGGCGCGATCCCCGCCGAGCTGGTGGAGTCCGAGTTCTTCGGCCACAAGAAGGGCGCATTTTCCGGAGCCACCACGGACCGCCCCGGCCACTTCGAGGCGGCCCATGGCGGCACCCTGTTCCTGGACGAGATCGGCGAGCTGCCCAAGCCCATCCAGGTCAAGCTGCTGCGCGCCTTGCAGGAGGGGGAAGTCGTCCGGGTCGGCGACAGCAGCCCCCGCCAGGTGGACGTGCGCATCTTTGCCGCCACCCACCGTAGCCTGACCAGCGAAATCGCCGCCGGCAACTTCCGGGAAGACTTGTTCTTCCGCCTGGCGGTGGCCATCCTCCAGTTGCCGCCTCTGCGCGACCGGACGGGCGACCTGGGCCTGCTCATCGACGCGTTGATGGAGAAGGTCAACCAGCAGGCCAGCTACCAGCCCGGCTACCAGAACAAGAATATTTCTGCCAGCGCAAGAAATGTTCTGCTCGGGCATGCCTGGCCCGGCAACGTGCGGGAGCTGCTCAACACCCTGCAGCGGGCGGCGGTGTGGAGCGACGGCGGTACGATAGATGAGGCCGTGATGCGCGAAGCCATCCTCGACCTGGGGCCCGCCAGGCGGCAACATGACGGCATCCTCCACCGGCCGCTGGAAGCGGGCGTGGACCTGCCCGGCCTGCTGGACGAAGTGGTCCGGCACTACCTTGCCCGGGCCCTGGACGCGGCCCATGGCAACAAGGCCAAAGCCACGAAAATGCTGGGGCTGCCCAACTACCAGACCCTCAGCAACTGGATGAAGAAATATGGCGTTGAGAAATAGCTGGCACGGACATTGCATATAGGGCTCTCGAACGATTCGACCGACCCCACAACACCGAACCCGTCATGACCGACAGTCCCGACACCCCTCCTGGCCTGACCCCAGTCCCCACCGGCTACGCCGAATGGCTAGCCGAACTCAAGGTCCGCATCCACGCCGCCCAGCAGCGTGCCGCCCTGGCGGTGAACCGGGAACTGATCGGCCTGTATTGGCAGATCGGTCGCGACATCCTGCAACGCCAGGCGGAGCAGGGCTGGGGTGCCAAGGTCATCGACCGCCTGGCCCATGACCTGCGCACCGCCTTTCCCGGCATGAAGGGGTTCTCCCGCGCCAACCTCATGTACATGCGCGCCTTCGCCGAGGCCTGGCCCGCGGCCGAAATTGTCCAACAGGCTGTTGGACAATTGCCCTGGGGCCATAACCTGGTGCTGCTGACCAAGCTCAAGGACCCGCAACGCCGCCTGGCCTACGCGCAACGCGCCATCGAACAGGGCTGGTCGCGCAACATGCTGGGCATCCACATCGAAACCCGCCTGCTGGAACGTGAAGGCCAGGCGGTGACCAACTTCGTCGAGCGCCTGCCCGCGCCCCAATCCGACCTGGCGAGCAATACACTGAAAGATCCCTATCTGTTCGACTTTCTGGATGTGGGCCAGGAAGCGGACGAACGCGAAATCGAATCCGCCCTGGTGCAACACATCACCCGCTTCCTGCTGGAACTGGGCGCCGGTTTTGCCTTCGTCGGCCGGCAGGTGCATATCGAGGTGGGCGGCGATGATTTCTTCATCGACCTGCTCTTCTACCACCTGAAGCTGCGCTGCTACGTGGTGGTGGAACTCAAGGCCGGCGCCTTCAAGCCGGAACACGCTGGGCAGTTGAACTTCTACCTCTCCGCCGTCGATACCCAGGTGAAGGCGGAACAGGACAGCCCCAGCATCGGCCTGTTGCTATGCAAGAGTCAGAACCGTGTGGTGGCCGAATACGCTCTGCGCGATACCCGCAAGCCCATGGGCGTGGCCGAGTACCAGCTCATCGAGGCCCTGCCCAAGGACCTGCAAACCAGCCTGCCCAGTATCGAGCAGATCGAAAACGAACTCGCCGCGTCTGCTCTGCCGGACGTCGAGGACTAGCCCAGAGACA
>WBZL01005466.1_pt1 | contig 10499 bp, 10 predicted proteins | sample 5204291 | NCBI WGS metagenome assembly WBZL01 (sample SAMN12344345, study PRJNA552823) | activated sludge metagenome | biome: Activated sludge suspended growth; feature: Nitrification reactor; material: Wastewater; isolation source: activated sludge from nitrification reactor of wastewater... | reverse complement strand
CGGCGACGAAGGCGGCTTCGCGCCGGACCTGCCGTCGAACGAGGCGGCGCTGCAGCTCCTGGTCGAGGCGATCGACAAGGCGGGCTACGAGCCCGGACGCGACATCGCGGTCGCGCTCGACTGCGCCGCATCCGAGTACTTCGTCGACGGCGCCTACCGTCTCGAAGGCGAGAATCGCGTGCTGACCCCGGCCCAGATGATCGACGTGCTGGCGACCTGGTGCGGCAAGTACCCGATCGTCAGCATCGAGGACGGCATGTCCGAGCACGACTGGGACGGCTGGAAGGCGCTGACCGAGCGCCTCGGCCGCGACGTGCAGCTCGTCGGCGACGACATCTTCTGCACCAACACGAGGATCCTGAAGCAGGGGATCGAGCGCGGCGTCGCGAATTCGATCCTGGTCAAGATCAACCAGATCGGCACGCTCTCCGAGACTTTCGCCGCGATCACGATGGCGAACCGCGCGCGCTACACCGCGGTGGTGTCGCACCGCTCCGGCGAGACCGAGGACAGCCTCATCGCGGACATCGCGGTGGGCACCAACGCCGGCCAGATCAAGACCGGGTCGCTCTCGCGCTCGGACCGCATCGCCAAGTACAACCAGTTGCTGCGCATCGAGGAGGACCTGGGCGACGCCGCGTCCTACCCGGGGCGCGCCGCGTTCTTCAACCTGCCGTGAGCAGAGGATGACATCCCCCCCGAACGCGCTGCGCGCGGTTCCCCCCCGTGGGGGGCGGCGAGCTCGGGGCGGCCCTTCGCTCGTCTCGTCCCCCCCGAACGCGCTGCGCGCGGTTCCCCTCCGTGGGGGGCGGCGAGCTCGGGGCGGCCCTTCGCTCGTCTCGTCCCCCCCGAACGCGCTGCGCGCGGTTCCCCCCCGTGGGGGGCGGCGAGCTCGGGGCGGCCCTTCGCTCGCCAGACTGGCCGACGGCGTATGCGCTGGCTCGCGCTGATCTTCCTCGCCGCGATCGCGGCGCTGCAGTACCCGATGTGGTTCGGGAAGGGGGGATGGCTCGCGGTGCGCGACCTCGACCGCCAGGTCGCGATGCAGCGCGAGGGCAACGAGAAGCTCAAGGCGCGCAACGAGGCGCTCGACGCCGACGTGCGCGACCTGAAGACCGGGACCGAGGCGATCGAGGAGCGCGCCCGCTCCGAACTCGGCATGGTGCGGCCGGACGAGGTGTTCTTTCAGCTCCAGGCCGGCAGCGGGCTGAAGGCCGCGCCGGCGGCGCGCTGAGCGCGGCCGATGACGCGGGTCGTCTCGCGGCAGAATGCCCGGTACCGCGAGGTGGCGCGGCTGGTCGCGTCGTCGCGCGACCGGCGCAGGACCCGCCGCGCGTTGCTCGAGGGCGAACATCTCGTCGCCGCCTACGTCGAGCGCGTCGGCACGCCGGAGGTCGTCGTCGTCAACGACGACGCGGCCGCTCGGCCCGGCATCGCGTCGCTCGCGGCGAACCTCCCCGACGCGCGGCTGCTGTTCGTGAGCCGCGCGCTGTTCGCCGGACTGGGGGCGCTGTCGCCTGACGTGGGCGTGGTCGCCGTCGCGCCCGCGCCTTCGCCCGATCCGGAGCGTTCCGCCCTGGCGCCGCTCGTGCTGTTCGCCGAGGCGATCCAGGATCCCGGCAACCTGGGCTCGATGCTTCGCTCCGCCGCGGCGTTCGGCGCGACCGCGGCGCACCTGTCGTCCGACTGCGCGTTCGCATGGTCGCCCAAGGTGCTCCGCGCGGGGCAGGGCGCGCATTTCCACCTCGCGATCCACGACGACGCGGACCTGCTCGCGGTGGCACGCCGTTTTCGCGCCGGCGGCGGACGCCTGCTCGCGGCGGTGGCTGCGGGCGGGACGCCGCTCCACGCCGCGGCGATGCAAGGCAGGATCGCCGTGGCGCTGGGCAACGAGGGCGCCGGACTCTCGGCGGCGCTGCGCGCCGAGGCGGACGACCGGGTCACGATCCCGATGCCCGGCGGCACCGAGTCGCTCAACGCGGCCGCGGCCGCAGCGGTGGTGCTCTACGAGGTCGCGCGCGCGAAGATCACTGCTGGCTGATCGCCGCGAAGTTGCCCGTCTCGGTGCAGCCCGACCCCAGGTCCGCGGTCCAGGTCGCCTGGAGGCCGCCGTTCGAAGTTCGGCGGAGGTCGGTGACGTTCGCCGTCGTGTTGATCCCGTAGGATTCGCACACGTAGGTCGCGGACGGGATCTGGAACACCTTGCCCGACTGGACGGCCGTGCCCTCCATCACGCAGTCGGTCACCGCTTCGGTCGTGACGTGCTCGATGCGGATCACGCTCTGCGGCAACTGTTTGACGATGTACTGGTAGTTGTAGAGATCCGTATAGCTCCCGCCGTTGCACTGGCTCGTCCCCTTGATCATCACGCCGCCCAGGTAGGTGCCGGCCACCTCGATCGGCGTCAGCGCCTGGCGTTCGATCGTCTTGGTGACCTGCACGGCGTTGACCGTGTAGACGAGCGACCCGCGCACCAGCGACTCGGCGGTGAACTGCGCCGTGCCGGCGAGCGTGCAGCCCGCGTTCCCCGGCACCCAGGGTCCTCCGAACCAGCTTCCGACGCACTGGTACACGCCGCCCGAGTAGCGGCCGGAGCCGATCTGGAACATCTCGGCCGTCACCCAGGTCGGCTTGCCGTCCGCACCGTAGATGAAGAACGTCGCGAAGAGGAACCCGGGACTCTGCGCGAAGTTCACGCCCCATCCGGATTCGGCGCCGCCGGGTCCCCACCAGATGTCCGAATAATCGGGATCGGCGGCGCGGGCCGGCGCGGCCCACAGGAGCGCGAGGCACGACATGGCGAGAGCGAGACGTCGAAGCATGTCGTGGTTCCTGCGTGGAGATGGCCGATTCTAGCGCGGCCCGGAGCCGGCCTGCGCCGCGAGAGCGCGGGCAGCGTCCCGCCAGGCACTCCGCGGGCCGATCGAAGGCTGCGCGCCGCGGCCGGTGCACGCATGAGCGCCGGCGGCGGACCCGTCGGCCAGCCCCTCGCGCATCGACGCTCCGCGGTCGAGCGCTGCGGCGAAGGCTCCGACGAACGAGTCTCCCGCAGCGGTCGTATCGACCACGCCGACACGGCAGGCGGGGAGCCGGTAATGGCAACCCGGGTCGGCGGCGACGAGTCCCGCGGAGCCCAGCGTCACGACGGCCGCGAGCGACCAGCGGTCCGCGGCGGCGGCGCAGAAGGCTTCCGGCGCATCGGGCAGGTTCGTGGCGCGGGCGATCTCCGCCGCCTCGTGCTCGTTCACGACGAGCACGTCGACGTCGTCGAGCAGCGAGTCCGGGAGCGGCACGGGCGGCGCGGCGTTGAGGACGACACGGGCGCCACGCTCTTTCGCTCTTCGTGCGAGCACCGTGACCTCGGGCAGCGGCACCTCGAGCTGCATGACGACGGTCGCGGACCCGTCCAGCACGCGGTCCTCCACGGCATCCGCACGGACGCGCGCATTCGCGCCCGGGACCACCGTGATCGCGTTGCGGCCCGCGTCGTCCACGTGGATCAGCGCGAGTCCGGTCGCATCTTCAAGCGCCGCGACGCGCGACAGATCGACGTTCTCCGCACGCAGGAGCGCGAGCGCGCCTTGCGCGAAATCGTCGCGCCCGACCGCGCCCGCGAGCGCGACGTCCGCGCCCGCGCGCCGCGCGGCCAGAGCCTGGTTCGCTCCCTTGCCCCCGGCGTGGATCGCGAAGCCGCGCGCGAGCTGCGTTTCGCCCTCGCGCGGAAGCGTCGCGACGTTCGCGACCAGGTCCGCGTTGATCGAGCCGAAGACGACGATCACGCCCGGACCGGTCAGCGTGGCCCGAGGCGGTTGACCGTGCCCTTCACCAGCAGGACGTTCCCGTAGGGGCGAAGCTCGCCGGTGCGCACGACCGCGTACGCCTCGCGGGCCCGTTCGTAGAACGCCTGACGATCCAGGCGGCCCATCTCGACGTCGCCCAGGTCGTGGTCGGCGAGCACGGCCGCGAAGTCCGCGACCGGTTCGGGAATCGCCTCCGGATCGCCGATGACTTCCATCGTCCAGACCGGGGGCTCGCTGCCGGGGGCGTCGAGAGGCAGCAGCGAGAGCACCGCCGCGAGGACCTCGTGCGACCCCGCGCCGGCGACCGGGATCACTCGGCGTCCGACCGAGGCCGAAGGGAAGTTCGCATCGACGATCGCGACCTCGTCGCCGTGTCCCATCGACGCGAGCGCGTGCAGGAGGTCGGGGGTGACCAGAGGCGGGATTCCCTTGAGCATCGCGGTCCTCGCTTCAGTAGACGTGGCGCTCGAGCTTCGCGCGGTGGAGGATGGTGGTCGCGATCTCCTCGATCGACTTGGTCGTCGTGTCGATCATCGGGATGCCTTCGCGCTGCATCAGGCTCTCCGCTTCGCGCACTTCGCGGCGGCAGTTGTCGAGCGACGCATAGCGGCTCCCCGGACGACGCTCCTCGCGGATCTCGCGCAGTCGCTCGGGCTGGATGGTGAGGCCGAAGAGCTTCCCGCGGAAGCCCTCCACCGAGCCGGGCAGCCGGCGGTCGACGAAGTCGTCCGGCGTGAGCGGGAAGTTCGCCGCGCGCACGCCGAACTGCAGCGCGAGGTAGAGCGAGGTGGGCGTCTTGCCGCAGCGCGAGACGCCGACCAGGATCACCTGCGCCTTGCCGAGTTCACGCGTCGCGGCGCCGTCGTCGTGCGCCTGCGCGAAGTTGATCGCCTCCATGCGGGCGAAGTACTCGTGGCTGTTCGCGAGTCCGTGCGAACGCCCGGCGGCGTGCGAACTCTTCGCGGTCAGTTCCGCCTCGAGCGGGGCGATGAAGATCTGGAACAGGTCGAGCGTGAGCGCCTCGGCGCGCGCGCGGATCGCCTCGCTCGCGGCCTCGTCGACGACCGAGCTGAACACGATCGGGCGGCAACCCTCCTTCGCTCCGGTCTCGTTCACCAGCCGGATCGCGTCGTCGACCTTGTCGGGCGAATCGACGAACGGCACGGTGACGCGGTGAAAGCGGACGTCCTCGAACTGCGAGAGGAGGCTGTTGCCGAGCATCTCGGCCGTGATGCCGGTGCGATCCGACAGGAAGAACACCGTGCGTCGCATCGGCGGAGCGGGGGTCGCGACGGACGCTCGCGCCGGTTCAGAACCGCGACCAGACCGGCTCGATGCCGGCAGGGAGAGGCGGGAGGTCGCCCAGATCGAGCCAGCTCTCGCCCGGGCCGTGGTAGTCGGAGCCGGTCGATGCCGCGAGGCCCCGCAGCCGCGCGTGGGCCGCGAACTGCGCCGACTGCACGGCGGTGTGCGACGGGGAGAGCACCTCGACCGCATCGCCGCCGGCGGCCGTGAAGTCGTCGAGGAGCTTCGCCATGCCGGCTTCGCCGTTGACCTTGTAGCGGCCCGGATGGGCGAGAACGGCGACGCCGCCAGCTCCGTGGATCCAGCCGATCGCCTGCGGGAGCGTCGCCCATTCGTGCTCGACGTAGCCCGGCTTGCCGGGCACGAGATAGCGCTTGAAGACGTCCTTCACGTCCCGGCAATGGCCCGCCTCGACCAGCCAGCGGGCGAAATGGGTGCGCGACACGAGTTTCTCGCTGGTCACGAACCGGAGCGCGCCTTCGAAGGCGCCCGGGATGCCGGCTGCGGCGAGGGCGTCGCCAATGCGCCTCGCCCGGCCCGTGCGGCCTTCGCGAATCGACGTGAGGCCCGCGTTCAGCGTCTCGTCGGCAGCGTCGAAGTCGAGTGCGACGACGTGGACCGTGAGGTCTTCCCAGCTGACCGAGAGTTCGCTGCCCGTCACGAAACCGATTCCGGCCGCGGCAGCGGCATGCCGGGCCTCCTCGAGCCCGCAGACCTCGTCATGATCGGTGAGCGCGAGGACCTCGACGCCGCGGGACGCCGCGCGGCGCACCACCTCGGAGGGGGAAAGGAGGCCGTCCGAGCGGGTCGAATGGCAATGCAGGTCGTAACGCAACGTCATGAGGACGCCATTCTAGCAGCGGCCCCGGCGAGTCCCCGGGGGAACGCCGCTCGTCGGCAACCCTTGCGAACTCGCGACATCCGGTGAAAAATATGCCATTGGGATAGGTGCGGCGGCCGCCGCATTCCGGCCCGCTTCGGGAGGTACCGGCAAGTGAAGCTGCTCGACCGCGTTCTCAACCCGCGTGAAATCCGGAGGCGCCTGGGCCTCAACCAGGAGCAGTTCTGGACCCAGATCGGGGTCACGCAGAGCGGAGGCTCGCGCTACGAGAGCGGCCGCGAGATGCCGCGTCCGGTACGGGAGCTGCTTCGCCTGGTGCACGTGGAGCAGATCGACCTCTCGCAGGTCAAGCGCATCGATTTCGAAATCATCGGCTACCTGAAGGAATCGCATCCGGATCTCTACCGGAGCCTGCGCCGGGCCGCGCGCGGACGGCGTGGCGCACAAGGCACGCCGACGATGTCCGGCCTCGACGAGGACCTCGGCGAAGACCTGTCCGATCCGGTCGACGTTCCCGATCCGCGCGTCTAGCCTGCGCTGACGCAGCGCAGCACCCCGGTTCGTCTGTCCCGCTCGCGGTAGAATCGCTGCCGCGCCGGCAGCCCGTTGCTGCGACGCGGCAAGCGGCGTATGCCATCGAAGGGCGGGGAGCGATCCATGAGTGGGGAAGCGCGCGTCGTTGCGTTCGAATGCCTGCGGATGTCCGACGTCGACCGCGTAGGCGGCAAGAACGCCTCGCTGGGCGAAATGATCGGGCAACTCGCGGGGGCCGGCATCCGGGTGCCGGGTGGCTTCGCGACCACCGCTGCGGCCTTTCGCGAATTTCTAGCCCACGACCGCCTCGGTGAACGCATCGAAGCGCGGTTGGCCGCCCTCGACGTCGACGACGTCGCGACGCTTGTGCGGACCGGAGCCGAAATCCGCGGTTGGGTCGCGCAGGCTCCGCTGCCGCCGGGCCTGGAGGCCGACCTTCGCGCTGCCTACGAAGAACTGGACGCGTCATCGCCGGGAGCGAGCTATGCGGTGCGCTCGTCGGCCACGGCCGAGGACCTGCCGGACGCGTCATTCGCAGGGCAACAAGAAACCTTTCTGAATATCAATGGAATAGATAATATCATTCATGCGATACGCGAGGTATTCGCCTCGCTGTGGAACGATCGCGCGATCGCCTATCGCGTGCATCAGGGCTACGCGCACGCGGGCGTCGCGCTGTCCGCCGGAGTCCAGCGCATGGTGCGAAGCGACCTCGGGGCGGCCGGCGTGCTGTTCACGCTCGACACCGAGTCCGGCTTCGACCAGGTCGTGTTCATCACCTCGTCCTACGGGCTGGGCGAGACGGTGGTCCAGGGTGCGGTCAACCCGGACGAATTCACCGTGTCCAAGCGGACGCTGGACGCCGGACGCGGAGCCATCCTGCGCAAGACCGTCGGGACCAAGGCGGTCAAGATGGTATTCGCCGACGGGCGCTCGGCCGGGCGCTCCACCGCCACGGTCGCGGTTCCCGAGGCGGACCGGACGCGCTTCTCGATCGGCGACGACGAGGTGGTCGAACTCGCGCGCGCCGCGGTGGCGATCGAGAGGCACTACGGCCGGCCGATGGACGTCGAGTGGGGCCGCGACGGTTCGGACGGAAAGCTCTACATCCTGCAGGCGCGACCCGAGACGGTGAAGTCGCGCGAGACCGGAGCCGAACTGCGCCGCTACCGGCTGAAGGGCGCCTCGACGGTGCTCGCGAGCGGACGAGCGATCGGCCAGAAGATCGGGCAGGGCGTCGTGCGGCTGGTGAAGTCGGCCGCGGAGATGGATCGCGTGCGCGCGGGCGACGTGCTGGTGACCGACATGACCGACCCCGACTGGGAACCGGTGATGAAGCGCGCGGCGGCGATCGTCACCAACCGGGGAGGGCGCACCTGCCACGCCGCGATCATCGCGCGCGAACTGGGGATCCCTGCGGTGGTGGGCTGCGGCGACGCGACCCGGACGCTCGCCGAAGGCGCGGAGGTCACCGTGTCCTGCGCCGAGGGCGACACCGGGCACGTGTATGCCGGGCGGCTGGAGGTCGAGATCGCCGATGTCGCGCTCGACCGCATGCCGCCGTGCCCGACGAAGATCATGATGAACGTCGGCAACCCGGAACTCGCGTTCGCGTTCCGCCGCCTGCCCAACGAGGGCGTGGGCCTCGCGCGCCTCGAGTTCATCATCAGCCGCAACGTCGGCATCCACCCGAAGGCCCTCCTCGAGTACGCGACGCTGCCGGCCGACCTCAAGGCGCAGATCGCGCCGAGGATCGCCGCCTACGGGGATCCGGTCGAGTTCTACGTCGCGAAGATCGCCGAAGGGGTCGCGACCATCGCCGCGGCGTTCTGGCCCAAGAAGGTCATCGTCCGCCTGTCGGACTTCAAGTCCAACGAGTACGGCAACCTGGTCGGCGGCCAGCGCTACGAGCCGCACGAGGAGAACCCGATGCTGGGTTTCCGCGGCGCCTCGCGCTACCTCGCGAGTTCGTTCTACGACTGCTTCGCGCTCGAGTGCCGGGCGATGAAGCGCGTGCGCGACGAGATGAAGCTCACCAACGTCGAGCTGATGGTGCCGTTCGTGCGCACGCTGGCCGAGGCGCGGGGCGTGAACGAACTGCTCGCGAAGAACGGCCTGAAGCGCGGCGAGAACGGCCTGCGCGTGATCATGATGTGCGAGCTGCCTTCGAACGCGGTGCTGGCCGACCGCTTCCTCGAGCACTTCGACGGCTTCTCGATCGGCAGCAACGACATGACGCAGCTGACGCTGGGCGTCGACCGCGACGCCGGCGGCGCGATCGCCTCGACCTTCGACGAACGCGACGACGCGGTGAAGGCGATGCTCGCGATGGCGATCGAGGCCTGTCAGCGCAAGGGCAGTTACGTCGGCATCTGCGGTCAAGGACCTTCGGACCACCCGGACCTCGCGCAGTGGCTCGTCGACCGCCGGATCGAGAGCATGTCGCTCAACCCGGACACGGTGGTCGAGACCTGGCTCGATCTCGCGAAGCGCGCCGGCAGTTCGCGGCCGGAGCCGGCGCCGGGCTGACGCCGCAGCTGCGCCGGTCCCGACGCCGGTCGCGGGACAGGCCGAACGGCCGAAGGCGAAGCGCGGCGCACGCGTGTTTCGATGAGGCCATGCGCCGCCTCGCGTCCCGACGGTTCGACTTCACGCCTTCGCGGGCGATCCGTGCATTCGTCGTCGTGTCGCACGCGTCCTCGATCGCTCTCGTCGCCGCGATGCCCCTTGGCCTCCCGCTCGTCGCCGGTCTCGCGCTGCTCGTGGCTGCGCTGGGCGTGCGGACGTGGCGAGGTCTCGGGAGCGGCCTCGCGGGCATGGTGGTCCGGTCGGACGGTTCGGTCGCGGGGCTTGGCGCCGACGGACGCGCGCTGCCAGGCGCGTTGCGGGAAGGGAGCGTCGCCCTGCCTTTGCTTGCGACGATCGCCTGGCGCGCGGACGGCGAGCGTCGAACGCGGAAGGTGCCGGTGGCGTTCGATGCGCTCACGCCGGAGGCGCACCGCGAAGTGCGGGTGTTCCTGCGCTACGCGACGAGCGGCCGGGACGATTCGCCGCCGTCGAGCCAGGCGCGGGCCTCGATCAGCGCGGCGCTCTCCGCCTTGGTCTGTCCGGCGAGGAGGTGAAGGTACAGCGGAACGAGTCGCGCGGGTTCCGGGAGCCGGGCGCGATCCTCGCCGGGATGGGTGCGGCCTCGCAGCGGCGAGCGGATCGGGCCGGGAACGACCGCGTTCACGCGCAGATTCGGCCGCGACTCCCATTCGTCCGCGAGTTCGCGCGCGAGCGCGGCGACCCCGGCCTTGGTGACGCCGTAGCCGCCCCAATACGCCCGCGGGGCGATGCCGCGGTCGTCGAGCGTGAAGACGACCGCGGCGTCCGGCGCCTTCGCGAGCAGCGGAGCGAGCGAGCGCGTGAGGCCCATCGGCGCGGCGAGATTGACCCGGAGCAGCGCGAGCCAGGCGTCGAACGACTGCTGCTCGATCGGGCCGAGCGTGCCCAACATCGCCGCGGCATGGACGATGCCGTCGAGCCGCTTGAACTGCGACTCGAGCGCGGAGGCGACGTTGCCGAAGTCGGCGGCCTCCGCCTTCGCGAAGTCGAGCGGGAGGATGACCGGTTCCGCGTGACCGTCCGCCACGATCGCGTCGTAGAGCGCTTCGAGCCTGGGCAGGTGACGCCCGTGCAGCACGACGGTCGCGCCCTGCGCGGCGCACTCGCGCGCGAGCGGCTCGCCGAGCCCCCCGGTGGCACCTGTCACGAGGATCACGCGGTGGGCGAGGTCGGGCGGTGACGGTCGGGCGGGGTCGGGCAGGGGCACGGAGAGATTCCTGACTGGCGCGGGCCGAATCATAACGTGGCGTGGCGCCGACACCGCGCGCGTCGCGACGCGAATTGTGCGCGACGGTGGCCCCGTGTATAATTTCGGATTCGCCGTGGGGGTATAGCTCAGCTGGGAGAGCGCTTGCATGGCATGCAAGAGGTCAGCGGTTCGATCCCGCTTACCTCCACCACAGAACGAACGA
>WBZL01005465.1_pt1 | contig 10504 bp, 10 predicted proteins | sample 5204291 | NCBI WGS metagenome assembly WBZL01 (sample SAMN12344345, study PRJNA552823) | activated sludge metagenome | biome: Activated sludge suspended growth; feature: Nitrification reactor; material: Wastewater; isolation source: activated sludge from nitrification reactor of wastewater... | reverse complement strand
GATCGACCGCGACGCGCACCCGCGCCGGGTCGGCCCCGCTCAGAACGCGACGGCCACGCCGACCGCGAACACCACGCGCAGCGCCTCGCCGTCGTTCCAGTCCCGCGTGGCGTCACCGAGGGCGAGCACATGCACGCCGAGCGTCGCCTCGAAGGAGCCGTCGGCACCGCCGATCGGCGCGGCGAGCACGAGGCCGACGTCGAGGTAGCCGAAGCGCGTGTCGCGGCCGTCCGTGGGGCTCTCGTAGTAGTCGTCGAGACCGAGTCCCACGGCGACGGGCAGGGCGAGGGTGATCGGCCAGACGTAGTTAAGAGGTTGGGCCTGCTGGGCGGGGAGGCGGTCGTAGGCGCCGAGGAGGACCCAGTAGTAGGCGAAGGGGCCGCAGAGGCCGAGGAGGGCGCCGCGGGCGAGGTCCTGGGGGCGGAGGCGAGCGAGGCGGGCGAGGCGGCCGCGGGCGGCGAGGACGAGGGCGAGGCAGAGGGCGGAGGTGGCGGCGGCGATCGCCAGGAGGGCGAGGGGCCGCAGTCCCCGGAGGGCGAGCTCGAAGGCGGTGGCGACGGTCGACCAGAGGAGGATCGCGGCGGCGGCGAAGAGGTAGGCGCGGCGGCGATCGGGCACGGGTGTCCCTGAGGACAGGTGATTCACTCGGCGGCCATGCCGTCGAGGAGGTAGCGCTGCATGAAGAGGATGGTGGCGTACATCTGGTAGTCCTGGTTCCTCTTCTTGGCGAAGCCGTGGCCTTCGTCCTTGCCCTCGAGGTACCAGACGGGGGTGCCGCGCTCCTCGAGGGTGCGGACGATCTGCTCGGCCTCGCTGGCGGGGACGCGGGGGTCGTTCTTGCCCTGGATCACGAAGAGGGGCTTCTTGATCGCGTCGGCGCGGGTGAGGGGGGAGATCGTGTTCAGGAACTCGCGCATGGCCGGGTCGCGCTCGTCGCCGTACTCGACGCGGCGGAGGTCGCGGCGGTAGGCCTCGGTGTTCTCGAGGAAGGTGACGAAGTTGGAGATGCCGACGATGTCGACGGCGCAGCGGATCCGATCGGCGTAGCGGACGCTGGTGGCGAGGGTCATGTAGCCGCCGTAGGAGCCGCCCATGATCATGACGCGCTCGGGGTCGAGGTCCGGCTGGGCGGCGATCCAGTCGAGGAGGGCGCCGATGTCCTGGACGGAGTCCTCGCGCTTCTGGCCGTTGTCGAGGGCGACGTAGGTCTTGCCGTAGCCGGTGGAGCCGCGGACGTTGGGGTAGATGAGGGCGACGCCGAGCTCGCCGAGGAGGTAGTTGTTGCGGCCGATGAAGCCGACGCGGGACTGGCCCTCGGGGCCGCCGTGGATGATGACGACGACCGGGCGCTTGCCGGTGAAGCGGGCAGGGGGGCGGTAGTAGAAGCCGGGGATCTCGCGGCCGTCGAAGCTCTTCCAGCGGATGAGGGCGGGCTCGGCGAAGTCGGCGACGGGGAGGCCGCCGGTCTCGCTCTCGGTCCAGCGATCGAGGGCGCCGCTGCGGGTGTCGAGCGACCAGACGTCGGAGGGGGAGCGGGCGGAGGAGACGGTGAAGGCGAGGTGGCGACCCTGGGGGTGCCAGGCGAGGCCGCCGATCACGCCGTCGGGGAGGGCGGGCGTCCGCGCCTCGCGGAGGGTGAGGGCGTCGTAGAGGTGGAGGCGGGAGATGCCGTCCTCGTTGGTGAGGGCGGCGAGGCTGCGGCCGTCGCGGGAGAGGGCGAAGCCCTCGACGTCCCAGGGGATGGCGCCGGAGATCGGGGTGAGGGCGCGGGAGTGGAGGTCGAGGCGGACGAGCTGGCTGTACTCGCCGGCGACGTCGGTGGCGGTGATGACGGCCTTGCCGTCGGCGGTGAACTCGCCCCCGGACCAGGCGACCGGGGTGGCGCCGGGCTCGGGGGTGAGGCGGTGGCGCTCGCCGCTGACGGCGTCGAAGAGCCAGAGGTGGCTCGAGTTCACGGAGACGTACTCCTCGACGAGGATCGTGCCGCCGTCGGGGCTCCAGGCGGCGACCTGCCAGCCGCCGCCGTCGACCGCGGCGAGGAGGCGATCGCTCTCCGGCCGGCGCGGGTCGACGACGTAGAGGTCGGTGTCCTTGCCGCTCCGGCGGGTGGAGGTGTAGACGAGGCGCTTGCCCTCGTCGTCGAAGGCGCCGAGGGTGTTCTTGGAGGCGCCGTCGGTGAGGAGGGTGACGCGGCCGGTGGCGAGGTCGAGGCGCCAGTTCTGGGCGAATTCGTTGCCGCCGCGGTCCTTGGAGAAGAGGAGGTAGTCGCCGTCGCCGGCGGGGGGATAGGTGGCGTTGACGACCTTGTCGGGGAAGAAGGTGAGCTGGCGGCGAGCGCCGCCGGGGGCGCGGACCTCGTGGACCTGGTTGGTGTCGGCGAAGCGGGTGGAGATGAGGAGCCAGCGCTCGCGCGGGTGCCAGCCGAGGTCGACGGCCGTGCGCATCTCGCTGTAGGCGCCGACCGCCTCGGCGATCGCCTTGGGGACCGGGGGGATGCCGCGGGCGACGAGCGAGTCGGGGAGCGGGACGACGTCGGGGGCGGGCGGCGTGGCGGGGGCGACCGCTTCAGGGGCGGGGGTGGCCGCGGGCGGCGCGTCGGGGGCGGGGGCGGCGACGGGGGCGGCGCTCGCGGGGGCGCCGGCGTCCGCGCCCTTCTTCGGGGCCGCCGGCGGGGCGCAGGCGGCAGAGAGGAGGAGGAGGGCGAGGGCGGGCGAGCGGCGCGATGGGTGGAGCACGGGGAGCCTCTCGCACTTGTACAGCAATCGATCGCGCGCTTCCACCACATGTCCGAAGGGTCAGTTGGTGGGACGCGGCGACCCCGGGCTGACCCCCGGGGTTTCACGCGGGGCGCCGGTGGTGCGCGCGAGCGGGGGGCGGAGGTCGAGGTCGGGGCGCGGGCGATGCGGGCGGCGGGGCCGGGGGCCGCTCAGGTCGGGCGCTCGGTGCCGATGGCGATGATGGTGAAGGAGACCTCGCCGCGGGGGCGGCGGACCAGCACCTCGTCGCCCTCGCGCTTGCCGAGGATCGCCTTGCCGACCGGCGAGTCGACGCTGATGAGGCCGCGGTCGGCGTCCCACTCGTCCGGGCCGACGAGCTGGTAGGAGACCTCGGCGCCGTCCTCGTCCTCGAGGGTGACCCAATTGCCGAAGAGGACCTTGCCGCCGGGGTCCTTGTGGGGCGGGACGACCTTGAGGGACTCGATCCGCTTGGCGAGGAACTCGAGGCGGCGGTCGATCTCGCGGAGGCGGCGCTTGCCGTAGATGTACTCGGCGTTCTCGGAGCGGTCGCCGAGGGCGGCGGCGGCGGAGACCTCGGCGGTGACGCGGGGGCGCTCGACCCTCCAGAGCTGGTCGAGCTCGTCCTTGAGCTTCTTCAAGCCCGCCTGGGTGATGTAGTTGGTCTTGCGGGGGCCCTCGCTCATCGCCGGGAGGGTCCCGCGCGCAGGGGCGCGCGGTCAAGGGCCGCGTGTGCGGGGCGCGGCGTGCGGCTCGCACACGCGGCGGGGGCCGCTTGTGAAGATGGCCTTTGGGACAGGTTCGAGGCGCGGCGCGGGCGCTGGCTTCAGCGCTCGCCGCGGCCGATCGGCGGGAGGGCGACCGGGCCGGTCGGCGCGGGCGCGTCCTCGGCCTCGAGGAGGGCCTCGGCGGCGATCTGGCGGGCGATCGCGCGGGCGCCTTCGAGGCGGCGACGGGCGCCGACGAGGGCGAAGACGCCGGCGCCGCCGAGGACGACGCCGCCGATGAGCACGAGGGTGGAGAGGAACCAGCCGAAGGCGATGAGGCCGAGGCTGAAGGCGCCGACGATGAGGGCGCCGAGGGCGAAGTTGCCGACGCCGGACATCGGGTCGACCTCGACCTTGACGAGGGCGCCGCCGGCCCCGTCGGCCTCGCCCTGGATCCGGTAGACGACGCCGTTGTCGTCGTCGACGATGTCGATGCGACCGCCGCCCTGGCGGTGGCCGCGGCGGCCGCTCCGCTTCTCGATCACGCGGCGGACGGCCTCGCTGGCGTGCTCGGGCGGGAGGTGGACGCGGCCCTCGAGCGAGGTGGAGGCGGGCAAGGTGGGGCCGCGGGTCGCGGGGAGGTCGCCGCTCCGCTTGACCAGCGCCTGGCGGAGCTCCTCCGGTGAGATCCCTGCCTCCGCCGCGGCTTCGCGCAGCTCCTCGTCGGTCAGCTTGGCCGATTCGTCCATGCGCCGCCCAGGGTACCACCGCCGCGCCGCCGTGGTATGTCCGGGCCATGACGGGTGCGGAGACGGCCGGCGCGGGGGCGCGAGCGCTGCACGAGCGGACGGCGGGGATCGAGGGGAGGCTCGCGGCGCTCGCCGAGCGCGGGGTGGTGATCGTCGATCCGCGGCAGACCTACGTGGCCGCGGAGGTGCGGCCAGAGCGGCTCGCGGCGGGCGCGATCCTCCATCCGGGGACGTGCCTCCGCGGCGCCCGTACGCTCCTCGGGGCGGGGGCGGAGGTCGGGCGCGAGGGGCCGGCGACGCTGGTGGACGCGGTGCTCGGCGAGCGCGCGCGGATCGACTCGGGCTACTGCGAGGGGGCGGTGCTCCTCCGGCAGGCGGCGGCCGGCGCGGCGGCGCACCTCCGCGGGGGGACGCTGATGGAGGAGGAGGCGTCGACGGCCCACGCGGTGGGGCTCAAGCAGACGATCCTGCTCTCGTTCGTGACGCTGGGGTCGCTGATCAACTTCTGCGACGCGCTGATCGCCGGCGGGACCTCGCGGCGCGACCACTCGGAGGTGGGGAGCGGCTACATCCACTTCAACTACACGCCGTGGGGGAAGCAGGGGGACAAGGCGACGCCGTCGCTCTGCGGCGACGTGCCGCGGGGGGTGCTGCTCCGCGAGCGGCGGATCTTCCTCGGCGGGAGCGGCGGGATGATCGGGCCGCGGACGGTCGGCTTCGGGGCGGTGGCGGCGGCGGGGCAGGTGCTCCGCCAGGACGTGGCGGCGGGTCGCCTGTCTCTTCAGCCAGGCCGTGCGCTCGACCGGCCGCTGGAGCCCGACTTCCTCGATCCGGCGGAGCCCCGGCTGGCGCGGAACCTCCGCTACGTGGGCGAGCTAGTGGCGCTGCGGGCGTGGTACCGGCAGGTGCGACGGCGGCGGGTCCCGGCGGGCGAGGGGCACGAGCTCGCGCGGGCGGTGGTCGACGCGGCGATCGAGAACCTCGACGGGGCGATCGCGGAGCGGGTGGCGCGGGCGCGGGCCTTCGCGCGCGAGCGGGGGGCGACCTGGCCGGCGCTGGCGCTCGCGGAGGAGCCGGCGTGCCCGCTGGCGATCGAGGCGAGCGCGGCGGAGGAGCTGGATCACGTGGCGTGGGTGCAGGGGCTGGACGATGGGGCGGCGGCGGCGCTGCACGGGTGGCTGGCGGGGATCGTCGCGGCGGTGGCTGGGGCCGGCGAGGGCGGGTGAGCGGTGGGAGCCTTCGACACCTACGAGGGCCATGCGCGCTGCCCTTCGTGCGCGGCCCAGCACTGGCCTTCGGGACAGACGAAGTTCTTCGCGCCGGACTTCGCGGGGCAGAGCGGGCGGCACTTCGTCGCCGGGGTGGTGCAGCCGCTCGACTTCGCGGCGAGCGAGCTGGCGGCGGCGCGGGTGTGGGACGGGAGCTGGCTGCGGACGCGCGAGCCGGCGGCGGTCGATCGGGTCGATCTCTTGGTCGACTTCGACGAGCTCTTCGGGTGCTCGTGCGGGGCGACGCTGGCGCTGATCCTCCGCTTCGACCTGCCAGGGCCGGCGAGCGCGGCGCTGCGAGAGTGCGCGCTCTGGCCGGCGCTCGGCGGCGGTGTGGCGGGGCGCTGCGACTTCGTGAATGGCGAGGACGTGGTCGAATGGACAGGTGATGTGGCCGCGTTCTTGCGGGCGGTCGAGGCGCTGGGGGAGGAGGCGGAGGCGGTTCGGGCGGCGGCGGTGGAGGCGGCGCTCGGTCGGCGCTTCCCGCCGGGGCCGTGGATCTACCCGAGCCCCTTCGCCACCGTGGTCGCGCCCTGCCGCTGCGAGGCCTGCGGCGAGGTGGTCCGGCGGAGGCTGTGGGTGGCGCTCGGGCACCCGGACCACGACGTGCCGCTCTTCGGGCCGGCGTGGGAGGGGGGGATCCTGCGGCCGGGGGACGCGATCGCCTCGGACCACGCGTGGCTCTCGGAGGACGTGGATCGATCGTACTTCGTGCGGGTCCGGCACCCGACGCCGCGCGGGCGCCTGGTGGTGGCGGGGATGCCGGAGTCGTGGGGGTGCCGCTGCGGGGCGGGGCGGGCGACGACGCTGCTCCACTTCGCGGTCGAGCCCGGGCGCGTGCGGCTGCGGGAGGTGACGATCCGGGCGATCCGGCGAGCGGCGGATCTGGAGGGGATCGACTTCGCGTACGCGCCGGGTTCGTCGCGGGCGGCGCCGCGGTCGCCGTGGCGGGTGCCGCGGCCGACGAGCCGGGAGGCGGCGCTGGAGAATCTGGCGCGGGAGTGGCGGCTCGCCCCCTGAGCGGGCGTGGGAGTTGGTGTCCCGAGGGACAGGTTCGGTGGGGCGGCCTCGGAGGGGGCCGGCTCGGGCGAGGGGGTTGGCCCGGAGGGGTTGGCCCGGAGGGGTGGGTTCGGAGGTCCGCGCGAGGGCTGCGCACTCGCGGTGGAGGAGCGCGCGGCCGCGGGCGGATGGGCGGGCGTCGGCAGGGCTCGCGCGCGGGCGGGGAGATTGCCTATCCTGGCGGGCATGAAGCGCCCGGTCCTCGCACTCGCCACCCTCGTCCTCGCCTGCAACCAGCCCGCGCCCGCGCCGAAGGCGGCGGAGGCGGAGGCGGCGAAGGTGGAGGCGCCAGCGGCGGAGGCTGCGAAGGTGGAGGCGCCGGCGGTGACGGCGGCGGCGGGGCCGGTGATCGATCACGTGGTCGAGGCGCTCGACGGGAGCCAGCAGCGCCTGGCAGATCTGCGGGGCAAGGTGGTGCTGGTGGTCAATACGGCCTCGGAGTGCGGCTTCACGCCGCAGTACGCCCAGCTCCAGGAGCTCTACGGGCGCTACAAGGACCGGGGCCTGGTGGTGCTGGGCTTCCCCTCGAACGACTTCGGCGCGCAGGAGCCGGGGGACGCGGCGGCGATCAAGGAGTTCGTGGCGAGCAAGTACGCGATCGACTTCCCGATGATGGCGAAGGTGCACGCGCGGGGGGAGGAGATCGCGCCGATCTACAAGACGCTGAGCGAGGAGACGCCGGAGGGGATCCGCGGGGAGGTGAAGTGGAACTTCACGAAGTTCCTGATCGACCCGCAGGGGAAGGTGATCGCGCGCTTCGAGCCGCCGGTGGAGCCGCTGGCGCCGGAGATGATCGCGGCGATCGAGGGGGTGCTGCCGAAGTCGGGGTGATGGTCGGCGGGGGAATCGGCGGGGGAGGTGGCGCGTCCGGGGGGTGATGAGCGCTTCGGCCGGGCCTCGCTGGATCCGCTGGCGGCGTGTCGTCGGCAGGGCGGCGCTCGGGCTCGCGCTGGCGGGGACGCTCCACTTGACGGCGGCGATCGTCGACGGGCTCGGCGATGCGGGCGGGGTGGCGGACGTGGCGGTGGTGCTCGGCAATCACGTGAACGAGGACGGGACCCCGTCGCGCCGGCTGGCGCTGCGGCTCGACCGGGCGCTGGCGCTCTATCAGGCGGGCGAGGTGCCGACGATCATCGTGAGCGGGGGGCAGACGCCGGGGCATCCGCACGAGGCGGGGGTGATGAAGCGCTACTTGGTGGAGCGCGGGGTGCCGGCGGCGGCGGTGGTCGAGGATCGGGGCGGGGTGAACACGTTCCAGACGGCGCGCTTCGTCGCCGGCTACGTGCGGGAGCACGAGCTCGGGTCGGTGGTGGCGGTGACGCACTACTACCACCTGAGCCGGACGAAGCTGGCGCTCCGGCGCTTCGGGGTGCCGGGGGTGATCGGCGCGCACGCGGCGGTGGAGCTGGAGGCGCGCGAGCCGTGGTCGCTGCTCCGCGAGGTGGTGGGCTACTACGTGTACCTGGTGCGGCCGCTCGAGGGCTGAGGGCGGGCGGCGCGAGCGCAGGCGGGCTTCGGCTATCATCGGCGGCGATGTCCGAGGGCTCGCTCCGAGATGCTCCCCTCGCGCCGGGCGGCGGCAGCCTGCGGGCCGCGCTGGCGTTCCGCCGCGATCCCCTGGCCTTCCTCGCCGGCGCGGCCGAGGCCTGCGGCGACTCGTTCCGCTTCCGAGCGACGCGGCGGGTCTGGGTGTATGTGCTGCGGAGCCCGGCGGCGATCCACCACGTGCTGGTCGAGCATCCGGAGCGCTACACCAAGCGGAGCCGCGGCTACATGAAGCTGCGGGAGTTCCTGGGGGACGGGCTCCTGACGGCGGAGGGGGAGCACTGGCGGCGGCAGCGGCGGATCGCCCAGCCGGCGTTCCACCGCGAGCGGATCGCCGGCTTCGCGGGGACGATGGTGACGCTGACGGAGGCGATGCTGGGGCGCTGGGAGGCGCTCGCGGCGAGCGGGGCGGTGGTCGACGTCGATCACGAGATGACGCGGCTGACGCTGGCGATCGCCGGCAAGACGCTGCTCAGCGCCGACGTCGACGGCGACGCGGACGTGGTCTCGCGCTCGGTCGCCGCGCTGAATACGTGGGCCTCGGTGTCGATGCTGCGGGTCCTCCATCCGCCGCTCTGGGTGCCGACGCCGCTGAACCGGCGGGCGAGCGCGGGCAAGCGGGCGCTCGACGCGATCGTGTATGGGATGATCGCGCGCCGGCGTGAGACCGGCGAGGACCCGGGCGATCTGCTCTCGATGCTGATGCACGCGGTCGACGAGGAGACCGGCGAGGGGATGAGCGATCAGCAGCTCCGCGACGAGGTGATGACGATCTTCCTCGCCGGCCACGAGACCACCGCGAACGCGCTGAGCTGGGCGCTCTACCTGCTCTCGCGGCACCCGGAGGTGGCGCGGCGGGTGGGGGAGGAGCTCGGGCGGGTGCTGGGCGGGCGCTCGCCGACGGTCGAGGATCTGCCGGCGCTGGAGCTGACGGAGCGGGTCTTTCTGGAGACGCTGCGGCTCTTCCCGCCAGCGTGGATGGTGGGGCGCTACCTCGCGGAGGACGACGCGGCCGACGGCGTGCGCCTCTGCGCGCCGGCGATGGTGCTCGTGTCGCCGTGGCTCACCCACCGCGATCCGAAGTGGTGGCCGAACCCGGAGGGCTTCGACCCCGACCGCTTCCTGCCGGAGGCGGCGCGGGCGCGGCCGCGACACGCGTTCATCCCCTTCGGGGGCGGGCCGCGGATCTGCATCGGCAACGCGTTCGCGATGATGGAGGCGAAGCTCCTGCTGGCGACGATCCTCCAGCGCTTCCGCCCGGCGCTGGTGCCCGGGCACCCGGTCGCGCCGGAGCCCTTGATCACGCTGCGGCCGCGCCACGGGCTGCGGATGACCATCGCGCGGGCCTGAGCGCGCGGGCGTGAGCGCGCGGGCGTGAGCGTGGAGAGGGCCCTGAGGGGCGGGTATCTTCGGGGGGATGAAGCAGGTCGTCGCGGCGTTCCTCCGGCATCGAAGCGCGTGGCAGCTGCTGGTGATCGCGGCGGTCGCCGCGGTGATCGGGCTGGGGATGATCTACGGGCTCTACGCGTCGACGCTGCGGGCGCTGAAGCCGGCGCTCATCGTCGTCTTCGGCACCGGCGGGGCGGCGCTGGTGATGGCCTTCGTGCGGCGGGCCGAGGACCCGCGGGCGCGCGAGGGGGGGGCGAAGGGGTGGCTCCGCTTCGTCGGCGCGGTGCTCGGGGCCGCGGGGGCGATCGCGTTCGTGACCTACTCGATGGGGCATCACCGGCGCGACATGGTCGCGGGCTGCGAGGCGGCGCGGCTGCCCACGGTGCTGGCGGAGCGGGAGGCGGAGATGGCGGAGGCGGAGGCGCGGCTCGGGAGCCCCTTCGCGCTCCTGCCGGCGCTGCTCTCGGACGAGGCCGCCCGGGCGTGCGCGCGGAGCCGGGAGGACCTCGCAAGGGTGGAGCGGGGGCTCTGCACGTCGTGGCCGCTGGTCGGCCGCGAGTGCGCGTGCGGGGAGGAGCGCTACCCCTACGCGCGCTGCCCGTCGCCGCGCTGCCTCTACGACCCGGGGATGCCGGATCGCTTCGATTGCCCGGGGGACCCGATCCCGGAGGGGTACCCGAGCTTCTGAGCGCCTCGGGAGCGCCCGGGCGCGAGGAATCTTGGATGGCCGATAGGACATGTCTGAAACGACCTGTCCAAACGGAGTGATGATGACGGAGCCGCTCAGGGGAGGCGGAGGGGGACGTTGACCCTCTGCGGGCTCTTGAGGCGGGGGAAGCGGACGGCGCGGGCGGCGTCCTCGACGCACTTGCCGAGGGCCGAGCCGCGCTGGGGCTTTTGGGCCTCGGCGCGGGTGACCTTGCCGTCGGCGCCGACGTCGAGGTCGACCTTGACGGTCATGCCGGGGATCCCGCCGCTGCAGCCGGCGAGGGCGGAGGCGGCGGCGCGGGCGGCCGCGGCGAGGTCGGCGCTGGTGAGGGCGTCCTTGGGCT
>WBZL01005464.1_pt1 | contig 10506 bp, 9 predicted proteins | sample 5204291 | NCBI WGS metagenome assembly WBZL01 (sample SAMN12344345, study PRJNA552823) | activated sludge metagenome | biome: Activated sludge suspended growth; feature: Nitrification reactor; material: Wastewater; isolation source: activated sludge from nitrification reactor of wastewater treatment... | reverse complement strand
ACATCTCGTGACGGGAGGAATCTTTCCGCTTGCGGAAATTGCGGAGCTCGCCAATGCCGGCACGCTCTGCGCCTTCATGGCGGTGGCGGCCTGCGTGCTCGTGCTGCGGGTGCGCGAGCCGGATCGCCCGCGCGTTTTCACGACACCGTGGCCCTGGCTGCTAGGTCCGGTCGCCATCGCCGGTTGTGTCTATCTCTTCGTGAGCCTGCCGCCCGCGACCCGTGGCCGTTTCTTTATCTGGAATGGCATCGGCATCGTCGTTTATCTACTCTACGGCCGGGTTGCAAGCGTGCTTGCGAAGCGGGTTTACCAAGGCGGCTGACGCGGCTACAATTCGCGCCCTCGGTGGGGCCGGCCTATGGTGACAGGGGTAGGCCCCTCGTTGGCTCCAGTGGAGCTTTGGGTACCAAGTGATTGATTTGGAAGGCCCCCCGAGGGGCTTTTCTTGTTTATGGACCCCTGGCCGGGGTCCCGGTGCGGGCTTTCCGGGCCGCGCTCGTATGGACGCAAGGTGGGCCTTCGGGCCCATTTTTTTTCGCGGAGGTAGGGTGACAGCGACGGCGCTTCGCGATCGGCTCATCTCGCTGCTCGAGCCGCTGGTCGAGCAGCTGGGTTTCGAACTGGTCGATGTCGAGGCCAACGCGGGTCGCGGGTCCGGAATGCTGCGGGTCTATCTGGATAGTGCGGCCGGCGTTGGTGTCGATGATTGCGAGCGGGTGAGCCGCGAGGTGTCGGCATTGCTCGACGTGGAGGACCCGATGCCGGGCGCTTTCACGCTTGAGGTGTCTTCGCCGGGTTTCGACCGCGTGCTGAGGAAGCCCGCGCATTTCGAGCGCTTTCGCGGTGAACGCGTGAAGGTGGAACTCATCGTGCCGCGCGACGGGCGGCGCCGCTACACGGGTGATCTCGTGTCGGTGTCGGATCGCGGGATCGAACTTGAGGTCGATGGCGGGATTGTGACGGTGGATTTCGCGGCGATTGACCGCGCGCGTCTCGCGCCGCTTTAGCGCGGCGCGATGTGCTGGAGGAGTCGGGATGAACAAGGAAATTCTGATGGTCGTCGATGCCGTCTCGAACGAGAAGGGCGTCGACAAGGAAGTGATCTTCGAGGCGCTCGAAGCGGCGCTGGCCGCGGCGACGCGCAAGAAGCACGGCGAGGAATGGGACGCGCGCGTCGCCATCGATCGCAGGACGGGCGATTACGACACGTTTCGCCGCTGGAAAGTGTTCGCTGACGACTCCACGGAGCTCGAGGTGCCGGACCGCGAATTGCGGCTCGAGGATGCGCTCGACGTCGACGCGAAAGCCGAAGTCGGTGGTTTTGTCGAGCAGCCGATGGAGTCGGTGGCGTTCGGTCGCATCGCGGCCCAGCAGGCGAAGCAGGTCATCGTGCAGAAGGTGCGCGAGGCCGAGCGTGCGCAGGTGATCGACCAGTACAAGGACCGCGTGAACTCGTTGCTCTCCGGCGTCGTCAAGCGGGTCGACAGGAACGGTATTTTCATCGATCTCGGCGGCAATGCCGAGGGCTTTGTACCGCGCAGCGACATGATCCCGCGCGAACAGGTGAAGCCGCAGGACCGCATCAAGGCGTGGCTGAAGGAAGTGCGCCCCGAGCCGCGCGGCCCGCAGCTTTTCATGTCGCGCACCGCGCCGGAGTTCCTGATCGAGCTGTTCAAGCTGGAGGTGCCCGAAGTGGGTCAGGGCCTGATCCAGATCCTCGGCGCAGCCCGCGACGCGGGTGTGCGCGCCAAGATTGCCGTGCGCAGCAACGATCCGCGCATCGATCCCGTCGGCGCCTGCGTCGGCATGCGCGGTTCGCGCGTGCAGGCAGTGTCGAACGAGATCGCCGGCGAGCGCGTCGACATCATTCCGTTCAACGACAACTCCGCGCAATTCGTCATCAATGCAATGTCGCCGGCTGAAGTGCTGTCGATCGTGATGGACGAGGATGCGCACAGCATGGATATCGCTGTCGCCGAGGACAAGCTGTCGCAGGCGATCGGCCGCGGCGGCCAGAACATCCGTCTCGCGAGCCAGCTGACCGGCTGGGACCTCAATGTCATGACCCAGTCGGATGCCGAGGCGAAGAGCGAGTCGGAAGCGCGCGTACTCGTCGAGAATTTCATGAAGCAGCTCGACGTCGATGAGGATGTTGCGACGATCCTGGTGCAGGAGGGTTTCTCCTCGGTCGAGGAGATCGCCTACGTGCCGCAGGCGGAAATCGCCTCGATCGAGGAATTCGATGAAAGCATGATCGGCGAGCTGCGCAACCGCGCACGCGACGTGCTTCTGACACAGGCGATCGCCTCGGAAGAGTCGCTCGACCAGCACATGCCCGCCGAGGATCTGTTGCTGCTCGAGGGCATGCAGCCGGATCTCGCGCTGGCGCTGGCACGGCGCGGTGTACGCACGCGCGAAGATCTCGCCGATCAGGCGGTCGATGACATTCTCGACATCGACGGGCTGTCGTCGGAAGAGGCGGGCAGGCTCATCATGAAGGCGCGCGAACACTGGTTCGAGGCCGGTCGCTGAAGGAAGGGAACAACCCATGGCAGAAGTGACCGTTACCCAGTTCGCGGAAGTCCTCAAGGTGCCCGTCGATCGACTGCTCGTGCAGCTCGATCAGGCCGGCATCCAGGTGTCGGGGCCCGACGCCCGGATCAGCGACGAGGCGAAGCTCGAGCTGCTGACGCACCTGCGCCGCAGCCACGGGCAGGAAAGCGACGGCGGCAGCGCGCCGCGCAAGATCACGCTGAAGAGGAAGACGCAGAGCGAGCTGAAGCTCGCGAGCGTGCAAGGTCGCGCACGCACCGTGAACGTCGAGGTGCGCCGCAAGGCGACCTATATCAAGCGCGACGTATTGCAGGAGCAGGCGCGCCAGCAGCAGGAGGAGCTCGACAGCAGGAAACGCGAGGCCGACGAATCCGTGCGCCTCGAGCAGGTGCGCGCCGAGGCCGCGCGGATCGAGCACGAGCAGATCGAGGCGGAGAATCGCCGTCGCATCGAGGAGGAGCAGGGTCGCAAGCGTGCGCTCGAAGATGCGCGCCGGGCCGCGGAGGAGCAGGCGCGTGTCGAGGCCGAGCAGGAACGACAGCGCAAGCTCCAGCCCGAGGTGCCGGTTGCGCCGCCGCCGCCCCCGAAGGCGGAACGTGGCTCGCACACCTCGCAGGGCCATGGGCAGCCGACCCGCTATGGACGCGACCAGCTGCACGTCACCGGGGATGCCACTTCGCGCCTGAAGAAGCGCAAGCGCATGGCCCCCGCGCGTTCGCGCCAGTCGGTCGCGACCGGCGAGTCCGCGCGTCACGGCTTCGAGATGCCGACTGCGCCGGTCAAACGCGACGTGACTGTCGGCGAAACGATCACGGTGGCAGAGCTCGCCCAGAAGATGGCCGTCAAGGCGAACGAAGTCATCAAGGTCATGATGAACATGGGCGTCATGGCGACGATCAACCAGCCGATCGACCAGGACACCGCCATCCTCGTAGTCGAGGAAATGGGTCATACCGCGCGCGCGCAGAAGGATGATCAGGTCGACGCCGACCTGCAGGGCGCCGCAGCGGCACCCGAAGACGCGCAGCCACGTCCACCGGTCGTCACGGTGATGGGTCACGTCGACCACGGCAAGACATCGTTGCTCGACTACATCCGTCGCACGAAAGTGGCCGTGGGCGAGGCAGGCGGGATCACACAGCACATCGGCGCCTATCACGTCGAGACGGACAAGGGTGTGGTCACCTTCCTCGACACACCGGGTCACGCGGCCTTCACCGCAATGCGTGCGCGCGGGGCGAAGGCGACCGACGTTGTCGTGCTCGTGGTCGCTGCGGACGACGGAGTAATGCCGCAGACGATCGAGGCAATCCAGCACGCACGCGCGGCCGGGGTGCCGATCGTCGTCGCGGTCAACAAGATCGACAAGAGCGATGCGGATCCGGACCGGGTGCGCACTGAACTTGCCAAGCATGAAGTCATTCCCGAGGACTGGGGCGGACAGAACATGTTCGTGAATGTCTCGGCGCGCGCCGGCACCGGTATCGATGCGCTGCTCGACGCGATTCTGCTGCAGTCCGAGGTGCTCGAGTTGAAGGCGCCACACACCGGCCTTGCCGCGGGTGTCGTGATCGAGTCCGCGATCGAGAAGGGCCGGGGCGCCGTTGCGACCGTGCTCGTCAAGAAAGGCATTCTGAAAACGGGCGACCCGATCATCGCCGGGCAGGAGTTCGGCCGCGTCCGCGCCATGCTCGACGAGAACGGCAAGACGGTCAACGAGGCCGGCCCTTCAATGCCGGTCGTGGTGCTGGGCCTTTCGGGCGCACCCAACGCCGGTGACGAAGTGCTCGCGGTGGAAAGCGAGCGCAAGGCGCGCGAAGTCGCACTCTATCGCCAGGGCAAGTTTCGCGACGTCAAGCTCGCGCGCCAGGCGACGCGCGCCGAAGATGTGTTTTCGCAGATGGGCGGGGACAAGGCAGGCACGATCGCGATCGTGCTCAAGACCGACGTGCAGGGCAGCGCCGAGGCGCTGCGGGATGCGCTGGTGAAGCTCTCGACCGACGAGGTCAAGGTCAATGTCGTCGCGAGCGGCGTGGGCGGCATCACCGCCTCCGACGTGCAACTTGCGGCCGCGGCGCGCGCGCAGATCATCGGCTTCAACGTACGCGCGGACGCAGCGGCCCGTGATGCGCTCAAGGACACTGGCAGCGAAGTGCGCTACTACAGCATCATCTACGAAGCCATCGACGACGTGAAACAGATGATGTCGGGTCTGCTCGCGCCGGAAATCAAGGAGCAGATCGTCGGTGTGGCCGAGGTGCGCGAGGTGTTCCGCTCGAGCAAGTTCGGCGTGGTTGCGGGCTGCCTCGTGACCGAGGGCTTCGTGAAGCGCAACAATCCGATCCGCGTGCTGCGCGACAACGTCGTGATCTTCGAGGGTGCCCTCGAGTCGTTGAAGCGTTTCAAGGACGACGCGGGCGAAGTGCGGGCCGGTACCGAGTGCGGCATCGGCGTGAAGAACTACCAGGATGTGCGCGTGGGCGACCAGATTGAATGCTTCTCCCGGGTCGAGGTGGCGCGCTCCATCCAGTGATGGGCGCGTGAACCATGGCCGGCAGTGCACGCCGCGAGCGCATCGAGGGCGAGGTGCAGCGCGTGCTGTCGACACTCGTCGCGCGCGAGGTCAGAGACCCGCGCGTCGGCAGCGTCACGATCACGGCGGTGCAGCTTGCTCCTGACCTGTCCGTCGCGCGCATCTTCTTTCTGCCGTTTGGCGGTCGCCACACGGCCGACGAAGTGCGCGAGGGCCTCGCGAGCGCGGCGGGCTTCCTGCGCGGGGAAGTCGGCCGGCGGCTCTCGCTGCGGCATGCGCCACGCCTCGAGTTCGTGATCGACCGGCATTTCGAGGAGGCTGCTCACCTCACTTCGCTGATCGATCGTGCGGTGCGGGATGATCGCTCGCGCGCCGGCGATAGCAGCGCAGAAGACGATCCGGAAGCGACCTGACGCCCTGCATGCCCTCGGGAATCCTGCTTCTCGACAAGCCACGGGGCCTGTCGTCGAACGCCGCCCTGCAGCGCGTGAAGCGTGCCTATGGCGCAGCGAAGGCCGGTCACGTGGGCAGCCTCGATCCGCTTGCGACCGGCATGCTGCCGATCTGCCTCGACGAAGCGACCAAGATCGCGGGCGAGATTCTCGCGGGACGCAAGCGATACGAATTCACGGTTGCGCTCGGAGCGCGCACCTCGACGGGTGACACCGAAGGCGAAATCGTCGAGCGGTCGACCGTTCCGCTGCTGGGCGGTGCGCGCGTGGCGGCTGTGCTTGCAGCGTTTCACGGTGTGCAGAGGCAAGTACCGCCCATGTACTCGGCCTTGAAGCGCGACGGGCGTCCGCTCTATGAACTCGCCCGTGCCGGCATCGAGGTCGAGCGCCCCGCGCGCGATGTCACGATCCATTCACTGACCCTCGGGGAACTCCACGCCGGGACGATCGACCTCATCACGGAATGTTCGAAAGGGACCTATATCCGTGTTCTTGCCGAGGACCTCGCGCGGGCGCTTGGCTGTGTCGGTCACGTGAGCCGCCTGCACCGCGTGTGGGTCGAGCCTTTCGAGAATGCACCCATGCTGTCCCTCGAGGTGGTTCTCGAGGGCGCAGGGGCCGGTGCCCCGCCGCCATTGCTGCCCATTGAGCGCGGAATTCCCGGGTGGTTGGCCGTCAGCCTGTCACCCACGTGCGTGAACCGGCTTCGCCAGGGCCAGGCAATCGGGCGGGCGACTGTCGAGGGCGGGCGTGAGGGCGCGGAGGGAGTCCTGGTGGCCGGCATGGCAGTCAGGCTGCTCGACGATGCCGGCCGGCTCATCGGGTTGGGCGAGGTCGATGGCTTCGGGGGCATCCGGCCGCGGCGGATCTTCAACTTGTGAGCAGAGAGGGGTGCGGGTAGAATGCCGCGCCTCCAAAACGGTACAAAGTCAGTAATTTCAAGGATTTCCCCTTAATGTCGCTAACCACGGAAAAAAAGAGCGGAGTTCTCGCGCAATTCCGCCGCGATCCCCAAGACACCGGATCGCCCGAAGTCCAGGTCGCGCTGCTGTCAGAGCGGATCAACGGACTCGGTGAGCACTTCAGTGCGCACAAGCGCGATCATTCCTCGCGTCGCGGGCTCGTCAAGCTCGTGAACCAGCGCCGCAAGCTCCTCGACTATCTCAAGGCGACGAAGCCCGAGAAGTACCAGGAGCTCGTCGAGCGCCTGGGGCTCCGCCGCTAAGGACCCCGCCGAAAGGCCGCGCCAATCGAAAGCGCGGCCTTTTGCTATCGCAACCCCTTTTTTCGTGAGGACTGAAGCGTGAGCGCTTTCAAGAAATCTTTTGCATTCGGCGCACATACCGTGACGCTCGAAACCGGTGAACTGGCTCGTCAGGCGGGTGGCGCCGTCGTCGCCTCCATGGGCGACACCAGGGTGCTCGTCACCGCCGTTGCGGCGAAGGAAGCGGCCAAGGGCCGTGACTTCTTCCCGCTGACGGTCAACTACGTCGAGAAGACCTATGCCGCGGGTCGCATTCCCGGCGGCTTCTTCAGGCGCGAAGGCCGCCCCTCCGAGAAGGAGACGCTGACCTCGCGGCTGATCGACCGGCCGATCCGCCCGCTTTTCCCCGACGGCTTCTACAACGACGTGCAGGTCGTCGCGACCGTGCTGTCGCTCGATCCCGAGATCGATGCCGATATCCCCTCGCTGCTGGGTGCTTCGGCAGCGCTCGCGATCGCGGGGGTGCCGTTCAACGGCCCGATCGGCGCCGCGCGCGTCGGCTACAGGGACGGCAAGTACCTCCTGAACCCGACTGCGAAGGAACTCGCGGCCTCGCAGCTGCACCTGGTCGTCGCCGGCACGCAGCAGGCCGTCCTGATGGTCGAGTCGCAGGCTGCGGGCCTTTCTGAAGACGTGATGCTGGGCGCCGTGGTCTTCGGCCACACCGAAATGCAGATCGCCATCAAGGCGATCAACGAACTCGTCAAGGAAGCCGGCAAGCCGCGTTGGGACTGGAAGCCTGCCGCAGGCAGCGCCGAACTGGCTGCGCTCGTGAAGGGTGCGGCCGAGACGAAGCTGCGTGAGGCCTACACGATCACCGAGAAGCAGGCACGTTACGGCCGCGTCAAGGAGATCAAGGCGGAAGTCACCACGGCCCTGACCGCCGGTGAGACGCCGAAGTGGACCGCCGACCAGGTCGATGACCAGCTCTTCAGGCTCGAGAGCGACATTGTCCGCCAGCGCATCCTGGCGGGTGAGCCGCGCATCGACGGCCGCGACGCGGTCACGGTGCGCCCGATCAACGTGAAAGTGGGCGTGCTGCCGCGTACTCATGGTTCAGGTCTCTTCACGCGCGGTGAAACGCAGGCGCTCGTCGTGACCACGCTCGGCACGACGCGCGATGCGCAGATCATCGACGCGCTCGAGGGCGAACGCCGCGAGCCGTTCATGTTCCATTACAACTTCCCGCCGTTCTCGGTCGGCGAGACGGGCATGATTGGCTCGCCGAAGCGCCGCGAGATCGGTCACGGCAATCTCGCGCGCCGCGGCATCGCGGCCGTGATGCCCGACATGAGCACTTTCCCCTACACGATCCGCGTCGTGTCGGAGATCCTCGAGTCGAACGGTTCGTCGTCCATGGCGAGCGTCTGTGGCGCGAGCCTCTCGCTGATGGACGCGGGCGTGCCGATCAAGGCGCCGGTGGCCGGTGTGGCCATGGGCCTCGTGCTCGAAGGCAGCCGCTACAAGGTCATCACCGACATCCTCGGCGACGAAGACCACCTCGGCGACATGGATTTCAAGGTAGCCGGCACGAAAGATGGCGTCACCGCGCTGCAGATGGACATCAAGGTCGAGGGCGTGACGCCTGAAATCATGAAGGTCGCGCTGGCGCAGGCGCTGCAGGGGCGCCTGCACATTCTTGGCGAGATGGCGAAAGTGATCTCGACGTCGCGCGAGAAGATGTCCGAGTTCGCGCCGTCGATCATCACGATCAAGATCGATCCCGAGAAGATCCGCGACGTCATCGGCAAGGGCGGTGCCGTGATCCGCCAGATCACCGAGGAAACCGGGACCACCATCGATATCGAGAACGACGGTTCCGTAAAGATTGCTTCGGTCAACGGTGAGGCGGGCCGCGAGGCGCAGCGCCGCATCGAGCTGATCACCGCCGACGTCGAAGTCGGTCGCATCTACGAGGGCCGGGTCGCCCGCCTCATGGATTTTGGCGCTTTCGTCACGATCCTGCCGGGTCGCGATGGCCTCGTGCACATCTCGCAGATTTCCGAGGAGCGCGTCGAGCGCGTCTCGGACAAGCTGCATGAAGGCGACAGTGTGCGGGTGAAGGTGCTCGAGGTGGACCGTCAGGGTCGCGTGCGACTGTCGATGAGGAATATCGACGCCTGAGGGCGCGTCGCTGCGCGACGCTCAGCGAGCTACGGGCGACGAGCTACGGGCAAGACCAGGAGGCCGGACGGCTGATGCCGACCGGCCTTTCTCATTTGGGCCTTCGCGGATTTGTGTGGGTAAAAGTGATGCTGTGATGAGGCTGCGAGGCCTGTCTTCATAGGGTTCGGGGTGTATTTTGGGAGTCGGGATTTTTGGCATGATCGGCGGATGGCAAGAACACCTCGTCGACGACGGCGGCTGCAAGACTTGTACGCCTTTGCCGGGTTTCGCCCGCTGGCGACCGTGCAGGGCGTGTTCGGTGACCGCAAGGCGCGACTCATCAAACTGCTCCGGCGCGCAAGGAAACCTGCTACGGACGCTGCGGTACGGTGCACCGCACGTGGTACGACCGCACGCAGCGCCGCGTACGCGATCTCTCCAGTGGCGGCACGCGGGCATATTTGCAGCTGGAGGTGCGGTGTGTGCGCTGCCGGCGTTGTAGTTCCAGTTCCATCAAAGACATTGCCGAGGAGCTGAACCTTCACTGGCACACCGTCAAGGAACTGGAGAAGCAGCACCTGCGCGAGCAACTGCGGCGTACCAGCCAGCCGCGTCCGAAGGTCATCGGGATCGATGAGATCTCCATCCGCAAGCGCCATGTTTACCGCATCGTGGTCAGCGATCTGGGGCGCTCGCGCCCAATCTGATTTGGCGGTGAGGACCGCTCGGAGGCGAGCATGGGTCAGTTCTATCGATTTCTTGGGGAAAAGAGGACCGGGAAGGTGCGCGTGGCGGTGATGGACATGTGGCGGCCGTTTCGCAACTCGACCCGCGCCCACGCCCCGCAGGCAGCAATCCTGTTCGACAAGTTCCACGTCATACGCCACCCGGGCGAGGCGCTCGACAAGGTCAGAAAGCACGAGTACGCCCTGCTGCCGCATCCGCAGAATCTCGCCGGTACCGCGCGGCAGAATCTGCGACTGCTGTTGGCCGCCAACAAGCGCCTGAACACGGCGTATCTCCTGGCGGAATCCTTCGGCCAACTGTGCGATTACGCGAGCGAAGCCTGGGCGCGAAAGTTCTTCGACAACTGGCGCGCGCAGCTACGCTGGCAACGCCTTACCCCTTACGAGCATTTCGCCGCCATGATCGAGCGTCACTGGGACGGTATCGCTGCGCACTGCAAGCCCGGGAACAAAGTCGCTCTGGGCTTCGTCGAGGGCTTGAACAACAAGATCCGCGTCATCCAGCGCCGTGCCTACGGCTTGCGTGATGAGGAATGCCTTCGCCTGAAAGTCCTCACCTGCATGCTGCCGGCCCTCTGAAATCATGCAAGCGTGTCCACACTATTCTGCGAATAGTCTTTCACTTGACGTCGTGGTTGCGTCTTGTGGATGGCAAGTAACGATGTGAACTGCGGCGACGGAAATCTCTTGCGTTCACGCGTGCAAGTGCGACTCTGGCTCGCCGCCCGCCGCCCGCCGCCCGCCGCCCGCCGCCCGCCGCCCGCCGCCCGCCGCCCGCCGCTCGCCGCTCGCCGCTCGCCGCCCTCAACCGTGTGGCGGTGCGCCGGCGTCCCGCGGCGGCTTGTCGTCCTC
>WBZL01005463.1_pt1 | contig 10506 bp, 8 predicted proteins | sample 5204291 | NCBI WGS metagenome assembly WBZL01 (sample SAMN12344345, study PRJNA552823) | activated sludge metagenome | biome: Activated sludge suspended growth; feature: Nitrification reactor; material: Wastewater; isolation source: activated sludge from nitrification reactor of wastewater treatment... | reverse complement strand
GAGGAGACGCTCGCCAAGCCCGGCTTCGAAGGCGCCAAGTGGGTGTGCAGCACCCCGGTGCGCAGCCGCGATCACGACCCGCACTTCGTCGGCCAGATGGGCCACGGCCACCAGGGCGACCTGTGGAAGGGCCTGCGCATGAACGAGCTGGCGATCGTCTCCACCGACCACTGCCCGTTCTGCATGAAGGACCAGAAGGAACTGGGCCTCGGCAACTTCGCCGCGATCCCCAACGGCATCGGCAGCGTCGAGCACCGCATGGAACTGCTGTACCAGGGCGTCGTGGCCGGTGAGATCACGCTCGAGCGCTGGGTTGAAACCTGCTGCACCACCCCGGCCCGCATGTTCGGCATGTACCCGCGCAAGGGCGTCATCGCCCCCGGCGCCGATGCCGACGTCGTGGTCTGGGACCCGAACAAGAAGACCAAGATCGGCATCAACGACAAGCACCACATGAACATGGACCACAGCGCGTGGGAGGGCTATGTGGTCGACGGCAAGGTCGACACGGTCATCTCCCGTGGTGCAGTGGTGGTGGAGAACGACCAGTACGTCGGCCGCAAGGGTCATGGTCGGTATGTGAAGCGCGGGTTGTCGCAGTACCTGGTGTAGGCGAGCACCTCCCGTTCGGGGCTGCGAGCACCTCCGCTCCTCGCACGGGCGGCGGAACCGCATCGCCGCCCTACTCGCTCGTCGTCGGAGCTGCTCGCTCCCCTCACTGGTCCTCTCTCACGAAGTCTCGCCCTCACAAGTTGCACTCACGGTCTGGCATTGCGGCCGCCGTACTGGAAAAGGAAGTAGTCAGATGAATCGGATCTCGCACTGGATCGACGGGAAGGTTGTGCTCGGTGAATCGGGGCGGTCGGGCGTCGTGTTCGACCCGGCGACCGGCGAGCAGCAAGCTTCGGTCGACTTCGCCTCCGTGGCCGAGGTCGATCAGGCAGTGGCCGTCGCGAAGGCGGCGTTCCCGATGTGGCGGGCCACCAACCTCTCGCGCCGCGCCGAGGTGATGTTCCACATGCGCGAGCTGGTGGATGCGAACCGCAAGGAGATCGCGACGCTGCTCTCCAAGGAGCACGGCAAGGTGCTGGGCGATGCGCTCGGCGAAGTGGCCCGAGGCCTGGAGAACATCGAGTTCGCGTGCGGCATCCCCAACCTGTTGAAGGGCGGCTACAGCGAGCAGGCGTCCACCGGGGTGGACGTGTACAGCATCAAGCAACCCCTCGGCGTGGTGGCCGGCATCACCCCGTTCAACTTCCCGGCGATGGTGCCGATGTGGATGTTCGCCAACGCGCTCGCGTGCGGCAACACCTTCGTTCTGAAGCCCAGCGAGAAGGATCCGTCGGCGAGCATGTTCATCGCCGAGTTGCTGAAGCAGGCCGGGCTGCCCGACGGCACGTTCAACATCGTCCACGGCGACAAGGTGGCCGTCGACCGCCTGCTGGAACACCCCGACATCCAGGCGGTCAGCTTCGTCGGCAGCACCCCGATCGCGCGCTACATCTACGAGACGGGCACCCGCAACGGCAAGCGGGTGCAGGCGCTCGGGGGCGCGAAGAACCACATGCTCGTGCTGGCCGACGCCGATCTCGACATGGCCGCCGACGCCGCGGTCAGCGCCGCCTATGGCTCGGCCGGCGAGCGGTGCATGGCCATCTCGGTGGTGCTCGCCAGCGAGGCCATCGCCGACGATCTGGTGGCCAAGATCCAGGAGCGCATCCCCTCGATCAAGGTCGGGCCGGCGAGTGACGACGGCAACGAGATGGGGCCGCTCATCACCGGCGAACATCGCGACAAGGTGGAGGGCTACATCGCCGGTGCTGCCGACGAGGGTGCGACGGTGCTCGTCGACGGCCGTGAGGGTGCGCCGTCCCGTGGCTTCTTCGTCAAGCCGACGCTCATCGACCATGCCAAGCCGGGCATGCGCTGCTACGACGACGAGATCTTCGGCCCGGTGCTCACGGTCACCCGCGTGCACGGCTACGACGACGGCATCGCGCTCATCAACGCCAACCAGTTCGGCAACGGCACCGCCATCTTCACCCGCGATGGTGGCGCGGCCCGCCAGTTCGAGTTCGACGTGCAGGTGGGCATGGTGGGCGTCAACGTGCCCATCCCCGTGCCGGTCAGCTACTACAGCTTCGGCGGGTGGAAGGCGAGCCTGTTCGGCGACACCCACATGTACGGCCCCGAGGGCGTGAACTTCTACACGCGCTCCAAGGTGGTCACCAAGCGGTGGCCCGACCCGCGTACCAGCAAGGTCGACCTCGGGTTCCCGCAGAACCGCTGAGCCGACAGAGCCGAAACGCCGCAACGCCGACACACGAGACATGGGGGACGTCAAATGGAACTAGGGGTCGTGCTGCAGACCACGCCGCCGTCGCGCCGGGTGATCGACCTGGCCAAGCGCGCCGAGTCGTACGGGTTCGACTATGTCTGGACCTTCGACAGCCACATCCTGTGGCAGGAGCCGTATGTGATCTACAGCCAGATCCTGGCCGAGACGCGCAACGTGAAGGTCGGCCCGATGGTCACCAACCCGGCCACCCGTGACTGGACCGTCACCGCCAGCCTGTACGCCACGCTCAACGAGATGTACGGCAACCGCACCGTGTGCGGCATCGGCCGCGGCGACTCGGCGGTGCGCGTCACCAATGGCGCCCCCACCACGCTGGCCACGCTGCGCGAGAGCGTGCACGTCATCCGCGAACTCGCCAACGGCCGCGCCGTCAGCTACAAGGGCAACGAGTTGCGCCTGCCGTGGGCCGGCAAGAGCGAACTGGAGATGTGGGTGGCGGCCTACGGCCCCAAGGCGCTGGCGCTCACCGGTGAGTGCGCCGACGGGTTCATCCTCCAGCTCGCCGATCTCTCCATCGCCGAGTGGACGATCAATGCCGTCAAATCTGCCGCGGCCGCCGCCGGGCGCGACCCCGAGTCGATCACCATCTGCGTCGCCGCGCCCGCGTACGTCACCGATGGCACCGAGGCCGGCCTCGCTCACGGCCGCGAGCAGTGCCGCTGGTTCGGCGGCATGGTGGGCAACCATGTGGCCGACATCGTCGCCCGCTACGGCGAGGATGCGCCGGTGCCCAAGGCACTCACCGAGTACATCAAGAACCGTCAGGGCTACGACTACAACGAGCACGGTCAGGCCGGCAACAGCCACACCACGTTCGTGCCCGACGAGATCGTCGATCGTTTCTGCGTGGTGGGCCCGGTGGAGGCCCATGTCGAGCGGATGAAGCAGCTGAAGGATCTCGGGGTGCACCAGTTCGCGATCTACCTGCAGCACGACGACAAGGACCACACGCTCCAGGCCTACGGCGAGAAGGTGATGCCCGCCATCGCCGAGCATGTCCGAGCGAAGTCGTGATCGTGTGTTCACACCGACCGTCCGGCGTTGCGGCCCTGGCGATCTAGAGTCGCGAAATCCATGACTGATCCGTCGACTCCCGATACCTCTGCACCCGTTGTGACGGTGTCGCGGGCCTCGTGGTGGGGGCGCGCCCGCCGCCCGCTGATGCTCGTGATCTCGATGGCGCTGCTGGCCGCGATCTGGGAGGCCTACAAGAGTTGGGGCCCGCAGGAGGGCGGCGACATCTTCGGCTGGAAGGTGCTGCCCCGCGCCAAGGACACCGTGATGCCGCATGTCTCCGACATCTTCGGGCGCTTCGGCGACGCGGTGAACCGGGCCTCCGACGAGACGGTGCTGGAAGCGGTGCTGAAGGGCACCTGGTTCTCGCTGCGGCTGGCCCTGCTGGGCTTCGCGATCGGGTTGCTCGTGGGTGTCGCGTTGGCGGTGCTGATGACCCGCTTCCGGCTCGCCGAGCGGGCCGTGCTGCCCTACCTGGTGGCATCGCAGACCGTGCCGCTCATCGCCCTCGCGCCGCTGGTGGCCGGGTGGGGCGGCAAGCTGGAGCTGTTCGGCACGGAGTGGCCCCGATGGATGTCCGCGGTGGTGCTCGGCGCGTTCCTCACGTTCTTCCCCATCGCTGTCGGCACCCTGCGCGGCCTGCAATCGCCGTCAGCAGCTTCCCTGGAGCTGATGGACAGCCTCGCCGCACCGTGGCGGCGCACCCTGTTCACTCTGCGCTTCCCCGCCGCGGTGCCGCACATGGTGCCCGCGCTGAAGCTGGGCGCCGCGGGTTCGGTGATCGGGGTGGTGGTGTCCGAGATCTCGATCGGGCTGCGCGGTGGGATCGGGCGACTCGTCATCGAGTACGCCCGCGCCAGCACCAGCGACCCGGCCATCGTCTACACGGCGGTGCTCGGGGCAGTCGCGCTCGGCCTGGCGATGGCCGGCCTGGTGACGTTGGCCGACACGGTGATGATGCGGAATCGACCGAAAGAGGGAGAAGCGTGAGTGCTGTAGTCGTCGGCGGCGTGAGCAAGGTGTTCACGGGCAAGGCGGGGCGGGTCGACGCCCTGCAGGGGATCGACCTGACGATCGAGCCGGGCGAGTTCGTGTCGCTCATCGGCCCGTCGGGATGCGGCAAGAGCACCCTGCTGCGCCTGATCGCCAACCTCACCGAGCCGAGTGGGGGATCGATCACGGTCAACGGCAAGCCCGCCAAGAAGGCCCGCCTCGAGCAGGACTACGGCGTGGCCTTCCAGCAGGCCGGTCTGTTCGACTGGCGTTCGGTGGTGAAGAACATCGAGCTGCCCCTCGAAGTGAAGGGCTGGGACCGGGCCAAGCGCCGCGCCCGCGCGCTGGAGATGCTGGAGTTGGTGAAGCTGCCCGAGTTCGCCCACCACCACCCGTGGCAGCTCTCCGGTGGCATGCAGCAGCGCATCGCCATCGCCCGCGCGCTGGCGGCGCACCCGCCCCTGCTGCTGATGGACGAGCCGTTCGGCGCGCTCGACGAGATGACCCGCGAGCACATGCAGGCCGAACTGTTGCGCATCTGCGCCGAGACGGGCACGACGGTCATCTTCGTCACCCACTCGATCCCCGAGGCGGTGTACCTGTCCAGCCGCGTCGTGGTGATGTCGCCGCGGCCAGGACGGATCACCGAGATCATCGACATCCCCCTCGGCAGGGCCCGTGACGAGCAGACACGCGAGGCCACCGAGTTCTACGGCAAGATCACCGAGGTTCGCGAAGCCCTGCGCGGCGCGGAGTACGGCGTGGGTGCACGTGGGGTGGAAGACCGGTGACCTCCCGGCTGTCGTCGGTGTTCCGGGCGGTGTGGCCGCCGCTGGTGCTCGGGGTGGTGCTGCTCGGCCTGTGGCAGGCCGTGGTGCGCGGGTTCGATCTCAAGCCGTTCTTCCTCGTCGCGCCCACCGACATCGCGTCCAGGTTCACCGACAACTGGTCGAACATCTGGAGCGCGATGCAGGTCACGGGCATCAATGCCGCGTACGGCCTGCTCTTCGGAGTGCTCTCGGGTGTCGCGCTGTCGTTCCTGCTGAGCCGCTGGAAGGTGCTCGACGAGATCATCACGCCCATGTCGATCGCGGTCAACTCGGTACCGGCGTTCGTGCTGGTGCCCGTGTTCAACAACATGTTCGGCACCACCAGCGTCGTGCCGCGCCGGCTGATGGTGATGATCGTGGTGTTCTTCATCGTGCTGGTGAACGTCTCCAAGGGGTTGCGTCAGGTGCAGCCGGTGCATGCCGAACTCATGCGCAGTTACGCGGCCAGCGGATGGACGCTGCTGCGCAAGGTGAGGGTGCCCAACGCGGTGCCCTACCTCTTCACCGCGCTGCGCGTGTCGGCGCCGCTCGCGGTGATCTACGCCTACATTGCCGAGTACGTGGGTGGTGCCCAGACCGGTCTGGGAAGCCGCATCACGTCCAACATCGCCAACTCGAAGAACGCCGCGGCGTGGGCCTATGTGTTCGGCGCATGCCTGCTGGGCCTCGCGTTCTACCTGCTGGCCACCGTGCTCGAAGCGGTCGCCAGCAGCCGGGTCGGCACCAATCGCAGTCGGGAGGGCTCATGAGGGCCTTGCCGACGCACACAGCCTGCCGGGCACGGGCCCGGACGGGGGAGGGAAACAACACATGAGGAAGCAACGGATCAAGGGCGTTGCCGCGGTCATCGCTGCGGTGTCGCTGTTCGCCGCCTGTGGCGACGACGACAAGAGCGAGGGTGGTTCGGGTGACACGACGCCGGTCACCTGCGAGGACACCACCGCGGTGAAGCTGCAGCTGCAGTGGGTGACGCAGGCCCAGTTCGCCGGCTACTACGCCGCCGTCGACAAGGGCTTCTACGCCGCCCAGTGCCTCGATGTCACCATCCTGGAGGGTGCGGTCGACATCGTTCCCCAGAACGTGCTCGCCAACGGCGAGGCCGACTTCGCCATCTCCTGGGTGCCCAAGGCACTCGCCAGCCGCGAAGCAGGCGCCGACATCGTCGACATCGCCCAGGTGTTCCAGCGCTCGGGCACGCTGCAGGTCAGCTTCAAGGACGCCGGCATCACCAGCCCGGCCGACTTCGAGGGCAAGAAGGTGGGCAACTGGGGCTACGGCAACGAGTTCGAGGTGTTCGCGGCCATGACCAAGGCCGGCATCGATCCCGCCAGCGTGGAGAACGTGGCTCAGCAGTTCGACATGGTCGGCCTGCTCGAGGGCGACATCGACGCTGCCGAGGCGATGACCTACAACGAGTACGCACAGGTGCTCGAGGCCAAGAACCCCGAGACCGGTGAGCTCTACACGCCCGACGACTTCAACGTCATCTCCTACGAGGAAGAGGGCGTCGGCATGCTGCAGGACGCCATCTGGGCCGACGGCACCCGCCTCGCCGATGCCGCCTACAAGGACACCGCCACCAAGTTCGTGGCCGCGTCGCTGCAGGGCTGGGCCTACTGCCGTGACAATGTCGAGGAGTGCGCTCAGCTCGTCACCGAGAAGGGCTCGCAGCTCGGCCTCACCCACCAGACGTGGCAGATGAACGAGATCAACAAGCTCATCTGGCCGGCGGCCGACGGTGTCGGCTACATCCAGCCCGAGGCGTGGGACCGCACGGTCCAGCTCGCCCAGGAGACCAAGAACCTGGAGGGCACCACCGTCCTCACCGCTGCTCCCGACGAGAAGGCGTACACCAACGAGATCATCGTTGCGGCCCACGACCTGCTGAAGGAACTCGGTGTCGACATCAACGGTGCGGGTTACGCACCGATCGACGTCACCCTCACCGAGGGCGGCGCCTGACCAATCACCAGCACCACGCTGACGACGAGGGGCGGGTCGCCACGGCGGCCCGCCCCTCCCGCGTCGCGCCCATGGTGAAGGCTGCGCCGTGGGTGTTCGTGGTCTTCTGGAGCACGGGCTTCATCGTCGCCCGCTACGGCACGGAGGATGCCGGGCCGCTCACCTTCCTCGCCATCCGGCTGGCGATCGCCGCCGGCGTGCTCGCCGTCGTCGCTGCGGCCACCAACGCACCGCGGCCCAGCCGCCCCCAGGTGGGGTGGGCGGCCGTGGCCGGCTTGGGCATCCACAGCCTGTACCTCGGCGGGGTGTTCCTGGCCATCAGTTGGGGCATGCCGTCGGGGGTGAGCGCGCTGATCGCAGGGTTGCACCCGGTGCTCACGTCGGTGGTCGGCCGGTTCGCGCTGTCCGAGCGGTTGCGGCGCGTGCAATGGCTCGGCGTGGTGCTCGGCTTCGCCGGCGTGGTGGCGGTGGTGATCGACCACTTCCGCGACGGAACGTCCGGCCTCGGCGCCGGGGCGATGCTCGCCTCGTCGGTGAGCGTGCTCGGGATGAGCGCCGGCACGCTCGTGCAGCGCCGTCGAGGCACGGCGACGCCGCTGTTGTGGGGCACCTCCGCCCAGTACCTGGCGGCGTCGCTCGTGTTGGGGGTGGGTGCGTTCGCTCACGACGGTGAGGGGTTCACCGTCACGGCCCGCTCCCTGTTCGCCCTCGCGTGGGCGGTGGTGGTGCTCTCAATCGCCGCGGTGCTCATCATGCTGTGGCTGCTGCAGCGCGAGGCCGCCGCTCAGGTGAGCAGCCTGTTCTTCCTCACCCCTGCCCTCAGCACCGTGGAAGGAGCAGTGCTGTTCGGGGAATCGATGGGCCCGCTGGCGCTCGCCGGACTGGTCGTGGCACTCGTGGGTGTCTCGTTGACGATGGGTTCCACCCGGTAACGTGACCGAGGCGGTCGGGCAATGGGGCTCGGCCTTTCTAGGAGGTGGCCAATGACGGACACCGAGTCTCGTACCGACAGCGAACGACAGCCGGAGCAGCTCTCCCACGTCGTCGTGCGCTTTGCCGGTGATTCGGGTGACGGCATGCAGCTCACGGGTGATCGTTTCACCTCGGTGAGCGCCCTGTTCGGTAACGACCTGTCGACCTTTCCCGACTACCCAGCCGAGATCCGCGCCCCAGCGGGCACGGTCATGGGTGTGTCGAGCTTCCAGGTGCACATCTCGGATCACGACATCACCACGCCCGGCGATTCGCCCAACGTGTTGGTGGCGATGAACCCTGCGGCGCTCAAGGCCGACCTGCACCGCCTCGAGCAGGGTGGCCTGCTCATCATCAACAGCGATGCGTTCGAAACCCGCGACCTCGAGAAGGCCGGGTACGACCACAACCCGCTCGACAACCCCGACGAGCTGTCCACCTACCGCGTCGTGCTCGTGCCGATGACCTCGCTCACCCAGGCCGCCACCGAGCCGCTCGGGGTGAAGCCGCGCGATGCCGAGCGCTCGAAGAACTTCTTCGCGTTGGGCATGGTGTCGTGGCTGTACTCGCGCCCCATCGAACCCACCATCGAGTGGATCAACGGCCGCTTCAAGGATCTGGTCAAGGAGTCCAACCTCGCCGCTCTCAAGGCCGGGTTCAACTTCGGCGAGACGAGCGAGCTGTTCGATCACCCCTACGAGGTGAAGCCCGCGCAGCTGCCGCCCGGCGAGTACACCAACATCACCGGCAACACGGCCCTCGCGTGGGGCCTCATCGCCGCCGGCCAGCAGGCCAAGCTGCCCGTGTTCCTCGGCAGCTACCCGATCACGCCTGCCAGCGACATCCTCCACGAGCTCAGCAAGCACAAGCACTTCGGTGTGCGCACACTCCAGGCCGAGGACGAGATCGCGGCGGCCGGTATGGCCCTCGGGGCGTCGTTCGCCGGCCACCTCGGTGTCACCACCACCTCCGGACCCGGTGTCGCGCTGAAGAGCGAGACCACCAGCCTGGCGGTGTCGCTCGAGCTGCCGTTCGTGCTCGTCGATGTCCAGCGCGGTGGCCCCAGCACGGGCATGCCCACCAAGACTGAAGCGGCCGATCTCAACATCGCGCTCTACGGTCGCCATGGTGAAGCGCCGCTCCCGATCGTCGCCGCGTACAGCCCGGCGAACTGCTTCGATGCCGCCATCGAAGCCTGTCGCATCGCGCTGAAGTACCGCACGCCGGTGATCCTGCTGAGCGATGGCTACCTGGCCAACGGCAGCGAGCCGTGGCTGATCCCCGATCCCGCCACCCTGCCCGACATCTCGGTGCCGTTCCAGACGGCGAAGAACCATGTCAACGCGGACGGTTCGGAGGAGTACTGGCCGTACCTGCGCGATCCCGAGACGCTGGCCCGCCCGTGGGCGATCCCGGGCACGCCCGGTCTGTCGCACCGTGTCGGCGGCATCGAGAAGGAGGACGGGCGTGGCGACATCAGCTACACCCCGGCCAACCACAGCAAGATGGTGCACCTGCGCCAAGCCAAGGTCGACGGCATCGCCAACGACATCCCCCTCGCCACGGTCACCGGCGATGCGGATGCCGATGTCGTGCTGCTCGGCTGGGGCAGCACCTGGGCTGCGATCGATGCGGCCGTGCAGCGCACCCGCCGTGCCGGCACGAAGGTGGCGTGGATCCACCTCACCCACCTCAACCCGCTGCCGCCGAACCTCGGCGACCTGCTGAAGTCGTTCAAGTCGGTGCTCGTGCCCGAGCTCAACATGGGTCAGCTGTGCCACCTCGTGCGCGGCAAGTACCTCATCGACGCGAAGCCCATCACCAAGGTGCAGGGCCTTCCCTTCACCTCCGCCGAACTCGAAGCCGCCGTCCAGGAGGTGCTGAAGTGACCGACACCGCCGTGCAACTCACCACGAAGAAGGACTGGGTCAGCGACCAAGAGGTGCGCTGGTGCCCAGGTTGCGGCGACTACGGCGTCATGCATGCCGTGCAGGCACTCATGCCCGACCTCGGCATGTCGCCCGACAACACCGTGTTCATCAGCGGTATCGGCTGCTCCAGCCGCTTCCCGTACTACATGAACACCTACGGCATGCACAGCATCCACGGTCGTGCGCCGGCCATCGCCACCGGTGTGGCAGTGGCCCGCCCCGACCTCGATGTGTGGGTGGTCACCGGCGACGGCGACGCCCTGTCGATCGGTGGCAACCACCTCATCCATGCGCTGCGCCGCAACGTGAACCTCACGATCCTGCTGTTCAACAACCGGATCTACGGGCTCACCAAGGGCCAGTACTCGCCGACCAGCGAGCTCGGCAAGGTCACGAAGTCGACCCCGTTCGGCTCGATCGACCCGCCGTTCAACCCGCTGTCGGT
>WBZL01005462.1_pt1 | contig 10508 bp, 11 predicted proteins | sample 5204291 | NCBI WGS metagenome assembly WBZL01 (sample SAMN12344345, study PRJNA552823) | activated sludge metagenome | biome: Activated sludge suspended growth; feature: Nitrification reactor; material: Wastewater; isolation source: activated sludge from nitrification reactor of wastewater... | reverse complement strand
CGAGGCACAGGCGCTGTGGATCGCCAGCCTGAACCGTACCGACTGGCTGCTGCGACCCCGAATGAACTGGCATTTCGAAAAGAACTGGAGCCTGGCGATGGGTGTCGATATCTTCAAGGGGTCCCCGGCAGGATATTTCGGTCGCTATGACGCCAAGGACCGCGTTTATACCGAAATCCTTTACAACTTCTGACCATTCGCTCGCCACGCCCCTGCCTGGCCTGCCCGAATCGACGACTTCGGAGGCCAGCAGCCGTGCTTCCCCGGCAAGCGATACCCGGCTCGATGCCGCCAGGCTTGAACTTGTGCTGGTCGAAGCCTCGCCAAATTACGCTCTGAACGCACCGGCGGGAACTTCCCATGTGGGTATGTCGAGCAGATGCGCGCTCCTGGCTCACTGTTTTTCTCACTCCAGCTTCAGGCCAGCGGTGCACACCCGGTCGCGGAAAATGACTCCAAGCGTCATCGGCTTACGTCAACGTTGAGCCAGAGCTGTGCATCGAATGGCAGCAGTTGTTTGCCGGCGTTCAGCTCCGGTGCCACCTCCTGCGCTCTGCCGACGAGGACCTTCTCGACCGAAATTCCGACTGGGGTGTAAGGCGTGCCGGCAAAGGGTGTGGCGATGCGCGCCAGGAAGGTCGGCCCCGACAGCGTCGCCGATACCCACTGGTTCGGCCCACCCGAGCGTGCCTTGCCCCGGCGGGCATCCCATTGTGGATCGCGCAGTGCCGCCTCGGCAAGGTGGTGCGAGATCCAGGGGAAGGTAAGCGCTCGCCCGAGATACAGGCCGCGGAGCGGGGGCGCGCTCGCCGACCGCGTCGACAACCAGTTGCTGATTACTTCCCGATAGCTCGACTCGGCCACCTCGCAGTGCATGAAGGCGTCCGTATGTGGACGGAATGACGCGGTCTTTCCCCCAGGTCCTTCCTCGATATGTGGCGTGCAAGCCGCCGCCATGGACGGGAGGGCGAGCAGCGCTGCGGTCATGATCCGTCGAGCCAGCCGCGACCGGCGCGCGAATCCTTGACTGATTTCCAGCCGCAGGCGCAGGCCGGGAAATTGCGCGGGGTCGCAGCCAAGGCCGCCGCGATCGCCACACTGCGGGGTTTGCGTTATGGCAGTCATGATGATTACTGCGGCTTCGAGATCCGGCACGTTGATGATCTGTTGCCAACCAGGCCCGAATTCGGGCGCCATTTCGAGGCCGATGGCGCCTTGCCGGGCAATCCCTGCCGGTTTGCATGCCCTCCCTACTGATGCAAGCGCATCAAGGTGCTCTTGCCGAACAGGCTCTCCACGAGGTCCACTGCCAGCTCTGCGGTCATGTTCCGCCGGTCGAGCGCCGGGTTGAGTTCGACGATGTCGAGCGAGCACAGCCGTCCGGTATCTGCGACCATTTCCATGCATAGTTGCGCCTCGCGATAGGTCGGACCACCACGCACCGTGGTCCCCACCCCAGGCGCGATTTCCGGATCGAGGAAATCGACATCGAGGCTGACGTGCAGGTGCGTTCCCGAACAGATGCCGGTCAATGCTTGCTCCATGGTTCTGCGCATGCCGACTTCGTCGACATAGCGCATGTCGAACACTTCGATGCCGATTTCGGCGAGGAAGCGCTTTTCCCCTGCATCGACACTGCGGATGCCGATCTGGCGAATTTCCTGCGGCGAAATGGCCGGTACATGGCCGCCAATTTCGGTCAATGGGGACGGACCATGCCCGCACAGGCAAGCCACCGGCATGCCATGAATGTTGCCACTTGGCGTCATCGTGGCGGTATTGAAATCGGCGTGTGCGTCGAACCACAACACGCGCAGCTTGTTTCCAGTCTCGCGGCAACGACGTGCCACGGCACTGATCGAACCGATGGCAAGGCAGTGGTCGCCGCCGAGAATGATCGGCAGGTTCCCGCCTTTCAGTTCGACATACACCGCATCGTGCAGGCTACGGTTCCACGCCACGACTTCGGACATATGGCGGAAACCATTGACCGCGTGCAGGTCGGGATTGGTCGGCCCACGCAGGTTTCCGCAGTCCTTGACCGCCGAACCAAACTGGCCAATGGCCTTGACGATACCCGCAACACGCAGCGCCTCCGGCCCCATGCTGGCCCCGCGCGTTCCCGCACCGACGTCGGTTGGAACGCCGATGATGCTCACCGGCAGCTTAACCCCCATCCGCTTGCTCCTTACAAGGCGAACACAGGACTTCGGCATACTTGTGGAACGGAAAATCGGCCACTGACACCAACAGCCTTGGGACTTGGCAGCACTTTTGTTCAGCACCGCTTCGACCCGTTTCGCCGGCCTGTTCCACGCTCACCTCATACCCGGCCATCGCTTCTCTCCTGCGTTTCAGCAACGTCCATGATGGCCTCTCACGAGGGAAACCGGTTTCATTCGACGAACCATGCGAAGATGAAGACGGCCAGCATCGTTACGGCGGTCGCCAGCTTGGCGACCATGGCGACGAGAAAACCGACACCGGCGGCAATGCCGGCGCGCGTCGCAGTGCCGTGGTCGCGGCGTGCGAGGTACTCGCCGCAGACGGCGCCGACGATCGGACCAAGAATCAGCCCCGGCAGCCCGGCAAAAATGCCGAGAATGGCACCAACGCCAGCGCCAGCGATCGCCAGAGCGCTGGCGCCTGCCCGCTTGACGCCCCAAACCGACGCGAGAGTTTCGAACAGCCAGGCGGCAAGACCCAGCACCGCCAGTACCACCAGCGTCGGCACACTGACGCGCACGAAATCGTCAAGCCAGGCGGCCAGCAGCATGCCGGCGAAGAGCAGCGGCACGCCGGGCAGCAGCGGCAGAAAGACGCCGAGCAGGCCGAGCAGCATGGCGGCAAAAGCAAGGAACCAGAGCACCTCGGTCATCGCATGACGCCGGTACGGCTCGGGCCTTGCCGGCCGTTGCGCGAGATCGTCGTCACGGGCGATCGTCGGCGTCGACGGTACACGCCTCCTTGCGCCACGACCGAATGACCGTGGTAGTCGTGGTCAAAGCGACAATGACCACCCAAATCTCTGGCAGACCCATGGTTTTCAAGTGGATTGCAGCAGTCAATCACTTTTCCAAAGTGGCTATTCGAGCGTTAACAAAATATCCGGGCACCTATTGTATAGTTATTCGGCACGCTCCGGCATGCGAAGAAACTTAGCCGTGGTCACCTCCGATTGGCAGGCATAGCAACAGCGGGTGACAAGATATCGACATGACAAATAGGAGAAAAAGAATGTACTACCTGAGAAAGATGGCCCTGTTTCTGATTGCCCAAATGTTGTTCATCGGTCTTGCCTTCGCCCAAACCCATGGTACGGCCGCGGAAGCCAAGGGACTTGCGGAAAAGGCGGTTGCATATGTGAAATCAGCGGGTGCCGAAAAGGCGTTTGAAGAGTTTTCGAACAGGGATCCGAAATGGGTGGACAAGGATCTCTATGTCTTCGCCGTAAAAACCGATGGAACCGTGCTAGCCCACGGTGGCAACAAGGCGCTGGTCGGCAAGAGTCTGATTGAGATGAAGGACGCCAACGGCAAATTGTTCATCAAGGAAATGTCGGATCTGGCGAAGGCCAAGGGTAATGGCTGGGTCGACTATCTATTCACCAATCCGCAGACGAAAAAGACCGAACCCAAATCCAGCTTCGTCATTGCGCTACCGGGGTCCGACGGTTTTCTTGGCGTCGGCATCTACAAATAGCAGACTGGTCTGAAATCTCGAATCGCAGACCCGTGCTGCGATTCGAGCGATAGCGGAGGCCGACATGAATTTCCTGGATCGATTGAGTATTGGTGCCAAGCTGTTGCTGGCACCAATGACCATATTGAGCTTGCTGTTGCTGCTGGCAGCAAGTTCCTACTACGCCCTGACGCTGCAGCAAACTGCCTTGAGCAATATCTTCCAGGTACGCTTTCAGAATTTCAAGCTGGCATCCGAAAGCGCCGCCAAATCCCAGGAAACTTTCGCCGCCAGCTACCAACTCCTCTCTGCGGCAGCGGCAAACTTTCCGGCTGATCGCCTGAAGGAAATGAGCAAGGCACTGGAAATCGCATTGAGTGTGATCGGCACCCAGATCGGGGAAATCGGCAAGGCTGGTTCGCTCACGGCGGAAGAGAAGGAGATCATCGACAAGGTGGCCAAACAGCTGGGCGTCTATCGCAAGGCAGCGATAGATGTCGTCGATGTCTCTCTGACTGATTACAGCATGGGCGCAACGATGATCTCGGTGGTAGAGAAGGAGTTTGTCGCGCTTAGCACGCAGATGACGGCGCTACTCGCTCTGGAGCAGCGCTTGAGCAATGAGGCCTACGAACAAGCCCGGGCGACTTCGGAATGGGTGATCAAACTGCTAATCAGCTTGCTGGTGTTGTCGATCGTGCTTGCCCTCTGGGTCAGCTTCATTGTACGGGCACGGATCGTCGCCACAGTCGGGCAGATCAAGTCTGCAGCGATCAATCTCCAGGGTGGGGATTTGACGCGCCGGGTACAGGCCGCTGGCCGCGACGAAATCGCCCAGACCGCACTGGCCTTCAACGAACTGATCGACAGCTTTCAAAAAGCGGTGCGCCAGGTGCTCGGCGAAGCGAATGCGGTGTCAAATGCGTCGCAGAAACTCTCGGCCAGTTCGCATACTGTGACCAACGGTTCGACACGTCAGGCAGACGCGGCGTCAGCGGTTGCTGCAACCATGGAACAGATGGCGGTCAGTGTGTCCTCGATTGCTGACAACGCGCAGAATGTCAAGGAAACCTCGCGTCAGAGCCTTGACAACACACAGGCCGGCAACGCATCGCTGAATCGTCTGCAGCAGGAAGTTGCGAATGTTCGCCAGGCATTCGTCGCCATCAATTCCTCGGTCGGGGAATTTGTCCAGAGCACGCGTTCGATCGCCAACCTGACCCAGCAGGTCAAGGAACTGGCGGATCAGACCAATCTACTCGCACTCAATGCAGCCATCGAGGCGGCGCGCGCAGGTGAACAGGGAAGAGGCTTTGCGGTGGTCGCGGACGAGGTGAGGAAACTCGCTGAGCGTTCTGCTGCGGCAGCCAATAGTATTGATGGTGTCACCAGAACCCTGGAGCAGCAGGCGGTCGTGGTGGAAGTTTCACTGAGCGAAGGGACCAGTTCGCTGAGCCACAGTGACTCTCACTTGCAGGAACTTGAACGCCTCATCGATTCTGCACACCAATCGGTTTCCGATGCCAGTCGCGGAATTGACGAAATCGCCCATGCCGTACACGAACAGAGCGCCGCGAGTGCCGACATTGCGCGAAACCTCGACGAAATCGTTCGCATGGTGGAGGAAAATAACGCAGCGCTCAACCAGGCATCGACAACCACCGAGGAACTCGAAATCCATGCCGGCAATCTGCAAAAGGCAGTAGGGATTTTCCATGCCTGATGGCTGATCGAATCAATCTCTCCTCCCGAAGGAATAGCAAGCACTGGCCGTGCTGTCGTCGTTACGATGATCCGCTGGCGTCTCGATACGACCGGCGCAGCACCCCGGTGGCCAGCGCGGTACCCAGCACGACGACGACTCCACCAAAAAGCATGCTGGCGTCAAGTCTTTCGCCAAGAAAAACACTGCCCCAGAGAACCCCGAAGAGCGGGATCAGAAAAGTCACGGTCACGGCACGTGAAGCGCCGATGTTGGCAATCAGGCGAAAGAACAGCAGGAAGGCAAGCGCCGTACAGCCCAGGCCAAGAACCGTCGCTGCCGCCCACGCCATGCCGCCGGGCGGTACGCTCGGCCAGAACCAGAGCGCGAAAGGCAGCAGGATGATGGCGGCGACAAGTTGCGATCCAGCCGCACTAACCAGAGCGGGAACGCCACCGAGCAACTGCCGGGTCAGGTTGGCGGCCAGGCCATAGGAAAGCGTTGCCAGCAACATCGCGACGATTGCCCAGCCGCTGCCGCCGGGCTTGAAATCGGCCTGACCGGCGGCGAGCAGCAGGACACCGGCGAAACCGACAACCAGACCGGCCGTGCGCCAGGCACCGAGTTGCTCGCGAAACCAGAGGGCGCCGATCAGTGCGGTGAAGATCGGCACCGTGGCATTGAGAATCGAGGCCAGTCCGGCGGTGATCGACAACATTGCCCAGGCAATCAGCACGAACGGTAGGGCCGAGCCGAACAGGCCCATCACCGCGATGCCCTGCGCGTGCTCGCGCAGCGCCCTGCCCTGCTGACGCAGCAACAACAGGGGCACCAGAAACAGCGCAGCAATCGCAACGCGCAGCCAGATCAGCGCCAGTGGCCCGAAGGCCGGCGCAGCGTAGCGCATGAAGAGAAAGGAACCTCCCCAGAGCGCGGCCAACAGAATCAGATCACCGAAATCACGCAGTCGCATTGAATCGCAAGTCCCCGGATGGCGACCAGAAACGCCAGAGCGAGATCGAGCGGCCGCATGTGTTCAAGCTGAAAGCCGCCTGACCGCCGCGATGCTGGCCGGGCGGGTGGCCACATCGACCGGCGGCGGGGTGCTGATGCCAACCTGGAAATGGTCATGGCCGTTAGTGTGATTGTTTTCTAGAACAAGGACTGCCCGTTGTACCAGCATGCCTCGGCGCTTGGCTCGGTAAGTGCCGTCAGGACGGCTGCCACGAGTTCGTGCGGTGAAGCTGGCAAGTTGAGCTCGCGGTAGGCTTCTGCAGTGCCGAGCATCAGCGCCTCCGATTGTAGAAGAAGGTCGAGATTTTGAGGCAACTCAAGGGCAAAAATCTCACATTTTCGAGCCAAGAGGGAGTGTGCCTTTCGACAAGTTGCCGGCCTGACTTCATAGATCGAACAGAGCTTGTTCACAAGAAAAGGACAATCTTGCCTCTCCTGGTCCTGCACAGCGCCGGCCTGAGCGAGGTGCGCGCGCAGCCTGTCGACCAACGCAGCGAGCTGCACGGGGGGAAGTACGCCGAGCGTTCGCGATATGCGCAGGATTTCAGGCTCTGTCGCTTCCACGCGAACGCGGCAGCAATAGGCACACCCAGCCCTGCACTCCGGAGTTGACCCGGCCTTTGCAGCACACATGGCAACCCTGTCTACACTCCGATGCAGGTTGGCCACAAATGCAATGGCATGGGACGAGTTCGGAAGCTGACGAAGGGCGAGGACAGCCACGTGACGAACTCGCTGAACAGACTTCAGAAGCGCATTTCTTTCTTCCTCGGTAAGCATGCCCATTGAGTGTCTTGTGAGGTTTGTTATCAGGAGGAGGCTTGTCAAATCAACTCACCGCCAACGCCTCCGAAACACCACGCGCGTGGAACAGGCCCAAGCGTGCCGACGATGAGACCCATGTAGCAGCAAGAAAGAAAAGTTCATTCTCCACACTTCCGAAGCAAGATCCCGGGGGTCCCATTGCTCCCCCGCGAGAGGGAGGGAAGCCTGTTGGTAGCTCCCAACGCTTTCATTCACACCCTTGACCAAGGGAACCTGGAAGAGAGCTGACCGTTACCACTGCAAATGCTGCTGTATTCGGATCGCAGCAGGCCATGGCTTATACTATGGTAGTGCCTGGCTTATTTCAAGGCGCGACCTCTGGGGCCGTCACCGGGATATGACCGTCCCATCACCTCAGAGACATAATTACAAGCACCATCGGGGAGATGACCGTGAAGCCGATTTCCTATACTTGTGCATTGCTGTTGCTGATGCTTGGACTCCCTTCGACCGGCGTCGCGGGCCTCTTTCGTCAATACGCCGATGCGCTTAACGAAACCGTCACACTGGTAAAAACCGGCGAACTCAAGCAGGCTGTGGCAAAGATCGAGAACGTCAATGAGGGCAACGACAAGGACATTCTCTACTTTTTCGAAAAAGGGGAGCTGCTGAGTCTCGGCAGCAACTTCACCAGCAGTCGCGAAACCTGGATGAAAGGCGACGAAATCATTCAAGCGTGGGAAAACGAATTCCGTAGCAATCCATCGAAGATATTTGGTGACATTGGCAGTTTTCTGATCAGCGACAAAACCCGTCGTTACGATGGGCAAGACTATGAAAAGGTACTGCTGTCGACGCGCTTGACCATGAACCACATCATGCTCGGCAATTTCGACCATGCCCGCATCGAAATGAAGAAGACCTATGAACGCGAAAAACTGATCGAGGCTTTCCGTGAGAAGGAATACGACGCGCTCAAGGCTGAGTCGAACAAACAGGATGCCGGTCAGATCAGCAGTCTTGAAGGCTATCCGATGCAGGAACTCGATACCCCGGAAGTTCGCGAGCTGAAGAACGGTTTCCAGAATGCCTTTGCGCACTATCTGGCTGGCTATTTTTTTGAGGTTACCGACGAGCCCTCGCTCGCCGAGCCGGGTTACCGTAACGCGCTGCAACTGGCGCCTGGCAAAACCATGATCCAGACTGCCCTCAATGATATTGGCAAACACGTGCCTGGTCCTGGCGAGACCGACGTACTATTCGTTTTGGAGACCGGATTTGCACCGCGCATCGACTCGTTGAATATTTCGATCCCCATCATGCGCAAGGGAGGAGTGGTCATCACTCCACTCTCTTTCCCGCTGCTCAAGGTCTCGGAACAGGTACCAGTACCCTCCTCGCTAGCGGTCGCCGGAAGCCGATATCCGGTCGAGACTCTGACCAATATCGACACCATGGCGCGGCGTCTGCTCAAGGATCAAATGCCAGGAATCATCCTGCGTACGGTCATCCGGGCTGGAGTCAAATCGCTCGTCCAGGAACAGGCCAACAAGGCGCACTGGGTCGCCGGGCTGGTCGCCAATGTCGTATCGGCAAGTACCGAACAAGCCGACGACCGCAACTGGCGTACCCTGCCAGAACGGATTTCAATCGCTCGAGCCATGCTCCCGCAGGGCCGGCAAGTCATCGAATTCCAGACGCCGGCTGGCCTCTACCGCACTGAAGCCGATCTTTCCGGTCGCTTTACGATTGTGCCGATCCGCATCACCGGGAACGCGGTCTATGTCGGACAACCGCGCTATGCCAAGGACATCGCATCTGTCTTGCTACCCGACAAAACGATTCCCTCTGGCCACCTTGTTCCCTCTGCTCCTGACTCCAGTCGATCTTACGTGACTGCCAGCGCACCCGTTGCACCTGCACCCGTGGCGCATACTGCACCAGCCATGCAGCCAACCGCCGACCTGGGCAAGCGTGTGCAGGTCGGCGATACGACCTACATCGGCGACTTTCGCTTTGCCCAACCTAGTGGGCTACCCAGTGGCAAGGGGGTCATCGAGTGGCAGAACGGACACCGCTTTGAGGGGCAGCTTGTGAACGGCGTCAAGCAGGGTTATGGTGTTTTCATCGCACCTGGAAGTTTCCGTTACGAAGGCAATTGGGAGTCCAACAAACAGAACGGCAAGGGAAAAACGATTTTCGACAACGGCGACGTGTACGAAGGCGAGATACTGGACGGTGAATTCCACGGCCAAGGCAGTTACACGACCAAGGATGGCTACCGCTACGAAGGTTCCTGGCAAAAAGGCGTCAAGGAAGGACCGGGAAAACTCACGTTCCCTGATGGCGATTTCTGGGAAGGAATCTTCAGCAATGACCAACGGACGGCCCAGGGGAAAATGACCTTTGCGCCCAAGTCTGACATCGGGGCAAGACCATAAGATACCAACCCGAGGCAATTTCCGCCGAAAAAAATGGCTGGACGAGGATATCCCGTCCAACCATCCTTCTTGCTAACTGGGTGGCCGTATAAAGACCAAGTGCCAGTTGATTTACTTGCCGCCGATAACGCCAGCTTCATTGGCGGCGGTGTTGTTCTTGCCCACTGCAACGGCGGTCGCGTTCTTTTGCGATGCCTGGATTTTGGTGTTGCCCTGAATCTGGGTGCCGCCCTTGATGGCACCGGTCGTGTTCTTGGCGGTGTTACCTTCGCCGACAGCAACCGCTGTTACATTCTCGTTTTTAGCCTTGATGTCGGTATTGCCCTGAATCTGAACGCCCTGGGCATTCGGTGAGGACATGCTGCCCTTCGGGCCAGTCTGGGAGGCCTGGCCGAAAGCAGCGGTAGAGATGACAGCAGAAGCCAGGGCGATGATAGCGAATTGAGTGCGCATGTTTGTTTCCTCCATTATGGAAATTTAAACGATGAACTTATGGGTCGGGTGGCGGATTACTTGCCGCCAATGACGCCAGCTTCGTTGGCAGCGGTATTGTTCTTGCCCACTGCGACGGCAGTTGCATTTTTCTGTGAAGCCTGGATCTTGGTGTTCCCTTGAATCTGGGTACCCCCCTTGATGGCGCCGGTCGTATTCTTGGCTTCATTGCCTTCACCGACAGCGACCGCCGTCACGTTCTCGTTTTTAGCCTTGATGTCGGTATTGCCCTGGATCTGCACACCCTGCGGGTTGCTGGAACGCTGGGTTTGTTGAGCGAAAGCCGGGGAAGCAACGATGGCAGCAGCAATCATCATAGAAATCAGACGCATGTGAGTCTCCTTATTCAGTAAAAAAAGTACCGCGAAAGAATCAACCAGTTACTACCTTGAATACGACGCGACGATTTTTCG
>WBZL01002565.1_pt1 | contig 10511 bp, 11 predicted proteins | sample 5204291 | NCBI WGS metagenome assembly WBZL01 (sample SAMN12344345, study PRJNA552823) | activated sludge metagenome | biome: Activated sludge suspended growth; feature: Nitrification reactor; material: Wastewater; isolation source: activated sludge from nitrification reactor of wastewater... | reverse complement strand
AGGTTGTTGGCCACGCCGAGGCCAACGGGCTGCATGTCATCGCCCGGTTGGGCTATACGCCGGCGTGGGCGCGGCCCACGTCATCGCACACTCGTTAGGTGGCGCGATCTCCCTCGACGTGGCGCGCCACGCCCCGGCGCGCGTCCGCTCGCTCACCCTGCTCGCCCCCGTCGGGCTCGCCCCGGTGCGGTTTGTCGCGCTCGCGCGCCTCGCCACGCCGCCCATTGCGGCCCCCCTGGTTCCGTACGCCGTGCCGCGGTGGAGCATCCCGCTCATCCTGCGCACGGTCTACGGCACCGAAGGACGGTGGGCTTCCCGCGATGTCGACGAGTACTGGGCGCCGACGGTGGACCCCGGCTTTGCGCTGGCGCTCCGCTCCCTGCTGCACGAGTTCCGCTTCGCGCCGCGCGCGGACGCCGAGCTCGACGCGGTCGTCGCCCCGACCCTCGTCCTGCTCGGCGAACGGGACCTGCTGGTCCGCGCCCGGGCCAGTGCCGCGCGGTCGGCCCGACGGGGATGGGGTTGCGCCACCATCGCCGGGGCAGGTCATGTGCTTGCCGAGGAGGTGCCCGTGATCGTCCTCTCGCACGTCTTGCCGCATCTGGGAGCCGTTGACGGCCCCGCACTGGTACATTCCCCGCCACGACGCGGGAGCGAGGAATGACAACGAGAAAGGCGGGGACGCGAAAGACGACGCCCCGGCGTGCCACCAGCAAGGGTGCGGACGAGGTGCCCACGGCACCTGCGGTGCCAGAGGCTTCCCCGGATGCCGACCTCGGCGCGCCCTCCTTTGCGTCGCTGGGGCTGCTCCCCGAGCTCGTCCATGCCGTGGACGCCGCCGGCTATCCCGCACCGACCCCCATCCAGGTGCAGGCCATCCCGCTCTGCATCCGCGGACGCGACGTCATGGGCCTCGCCCAAACCGGCACCGGCAAGACCGCCGCGTTCACCCTTCCGATCATTCATCGGTTGCATGGCGGGCCCCGTCGCACCCGCGCCCTCATCCTCACCCCGACTCGCGAGTTGTGCCAGCAGGTCGAGGCCTCCTTTCGCAAGTACGGACGCTTCTCCGGCCTCGGCGTCGCGCCCGTATTTGGTGGGGTCTCGTACGAGCCCCAGGAGGAGGCGCTGCGCGCCGGCGTCGATGTCATTGTGGCGACGCCGGGTCGGCTCATCGATCACATGGAGAAGCGCAACTGCTCCCTCGATGAGTTGGAGATCCTCGTCCTCGACGAAGCCGATCGCATGCTCGACATGGGGTTCGCCCCGCAGATCAACCGCATCGTGAACGGGATCCCGCCCTATCGGCAGACGCTCCTGTTCAGCGCGACGATGCCGCCGGAGGTCGAGGCGCTCGCCCGCAAGTACCTGCGGCGCCCGATCGTCGTCCAGGTCGGCCGGCGCTCGCAGGCCGCACATACCGTCCGGCATGCCGTGTATCCCGTCCCCGGGCATCGCAAGACGGCGCTCCTGGTCGCGCTCCTGCGGAGCCACGAAATGGACTCGACCCTCGTCTTCACGCGCACCAAACACGGCGCCGATCGGGTCGTGCGCGCCCTGCACGAGGAGGGGATGGAAGCGACCGCCATGCACGCCGACAAGACGCAGTCCCAGCGCAACGCCGCGCTCGAGGCGTTCCGTCGGGGCGACATCAAGGTGCTCGTGGCCACCGACATCGCCCAGCGCGGGCTCGACATTTCCGGCATCTCGCACGTGATCAACTACGACGTGCCCGGGCAGGCGGAGGACTACGTGCACCGCATCGGTCGCACCGGTCGTGCCGCGCAGACGGGCGATGCCTTCACCTTCATGGCGCCGGACGAGATTGCCATGGTGCGCACCATCGAACGCGTGCTCGGACAGCCGATCGAGCGAGTGTCGATGCCTGGGTTCGACTTCGGGACCACGGCCTGAGTATGGCGTATGAGCGCCCACAACCGCTGCAGGTCGCGGGCGCGCTCCGTCAGGTCGTCGGTGACATCATCGGTCATCGGCGTACCCGCCCCAGGCGGCTCACCGTAACCGTCTCCGCGGCGGCGCCGCGCGTGAGGATGACGCGGGCATTGGCGGCGCCGTAGCCCAGCCCGACCGGCGTCCACGCGATCGAGTCGCGCGTGGTCGCGACTGACACGCCGAAGCTCGCGCGCAGCGCGTGAACCGCCACGGTCTCCCTCGCCGCGACCGTCGTCAGGCGTGCGCCGGATGTATCGATGAGGAGTGCGGTCCGCGCGCCACGTCGCACGGCGTGGTGTCGCGCGTCGGTCATCGCTCGCACGGTCACCGCGGCGGCACCTTCGGCGGCGAGCCGATCCTGCAGCGCTCGGAACGGTGGCAGTCCGAGGGCCCCCAGCGCCGAGAGCAGGGCGATGGCTACCACGAGTTCGAGCAGCGTTACACCGGGCCTGCCGGTCGGGGTTCGAGTCCACATGGCCCCAAGGTGGGGCGCGTCGCACGTGCCGTCGTTCCCGATTCACGGCAACAGGTACCGATTCACGGCAACGGCACTTCCCGCTCCCGGACGGGCTCCTTAGCGTTCTTGGGCATGCGACCATTCCTGGCCCTGCTGCTCCTCGTCGCCGCGTCGTGTGGTCTGCCCCGCGAGGAGGACATGACGCTCGCGCAGACGGTGTACGAGACCACGGACGTCGTCCAGGCCATGCAGGAGGCGCAGCTCGACCTGAATGAGCGCATCGATTCGCTGGTGCGCGTCGTGCAGACCCAGGACTCGCTCATTCGCATGATCGCCAACCTGAGTGGCAACCCCATCCCGTCCCGATGATGCAGGTCACGATCGAATACTGCGTGGTGTGAAACTACGAACCGCGGGCCACCAGTCTGGCGGCCGAGATTCGTGCGGCGTTCCCCGGGGCCCAGGTCGCGCTCGAACCCTCCTCCGGCGGAAGGTTCGAAGTGACCCGCGATGGGCAGCCGGTCTTCCGGAAGTCCGTTGAGAAGCGGCACGCCGCCCCCGGCGAGGTCCTGGCCCGACTCCGGGCGGTCGATACTCCCACCTGATCGCCGCGGCGCTCCCGCCGCGTGCCCGCACACCGCTCAGTCATGCGCATAGCCATTTCCACCGGGGGTGGAGACGCCCCCGGCCTCAATGCCGTCATTCGCGCCGCGGTGCTGGGCGCCGTGAGCCGCGGGTGGGACGTCCTCGGTATTTGCCGAGGGTACTTCGGGCTCCTGGGCGAGGACGAGATCATCCCGCTCACCCGCGACCGTGTGCGTGGCATCGCCCACCAGGGGGGCACGATCCTCCGCACGACCAATCGCGGGAACCCGTTCGCCTTTCCTGTGCGTCAGCCCGATGGGAGCTGGGTCGAGATCGATCGCTCCGCCGAGCTGCTCACCAACATCGAGCGCCTCGGGATCGACGCCATCATCACGATCGGTGGTGATGGCTCCCTGCGGATCGGTCAGCAGCTGCACGAGCGCGGCGTTCGCATCGTGGGTGTCCCGAAGACGATCGACAACGACGTGGCGGGGACCATCACGACCTTCGGCTTCGACACCGCCGTGAACACCGCGATCGAGGCGATCGACAAGTTGCACACGACGGCGGAGTCGCACGAGCGAGTGCTCGTGATGGAGGTGATGGGGCGGCACGCCGGGTTCATCGCGCTGCACGCCGGGGTCGCGGCGACCGCCGATGTCATCCTGATCCCCGAGATTCCGTTCGACATCGACAAGGTCTGCGCGAAGGTGCGCGCCCGCGATCGTGCCGGGCAGCGCTTCTCCATCGTCGTGGTGGCCGAAGGGGCGTTCCCGATCGGCGGGCAGGAGTCGATCATGGGGTCGTCACTTCCGGGGCAGGACAAGCGGGTGGGGGGGATCGCGGGGCGGATTGCCTGGGAGATCCAGGAGCGGACGGGCAAGGAGTCGCGTTCCCTGGTCCTCGGTCACCTGCAGCGCGGCGGGGCGCCCACGGGCTACGACCGCTTGCTGGCCACGCGATTCGGTGGCGCCGCGGTCGAGGCAGTCGACGACGGTAAATGGGGACACATGGTCGCGCTGCAGTCACCCCACATCGTGACCATCCCGATCGTGGAGGCGATTGGCGAGCCCAAGCGCGTCGATCCGGGGCACGACATCGTGCGGACCGCGCGGGCGGCCGGGATTTCCTTCGGCGACTGATAGGGAACTGTGGCACTGCGCCGGCTTCCCCGGGTACAGCGTGAGGAGCCGGGGTGTCCTGATGTCACCGCTGAGCGTCCCGACGAGGGGACGGCCCGGAGTGGTCCCGAGGTTGGCTGAGTTGACAAATGGTTCTGCCGCATATGTTTAGCGGGAGGGCCACCATGGGCGGGACGTGGCCTGGCTCGTGCAACGGACCTGGCAGGACGTGCAGCCCGGGAGGGCATGGATCGATGTCTCGCTGGCTTATTGGATCGGTGGTTCTGGGGAGCGCCTTCGTGACGGCCCCGCGTACGGGGGGCGCGCAGCAGCTGCGCTCCCTGGTGCCGCCGCGTCGCGAGCAGCCCGTGGAGATTCCTGAGAAGCACCGCCCGCCGAAGGGGATGTGCCGCATCTGGATCGACGGCGTGCCCCCCGACAAGCAGCCCGCGCCCACGGACTGCTCGACGGCGCTCAAGAACAAGCCACGGAACGGGCGCGTGATCTTCGGCGACGATACGCGTGACGAGGCGGAGGCGGGGAAGAAGGAGAAGCCGAAGAAGCCGTAGGCGCGTGGCGCGCGCAGGCCGTTAGGTTGACGGCATGCGCCGGGATGTTCGCGATCGCTCCCTCCCCCCAGACCACGACGCCTTCGTAGCGGCGGAACCGGCGACGGGGCGGGTCATCGTCATTGCGCCGACGCGGGCTGCCTGCGAGACCATCGAGTTGGCCCTGGGACTTCACATCGACACCGTGCTCGAGCGCGAGCACGGCGGTGAAGTGCGGGATTTCGCGAGGAGTGGGCGTGGCTTCGGCATTGTCGCCGGCACGGGCACGGGAAAGACGCTTGCCGTACGCCCCATCGCGGAGGCGATCCTGGGGACGACCGAGCTCCGCGTCGGTGTGGTGAACCGGGAACGGGAAGCGACGCCGGACACCCCCACCTGGAACGTGATCATCGTGACCACCGGGATCGCCCGCCGGTGGTTCCAGGACGGCGACATCCTGGCGCGTGACACCCTCGTGGTGGACGAGATCCACCAGACCTCCGCGGAGCTCGAGCTGTGCCTCGCGTTAGGCAAGCGGGTGGGATGCCGGTTCATCTGGCTCTCGGCCACCGTGGATCCGGGCTTCTATGCGAGGTACCTGGGGGCGGCCGGGGTGGTGCACAGCAGTGCCTTTGATCCGGCGAAGGCGGCCGACGTCCGCATGGTGCGCAAGGATCCCGCCGACTTCCTGGACGACCGGTTCCTGCAGCAGGTCGTGCGGGAGCGCCGTGGCGTCGGGATGTTCCTGCCGACCCGCGCGGCGGTGGAGGAGGTGGCGGCGGTGGTCGGGGATCGCTTTCGCCGCATCACTACGGCGTTCTATCACGGTGGCGAGCCGATCCGCGTGATCCGGCCATTCCTCGAGGAAGGGGCCCCGCGCCCCTTCTTCCTGGCGATGACGGCCGCGGGGCAGAGCGCCCTGAACATCAAGGGGCTCGACACCGTCATCATCGACGACACGCGCTTTGCGAACGTGGTGGAGCGCGGACGCAACGTGCTCACCCGCCTGCACCTTGGCACCAACGAGATCCTGCAGATGGCGGGGCGGGTCCACGGGCGCGTCGAAGGTGGGCGGGTCTACGTGCTGACCGACCGTGACCTGCACTTCGCGTCGCTTCGGCCGACCGCACCGGAGTTCCAGCTCGGCGGCGACAGCGAACGGGTCGCCCTCACCTGCGCCGGGCTGGGCGTGCGGGCCGACGAGCTTGACCTTCCGGTCGAGCTGGATCGCACGGCCTACCGACGGGCGCTCACCCGGCTCGAGTCGCGCGGGCTCGTGGAACAGGGCCGGCTGTCCCGGTACGGGCGGCTCGTCGAGGCGCTGCCCTGCGACCGCCCCTGGGCGGAGCTGATCGCGCATGCCGAGGATCGGCTGCTTCCCTGCCTGGCGGTGATGGCGAGCATCGAGTCGCTCCATCGGATGACCCGGGACCAGCGCGACCTGAGCGGGCTGGTCGTGGCGGGCAGTGACCACCTCACGGCCTACAACGTGTATGCCGAGGCGTTCCGCAAGGCCGGGTACGTCGGCGAGGTCTATGGATTGCCGCGGCACCTCTTCGACGAGGAAACGGTGTCGCTCTGGGCGGATCGGCGCGGGGTGCTGGTGAAGGCCATCGAGGACACCGCCCTCGCCATGGCCAGTGTCTGCCGGTCGGTCGGCGTGCCCCTGCCGGACGCGATGCCGCCGGCGGACGACACGGTGCGGCGGACCTACGCGGACCTGGTCGCGCGGATCATGCCCTTCGACCTCGTGATCGACGAGGAAACGGTGGACGGTCAGGAGGCCCGCGTCTCCAAGACGAGCGTCTGTGGATCGTGGGGCGCGGTCGCCGGGTCGTTGAGGTACTTCGCCGACCGGTTCGGGAATCCGCGGGCCTCGATCGAGGGGACGCAGCTTCCGAACGACCTGGTGCGGAAGTACGCGGTTCGCGCAGAGCCCGAACTGGTCTATGCCGGTGATGAGCGACGGGACGCGCTCGTCCGCCGCTCCCGAGTGACCTACTTCGGCTTCGAGCTGGAGCGGGACGAGGAGTATCTCGACGCCTTCGACGACGATGCCCCGGCGGCGCGACGCGCGCTCGCCGAGGCCCTGGCACGCGAGGAAGCCCGGCATCCCGCCGTCCGGGCCAACCGACAGGGCATCGTCGATACGCGCGAGTGCTGGCGTCGAAGTGGTGGCACCACCCCCCGGCTTGCGTTCGCGGACCTGCGTGATCGTTATGAAGCGCTCCTCGCCGGGGTGTCGTCGATCCGGGAATATCGGGCCGCCGCGCTGCGCCTCGACCTCGCTGGCCTGGTCGACGACGCCACGCGACGGCAACTCGCCGCATTGCCCGAGTACGTCGAGGTCCGTGGGCACCCCGTCGGCGTGGACTATGACGTCGAAGGGGAGGGGCCAGCCCAGGTCGGTGTGGCGCGGCTCGTGCTGCCCGAGCGCATGGCGCGTACGCTGGCTGCCGAGGAGCTGCCGGTGCTCGACCGGCCGCTCCGGTTCGTGGTGCACCGCGGGCAGCGCGGGAGCGTCCGTGCCGCGACGCTGGACGAGCTGCAGGACCTGCTCGACCGGCCGTGGTCGCCGGAGGAGCCAAGCCGCCGGCAACAGCGCGACGACGACGCCCGGCGCAAGCGACGCCAGCGCGACGAAGGGAGGTCGCGCGGCGAACTCGATCGCTTCAAGCGCGCCCGGGAGCGGGCACGGGTCTCCCCCCGCCGTCGGGGAAAGCGTTAGGCGCCCTCGACGTTCGCCTCATAGGTCTCGGTCCGCGTGACCCGGAAGCCGCGGGCGAGGTAGTTGGGGAGCGCCGCAGGGCCGTCGAGCGTGCAGGTGTGGACGCGCAGCGGACCCTGGCCCCAGGCCTGCGCCTCGGCGATGGCGCGTTCCAGAAGCCAGCGTCCGAGTTTCCGCCCGTGGGCGAATGCGGAGAGCCCGAAGTAGGCGAGCTCGAGCCCGTCGTCGTGGCGCGCGAGCTCCACGTAGCCTGCATCCCGTTGGTCAATCACCAGCGCATGGACACGGACGCGCGGTGAGGCGGCGTGCTCCCTCCATGCGTCCTCGGTCCATCCGAGGCGATCCCGCCAGTGCCAGTCAGTGCCGACGTCCACGTACATCGCGCGCAGGCGCTGCCACTCATGCGGGGCCAGCATCTCCCACCTCCCCTCGGGGGGGGCGGTCGCGGGTGGACGGACCTCGGGGCCGAGCTCGAGGTGCGTGCGGACGACGGTGACGACAGGCACGTGTGTGGGGGCGACGGAATGGAGCAGGGGGGCCTCCCATGTTCCACCGGGAATGGGCCCCGGATCAAGCCTGTGACCAGCAGGTCGGATAATGGGCAAACGTTCGGCGGGGAGTCCGCTGTCATTTTGGACCGTAAGTCCTAATTGATTGCATGACGACAAGTGAATGATTTTGAATGCTTTATGCCACAATATCGGAGTCGCGCCCTATTGCTTCTAGGACTGATTGGTCCTAATTTGATTCCATGCGCGACACCCGACAGCGAATCGTCAACGCCGCTGCCTCACTGATCGCCGAGCGCGGATTCAAGCGCACGGCGGTGGATGACGTGATCGACCGGGCCCAGCTGAGTGGGAAGAGTCACTTCTACCACTACTTCCGGTCCAAGGACGAACTCGGGTTGGAAGTGCTGAGCCGGCAGTTCGAGGCGTTCGCCGAACGCGGGCTGGTAATCCTGCGGGAACCGATGATCCAGCCGATGGAGCGCCTCCACCTCTTCATCGACTCACTCGTGGCGTTACAGACCGAGCGGGGGTTTCGCATCGGCAGCCCATTCGGGAACCTCGCGTCGGAGATGGCCGACCTGCACGAGGGCTTTCGGGAACGGCTCGTCATGGTGTTTGATCGCTGGGCGGCCCAGTTGGAGGCGCTCCTGTGGGAGGCGAGACCCTTGCTCGTGAGCGAGGTGGACACCCGGCGCATGGCGCGTTTCCTCATCGCGACGCTCGAGGGGGCGATGATGATGTCCAAGGTGAATCGGGATGCCGGGATGCTCCGGGAGATCGCCGCGGACCTCAAGCGTTTTGTTGCGATTCACCTCCGCGAAGGAGTGCACGCATGACTGCCGCTGTGATGATCCCTGGAACAGTGCCGGTGATCCCCGAGGGGCGGCGTCTCTTCGAGTCCCTCGCGCACCGGCACCTCGCCCCCCTGCTGTCGTTCGCGCTCAAGCTGGCGCGGAACCGGGATGACGCCGAGGACCTGGTCTCGGACACCTATCTCCGGGCGCTGGAGCGCTGGGAGCAGTTCCGTCCGGGGACGAACATGCGCGCGTGGCTGTTCACCATCCTCTATCACATCTTCGTGAGCCGGAAGCGGCGCATTGCGTCGCGCGAGGTGCTGTCGACCGACGACCCCGATTCGCCGATCGGCCCGGAGACCATCGTCGGTGAGGCGGATCCCGAGGGCGCGTTCTACGACTCGTTCATCGACGAGGAAATCGTGGCCTCCATCGAGGCGCTCCCTGCCGAGTATCGCAGCGCAGTGCTGATGAGCGACGTCCACGGGATGCGGTATGCGGACATCGCCGAGGTCCTGGGGGTGCCGGAGGGCACGGTGAAGTCGCGGCTCTTTCGTGGCCGGCGCATCCTGCAGGGTCGCCTCCGGGAGTATGCGGCGCAGGAAGGGTTCGTTCGCGGCGGATCTCGTTAGGCGCCGCGAACCTGGCGCTGCCGCCATCGGGCGGCCTTGGCCCGGTTGCCGCAGGTGGACATCTCGCACCAGCGCCGTCGGCCGTTGCGTGTGTCGTCCAGGAATACCCTGGCGCAGCGGGGATTGCCGCAGCGCCGAACCCGCCCGAGCTCGCCCGCGACCAGTGTGTCCGCAGCGGACTCGATGATCGGGATGACGAGGCCGGCAAACGCATCGCCGACCGGGACGAACGTGCGGGAGAACGTCCCGTCGGCGTGGGCGTCGAGTCGTCGGGTGCCCGCGGAACGCCCGAGGATGCGGTTGATTTCGCCGAGTGCGTCATCGGCGGCGCCGGGTCCGTGCTCGGCGAGGGCACGCAGCGCGGTCCGGGTGCGGCGCGCGTCGAGGAACGCGGCCATCGCCCCGGAGGGCTGCTCGCGGGCGCGCCGACGGAATCCTGCGGCGCGTTCCTCGTCGAAGACACCCATTTCCTCGAGGAAGACAATGAGGTCCTCGACGTCGCGCAACGGCTCGACCGGGGCCCCGCTGGCGGGATCGTCCGTGTTGACGAAGTCGAGCCACAGGCGTTCGCCGAGTCGAGGGAAACGCGGTGGTCGACGCGGACCGGGCCCGGCGTGGCTGGGTGTGGAGAAGGGTGCCCCCATGGCGCTAGCATACCGCCTGCAGGAGCGGGCGCAAGGACGACCCGGGCGGCGGGGTGCACGCTACATTTCGCGCGTGCCCGCCGCCCCCCCGTCCCCCCGCGTCATCGCCGTCGGTTCCGCGAATCCGGTGAAGGTGCGCGCGGTCGCCAGCATCGTTAGGCGCTGGGATCCGTCGTGTCGCGTCGAGGGCGTGTCCGTCCCCTCCGGGGTGCCCGACCAGCCCTGGGGCGATGCCGAGACGATCGCCGGCGCGCGGACGCGCGCCCTGGGGGCCCGTGCCGCCCTCGGCGCGGATGTGGGGGTGGGCCTCGAGGGCGGAGTGGTCGAGGGAACCGAGGGGCTTCGGACTTGCGCCTGGGCGGTGGCGGCGCTCCCCGATGGCTCCACGTCGGTGGGCGGCTCACTCTCCATGCCCCTTCCACCAGGCGTCGCGGACCTTGTCCGCCATGGCACGGAACTCGGCCTTGCGATGGATGCGTGGTGCGACGTGACCGGCACCAAGCACGGCGCCGGCGCCGTCGGGATCCTCACCGCCGG
>WBZL01005460.1_pt1 | contig 10514 bp, 5 predicted proteins | sample 5204291 | NCBI WGS metagenome assembly WBZL01 (sample SAMN12344345, study PRJNA552823) | activated sludge metagenome | biome: Activated sludge suspended growth; feature: Nitrification reactor; material: Wastewater; isolation source: activated sludge from nitrification reactor of wastewater treatment... | reverse complement strand
CTGGGCACGCCGCCGGCCGGCGTGACCATCGGCACCGGCACGGCCAGCGGCAGCATCACCGACATCGATCCGGTACCAAGTTTGACGGTGACCAATGTCACGGTGAGCGAGGGCACGGACAACTTCGCGGTGTTCAGCGTGGCGCTGAGTAACCCCAGCGCCGCGGTGACCACGGTGAGTCTGGGCACGGCGGACGGCACGGCGATCGCGCCGGCGGACTATGGCACGGCGCTGCAGGTATCGACGGACGGTGGACTCACCTGGAGCGCGGCGGGCGCCACCAGCGCGACCATCGCGGCGGGCGGCACCAGCGTGCTGGTGCGGGTGCCGATCGTCAATGACACGGCGAACGAGGTCAGCGAGAACTTCACGCTGACGGCGACGCGCACGGCGGGCACAACCAGCAATGCCAGTGCCAGCGGCGTGGGCACCATTCTGGACAACGACGCCGTTCCGAGCCTGAGCATCAACGACGTCACGGTCAATGAAGCGGCTGGCACGGCGAGTTTCACCGTCACCCTGAGCGCAGCGAGTGGCCGGACGGTCACGGTCGGTTACAACACCAGCGACGGCACAGCGGGGCAACCGGGCGACTACACCAGCGCCAGCGGCACGCTGACCTTCGCCCCGGGGGTCACCACGCAGACGGTGACGGTGCCGATCATCAACGACACGATCTACGAAGGCGTGGCGGGCGAGACCTTCAACGTCAATCTGGTGACGCCGAGTAACGCCACCCTCGCGGACAACCTCGGTGTCGGCACCATCACCGACAATGACCTGGCGCCGACCGTCGCTACGGTGAGCGCGGCCAGCGCCACCGAAGGGACGGCGATCGTGCACACCGTCACGCTCTCCAACGCCAGCGCCACGGCGACCAGCTTCGCCCTCGCCCTGGGCGGTGGCACCGCCACGGGCGGCGGCACCGACTACACCAGCGCGCTGAGCAACGCCGCCTTCAGCGACGGCGTCACCATCGCGGGCGGCACCATCACCGTGCCGGCCGGAGTGACCACCTTCACCGTGAGTGTGCCGACCACCGGCGACACGCTGAACGAACCGAATGAGACGTACAACCTGACCGTGGGCGGCGCCAGCGGCGTCGGCACCATTCTGGACAACGACGCCGTGCCGACCGCGGGCGGTGGAACGGCATCGGGCACCGAGGATACGGCGCTGGTGTTCACCTGGGCGCAGTTCAATATCGCCGATGCCGATACGCCCGCTGCCAATCTGAGCGTGCGCGTGACAGTCCTGCCGGTCGATGGCGCGCTACAGTTCTACAACGGGAGCGCCTGGGTGGCTGTGGCTGCGAATCAGGTCATCAGCAAGGGCGAGGTGGACGCCGGTCATCTGCGCTTTACCCCGGCGGCCAATGCGTCGGGTGTCGATGGGTATGCACTCGGCGGGACCGGCAACCTGCATCAGGACTACGCCAGTTTTGGTTATCAGGGCTACGACGGCACCAATAGCAGTGTCAGTGCGACGATGCGCATCGATATCGCGCCGGTCGCCGACATGCCGACATTGACGGTAACCAACGCCGCGGCCGCGGTGATGTTCAATACCAGTTGGGAGACAGTCGCCAACACGAACAACACCTCGACCAACGCGGGCGCGGGACCGGTGGAAGGCTGGACCTTGCTGACTACGCCGGAAGGGCAGAGCGGTGGCACCAATGGCTTCGAGATCTGGACCGAGGGGGACACGCAGCAGCGACAGGATGGTGGCTACAACGCCGTGTTTGCCGCAGCTGGCAATGGCGTCAATTGGCTGGAGTTGAACGATTCCGCCGGTTCGCTGGTGCAGACCATCGGTGTCTCGCGGTCGATTGCCACCCAGGCGGGCATGGTCTATGAAGTTTCGCTGGATTATGCCGGTCGACCGGGATTCACGACGGCCTACACCGCAATCACTATTCAGGTGGACGGCGTCACGGTCGCCACCTATGCCAACACCAGCCCGCAAACCAGCCTGGATTGGAAGAACTTGAAGTTCAGTCTGGCTGGCGATGGTGCGGCGCATACCATCACATTGCTGACCACGCCGACCGCTTACAACTCGGGCGGTCGCGGCGCGATGATCGACGACATCACACTGACGGGCTACCAGGGCGTTACCGCTGGCAATGCGTCCGGCGGCACGGCAACCGACATCGGCCTGTATCGCTACGTGACCGCCGCGTTGACCGATACCGATACCTCGGAGGCGCTGACCATCAAGTTCGCCAGCCTGCCTGCGGGTGCCCAGATCATCACGGCAAGCCATACCTACTCGGAAGCCGGAGGCAGCATTACCGTTCCGAGCAGCGAACTGGGCACCGCGGTCCTGCGGATTGGCAGTGGTTTTACCGGTGATCTCCATCTGGACGTCACCGCCACGGCGACCGAGAGCGCGGGCGGCAGCGTTGCCACCACGGCGGCCCAGGTGCTGGACATCCATGTCGCCGCCCCGGTGGGTAACCTCCAGGCAACGGATATCGCCGACCCGTGGTCGTCACTGACGCTGACCGGGACCAGCGGCGACGATACGGTAGCTGGCGGGGCGGGAGACGATACGATCAGTGGGCTGGCCGGCGCCGATACGCTGGTGGGGAACTCGGGCAACGATGTCATCACTGGCGGTCAGGGCAACGATACGCTGACTGGCGGCACCGGTTCCGACACCTTCCGGTGGGGCCTGGGAGATGGCGGCACGACTGCCGCCGTTGCCAGGGACACCATTACCGACTTCGATCCGGTGGCGGCCAGCTCGGGCGGTGACGTGCTGGACTTGCGTGATCTGCTCAGTCCGACCGGCGGGACGGCCAGCGGTCTGGACAACTTCCTGCATTTCCAGTACTCCGGTGGCGATACCACGATCTACGTCAGCGCTACGGGGGCCTTCAGCAACAACAACGCCGTGGGTGCCCCACCGACCAATGTCAGCAACAACGACGTGCAGCAGATTGTCGTGCAGGGAGTCAATCTGATCGGCAGCAGCACCACCGATCAGCAGGTGATCCAGAACCTGCTCAACGCCAACAAGCTGCTGGTCGACTGATACGCGGTCGTCGCGACCAGGCGAGACCCGCTCCAGCGGGTCTCGCTTCTTCCTTATCCTGCATCCCTGATGGCCGGGCCGGTGGCGCCGTCGAAGTCGACGGCCTTGAGCGCCTGCAATTCGGCATCGCTGACCACCCCTTCGGCGATCACCATCAGGCCGATGCCGTGGGCGATGCCGGCTAGCCCCTTGAGGAAGGCCTGATTGCCGGCGTTGGCTTCGAGGTGGCGGATAAAGCTGGCGTCGACTTTCAGATAGTCGATGCCGAGGTCATGCAATAGGCCGATCTGGCTGGATTGGCGGCCGAAGTGTTCGATGCCGATGCGGCAGCCGCTACCCTTGAGTTCACCGACCATCTTGCGAAAGGCGTCGAAGTGATGCAAGGCGCCGTTTTCCGCCACTTCCAGCCACAGGCGGCCGGCGGCGCGGGGCCGCTGCTGCAGGCGGCCAAGTAACTGCTGGCGGAAGCCATCGTCCTGGATCGAGCTGGCGGAGATATTGATCGCCAGATCGGGCATGGTCGTCTCGCCATCGAGCTGCTCCAGACCCAGCGTGATGGCGGCCAGGTCGAGTTGCGGCGTCAATTTCAGGCGCTCCGCCATGGGGAGAAAACGGCCGGCGGGGAGCCATTCGCCATGCTCGTCGAGCATCAGGCGCAGCGGACATTCCCGATGGATGCCGCGTCCCGCCAGATCCGCCACCGGGAATGAGATCAGCCGTACCCAGCGCTGCTCCAGGGCGCGGCGGATCAACTGCGCCCATTCGTCGGCGGTCTTCGGCGCTTCCTCGTCGGCAACGAATTGGGCTTGGTGGAGCGCGTTGCTGCCCTCGGCCTCGGCGGCGGCCAGCACGGCGTCGATTTGTGCCAATACCGTGCCGGCCTCCATGCCCCGCGGGTAACTGCCGACACCGAAGGAGGCGGTGGATCCGGTGCCGACAAAGGGTTCGCATTCGTTGATCAGTGTCTGTCGCAATGCCTCGGTAATTGGCCGCGGCTCCTTCAGGCCGGGCAGCAGCAAGGCGAAGTCCGCGCCGTTCAGGCGCGCGCCGAGACCCTCCGGGTGCTTCGCCGCGACCAGGCCGATTACGGTACCGACACGTTTCAGGAGCTCATCGGTGGCGTTGCGGCCAAGCCGGTGGTTGATGTCGCCCAGATTGGCGACGCGGATCAGCAGCAGGCTGCCGCCCTGCGCCTCCTCGTCGGTGAGGTTGGCGCGCAGGCGGGCAAGGAAGTTGTCGCGATTCGCCAGGCCGGTAAGCGGGTCGCAGTTCGCTTCACGACGGACGGCTTCCAGTCGTGCCGCCTCTTCCTCGAACATGGTCTTGAGACGACCCACGGTCGTGTTCATCGCGGCAGCCAGCTGGCGAAGTTCGGGTACCGCCGGTTCGGCGATGGTGACAAAGCGCCGCTGGGTGATCGCCTGTGCCTGATCGATCACCGCCCGGAGCGGTTTGCGCAGCCGGCGCAGCACCATCGAGCCGAGAAAGCCACCGACCAGGCCGGCGGCGGCCAGCGCGCCGATCATTTCCCAAAGGCTCTTCCACAGCGCCCGGTAGGCGAAGCGGCTATGGCTCACCAGCTCGATGGCACCGAATTGTTGCCAGCCCTTGCTGATCTGTGCCCGGCCGGGCGCGGCGGTGATCGGCAATTGGTGGGCGAACCAGGCTGGCACATCGAATTCGCCGGCCGGGGCAAGGCGCTCGACCAGGGTCTTGCCGAATGGGTCGGTGACGCGGATGAGTTCGTAGTGACCGCTGTCGAACAAGGCGGAAACGGTCAGTTCCACCGTAACCTCGTCAGGGTTCTGCTGGCTGAGCGAAAGAGCCAGCGCGGCGGCGTTGTCGGCGTTCTTGATGCTCAACTGCTCCGAGAGATAGGCGCGGGCGCTCAGGGTCGCGGCAAGCAGGCTGCCCAGCAGGGCCAGCAGGGTGCTGACGACGATGGCGAGCCACAACTGGCGGTACATGGACATGGTGATTCCCCTCGATACAAGTTCAATAGGCCGTGCTACTCAGACCGTTCAATCGAAGCCTTCCTTGCGTGCCCGCTGCAAGAGATCCTGCCAGCGCGACAGCCGGCCGATGCTTCCCGCGCTTTGCGGTTCACCGCCGCCGGCGCCTTGCCAGATACCCTGGCTGTTGAAGCTGAAAACGGGTAACAGATCCGGGCGCCGGGCAGCAGGGCGGATCTCGGTGATCAGGTTGTCGAGCACCAGTGGCTCGGCATCCGGCGTGGCGTACCAGGCCAGCACCATGTGTGCCTGCTGCACGGTGCTGGACGCGCCACCGATGCGCGCCTTGACGTACACCAGCCGCAGTTGTTCGTTGGGTATGCCCGCGTTGAGCAAGGTGAAATACTTGGCGATGGTGAAGTCCTCGCAGTCGCCCTTGCCCTTGGCCAGCGTTTCCATGGGTGTCGCCCAGTAGTCGCCTTGGCCCCAGATCTGCTGGTCGTCGCCGAACTGGATGCGGCGATTGAAGAATTCGTTGATGCGGCGCAGCTTGTTCTCCGCGCCGTCGAGACTCGCGGTGGTTTCGAGCAACTTTTGCCATTCGGTCAGCAGGTTGGCCTGACCACCCAGCCGCTGGAGCGTGGCCAGCAGTCGATCCATGTCGAGGGCGGTGGCGGCCGCGACACCGAAGGCGAGCGCCAGAAAGACGAATAGCCCGCGCAGAAGTGGTCCGGCCGGTAACATTTGTGAAATTTTGTCCGTCGGCAGCCCCGGGAATGGCCGACAAGACCGGCTATGTATAATTTGCCGAAAACGACAAGATAACGACTCTGGGGGTTCCAATGGTTGCTCTGCGCGCGACAAGAACGATTCTGGCGATTGGCTTGAATGTGGCGTTGTTCGGCCCGGCAAGTGTATTTGCCCAGGAGGATACGCTCAAGTCGGCGGCGCAGAAGGCGATCTTGAGCAGCCCGGAAGTGCTGCAAAAGTGGCACGCCTACCAGGCGTCGGTGAACGAGAAGGACGTCGCCGCCGGCGGCTACCTGCCGCGCGTCGACCTCACCGCCGGCATCGGCCGCGAACATCGCGACGACCCGCTGCTCAAGAGCGACTACAGCCGTCGTGCCGCGACCGTGTCCTTGACCCAGATGCTCTACGACGGCTTCGCGACGAGCAACGAGGTCAAGCGCCTCGATCACGCGCGACAGGTGCGCTATTTCGAACTGCTCGACGCGTCCGAGAGTGCGGCGCTGGAGGCCGCGCGCGCCTATCTGGATGTGTTGCGCTATCGCAAGCTGGTGACTCTGGCGGAAGACAACTACGTGCGTCACCGCGCCGTCTTCGAGCAGATCCAGAAGAAGGCCCAGGCCGGCGTCGCCCGCAAGGTGGATCTCGAGCAGGCGTCAGGTCGCCTTGCCCTGGCCGAATCCAATCTGCTGGTCGAGACCTCGAACCTTCATGACGTGAGCGCGCGCTATCAGCGTCTGGTGGGTGCCATGCCGGAGAAGAACATGGCCGCGCCGTCGGCGCTGGTCAAAGGGCTGCCCGGCGATGCCGCGACGCTGTTCAAGGCCGCCCAGGCACGCAATCCGGCCATCCAGGCGGCCATCGAGAATCTCCGTTCGGCCGACGTCGCACAAGGGGTGCGCAAGGCCGCTTACCAGCCGCGCGTCGATTTCCGTCTGAAGAACGAGCGGGGGACCGACCTCAACGGCTATATCGGGCGCACCGACAACCGTACCGCGGAAGTGTTGCTGACCTGGAATCTGTTCAATGGATTTTCCGATCAGGCACGAGCCCGCCAGTATGCCGACCAGGTCAATGTCGCCAAGGATCTGCGCGACAAGGTCTGCCGCGACGTGCGGCAGACGGTGGCCATCGCCTACAACGATACCCGCAAGCTGGCCGAGCAACTGGGCTACCTCGATCAGCATCAGCTGTCCACGGAAAAAGCCCACGACGCGTACCGCAAGCAGTTCGATATCGGCCAGCGGACCCTGCTGGACTTGCTCGACACGGAGAACGAGCTCTTCCAGGCCAAACGCGCCTATACGAATGCCGAATACGATCTGCTGATCGCGCAGGTGCGCACCCAGGCGGGCTTCGGCAATCTGTTGCCAACGCTTGAACTGTCGCGCGTCGCCAAGGATGAACTGCCCGACCCCGTCGACTGGCAAGTGGCAGGCGACGGCGCCGAGCGTTGCCCGCCGGAAGGGCCGGTGCTCTATTCGGTTGATAAGCGTACGCTCGACGCGCGGGCGGCGGAATACGTTCGCGAGGCGACGCCGGTTCCGCAGTCGGCGCCACAATCAGCCGGCCCCGGGCCGGCGGCGGCCGTGGTCGCTGGCGTGACTGCCGACCGTGAAGTTGCCGTCGCGCTGAAGAACTGGGCCGACGCCTGGTCGAGCCGCAATGCGCGGGCTTATCTGGATACCTACGCCGACACCTTTGTCCCGATGGACGGCCTTAGCCGCCAGGACTGGTCAGCGAGGCGCAAAAAGGTTATCGCCGGTGCCGGCAACATCCAGCTCGACATCGCCGACATCAAGGTGGCGGCCAAAGACCAGGACAGCGCGGTGACCACCTTCGTTCAGACCTACCGTGCGTCCGGTTATCAGGACCGGGTGGCGAAGACGCTCGAATGGCATAAGGTCAACGGCCAGTGGTTGATCGTTCGCGAAGCGGCCGAGGCCTTGGTCAAGTAGCTTCCCAGCGGCCGTGAAAACGACAAGGGCACGCAATGCTGCGTGCCCTTGTCGCTTTCGGCCGGTGCTTGACGGCTAGTCCATCGCCTCGTAGAGCGGCAAGGTGAGAAATTCCGGATAGTTGTCGGCGAGCGACATCTGCTCGAAGATCACCGCTGCCCGGTCGTAGCTTTCGGTTGCTTCGCCCTGCGCGGCGACGGTCGCCTTCACCTTGGCGAGTTCCTCGGCGATCAGCGCCTTCACCATCTCGGCGGTCACCTTGCGGCCATCGTCGAGACACCCTTTCGGCGAGCGTACCCATTGCCAGACCTGCGAGCGGCTGATCTCGGCGGTGGCGGCATCCTCCATCAGGTTGTGGATGGGCACACAGCCGTTGCCAGCCAGCCAGGAGCCGAGGTAGTGGATGCCGACGTTGATGTTGTTGCGCAAGCCGGCTTCGGTGATGGGCTGCTCGGGGACGAAGTTGAGCCAATCCTTGGGTCCGTAGGTGTCGGTGCGCTGCTTGTCCCACTGGTTGGGCCGGTCGCCGAGCACCTTGACCATTTCCTCCATGGCGATCGAGACCAGTCCGGGATGGGCTACCCAGCCGCCGTCGAAGCCGTCGTTGGCGTCGCGGGTTTTGTCGTGACGGATGCCGGCCAGCGCCTTCTCGTTGGCGACCGGATCGTTCTTGATCGGGATCAGCGCACTCATGCCGCCGATGGCCGGTGCGCCGCGTTTGTGGCAGGCCTTGACCAGGGCCAGCGCGTAGGCGCGCATGAACGGGACTTCCATGGTGATGGCGCCCCGCTGGGCGAGGCAGAAGTTCTCGTTGCGCTTGAACTTCTTGATGCAGGAGAAGATGTAGTCCCAGCGGCCGGCATTGAGGCCCGCACTGTGCTCGCGCAGTTCGTAGAGGATTTCCTCCAGCTCAAAGGTTGCGAGGATGGTCTCGATCAATACGGTGGCCTTGATCGTGCCTTGCGGAATGCCGAGTTCCCGCTGGGCCATGACGAAGATATCGTTCCACAGCCGCGCTTCCAGATGGCTTTCCATCTTCGGCAGGTAGTAGAAGGGGCCGGCGCCGCTGGCCACCTGCTGCCTGGCGTTGTGGAAGAAGACCAGCGCAAAGTCGAACAGACCACCCGAGACGCGCTGGCCATCGACCGTCACGTGCTTTTCGTCAAGATGCCAGCCACGCGGACGAATCTGCAAGGTGGCGATCTTGTCGTTGAGCTTGTAGGTTTTGCCGTTCTGTTCGAGGGTGATGGTGCGGCGGATGGCATCCTTGATATTCACCTGGCCCTGGATCTGGTTGAACCAGTTGGGGCTGTTGGAATCCTCGAAGTCGGCCATGTACGAGTCGGCGCCGGAGTTGAAGGCGTTGATGATCATCTTGCGCTCGACCGGGCCGGTGATTTCGACCCGCCGGCACTCCAGTGCCTTGGGTAGCGGCGCGATCTTCCAGTCGCCCTCGCGGATGTGCTTCGTTTCGGGCAGGAAGTCCGGCATTTCGCCGGCATCGATGCGTGCCTGCCGTTCGATTCGCTTGCTCAGGAGCTCTTGCCGACGCGGCTCGAAGGCGCGATGCAGTTTGGCGACCAGAGCCAGGGCATCGTGGGTCAGGATTTCGTCGAAACGGGGATGCAGCGCGGCGTTGATGGCCACGCCCTGAGGCGGCTTGTTGTCGTTGGACTGGTTCATGTTGGGCTCTCTCGGAGGGGTTATGTTGCTGGAAGGCCTGGTGCGAGGGGAGATAAAATGCGCGGGGTGCCGAGTTCAAAATTCACATGAGGACATTGCCATGCGTCTGTTTCTTGTCGTTTTCTTCGTGTTGTCTGCCGGTCTGAGTCAGTCCGTTCGCGCGGATGTCGCGTTGCTGGTCCATGGCTACTTGGGCAGCGCCGCATCGTGGGAGTTCAGCGGCGTCAACGCGGTGTTGGCCGGCAACGGCTGGCAGCCGGCAGGCGTCATCCTGCCTGGACCTGGCGGGCCGACGTTGCCGCCGCCATTCGGCAAGTCGGCCAAGAAAGCCTACGCCATCGAGCTGCCGTCGACGGCACCCCTGATGGTTCAATCCGACATACTGAGTGCTGCCTTGAAGGCGCTGAAGGCCCGTCATTCGGGTGAGTCGATTACCCTGGTCGGCCACTCGGCCGGCGGCGTGGTAGCGCGGATGGCGCTGGTGCGAGGCGGCGCCGACGGCGTGACGCGGCTCATCACCATCGCGTCGCCGCATCTCGGCACCGAACGTGCGCTGCAGGCCCTCGACGCCACCCACGAAGGCGGGCCGTTCGGCTTCTTGAAGGATGTGGTGGGGGGCCGCGACTATCAGGTCGTCAAGCATTCCTGGCCGGTGCTGGTCGATCTCTCGCCCGCCGTGCCGGGTAGCGTCCTGTTCTGGCTGAATGGCCAGCCGCATCCGCGCATCCAATATTTGTCGATCATGCGGGCGGCACCGTTCGGTCTGGGTGACCTTCTTGTGCCGGGCTTCAGCCAGGATCTCAACAACGTCGGCCCGCTGCGGGGACAGGCCCGGAGCTTTGTTGTACCGGCAGACCACGCCTTGACGGCGGCCGACGGCACCATGGTGGCATCGCTGATGGGGCGTTAGTCGGCGCGATCGAGAATCGACCGCGCCGGTTTTGCCGGCGCGGCCTGTTCTCCCGCGGGAACTACCGCGGTTCCACTCCCTCTGTGCCGAGGGTCTGGTGCTGTGCCGGGTCGGCAGGATCAATGGAACTGTTCCTCTTCCGTCGAACCGGTCAGCGCAGTGACCGACGAGGCGCCACCCTGGATGACGGTGGTGACGTCGTCGAAATAGCCCGTGCCGACT
>WBZL01005459.1_pt1 | contig 10514 bp, 8 predicted proteins | sample 5204291 | NCBI WGS metagenome assembly WBZL01 (sample SAMN12344345, study PRJNA552823) | activated sludge metagenome | biome: Activated sludge suspended growth; feature: Nitrification reactor; material: Wastewater; isolation source: activated sludge from nitrification reactor of wastewater treatment... | reverse complement strand
GGCCACCGAGTCGGATCAGCATCCCCGCAGCCTACGGACCGCCCCGCCGTTCCCGTGACGCCCGACGCCGCGCTCGACCCACCGCGGGGTCCAGCCCGCCGCCGGGCCCGATCGCCGGCCACCCCGTACGCTGGGCCACTCGCCGGATCGGTCCGGCAAGGAGGCGAGCCGATAGGCGAGCCGACCAGACAAGCACGTTGGGTGCACCGAGGCGCTAGCCGAGGTCTTAACCACCTGTACGCGACGACGGGCGGCCTATCCGCTCGAGTCCCAAAGGGGAAAGCAGAGGCAGACATGGGGCACGATCTCGTCATCCGCGGCGGCCGCGTGGTGGACGGCACGGGGGCTCCGGCCGCCACCGCGGATGTGGCGATCGACGACGGCCGCGTCACCGCCGTGGGCCGGGTGACCGAGCCCGGCCAGCGCGAGATCGACGCCGACGGCGCCCTGGTCACCCCGGGCTGGGTCGACGTCCACAGCCACTACGACGGCCAGGCCACCTGGGACGAGGAGCTGGCCCCCAGCTCCCACCACGGGGTCACCACCCTGGTCATGGGCAACTGCGGGGTGGGCTTCGCCCCCGCCCGACCCGACCGCCACGACTGGCTGATCGGGCTGATGGAGGGCGTGGAGGACATCCCCGGCACGGCCCTGGCCGAGGGGTTGACGTGGGGGTGGGAGACCTTCCCGGAGTACCTCGACGCGCTGGACCAGCGGCGCTGGACCGTCGACCTCGGCACCCAGATCGCCCACGGCGCGGTGCGCGCCTACGTGATGGGCGAGCGCGGGGCCCGCAACGAACCCGCCACCCCCGACGACATCGCCGCCATGGCCGACATCGTGCGGGAGGCCCTGCAGGCCGGCGCCCTCGGGTTCTCCACCAGCCGCACCATCGCCCACCGCGCCATCGACGGCGAGCCGGTCCCCGGCACCTTCGCCGCCGAGGACGAGCTGTTCGGCATCGGCGCCGTGCTGGGCGAGCTGGGCACCGGCGTGTTCGAGCTGGCCCCCACCGGCACCGCGGGCGAGGACCTGGTGGCGCCCATGCGGGAGGTGGCGTGGATGCGGCGCCTGGCCGAGACCATCGACCGCCCGGTCACCTTCGCCCTGCTGCAGGTGGACCCGGCGCCCGACCTGTGGCGCGAGGTGCTCGACGAATCGGCCCGGGCCGCCGCCGAGGGCGTGCCGCTCGTACCCCAGGTTCCGGGCCGGCCCACCGGGCTGCTCTCGGGCTTCGAGACCACGTTCAGCTTCCTCGACGTGGTCCCCGCCTACCAGGCCGTCGCCCACCTGCCGCTCGCCGAGAAGGTGGCGCTGCTCCGTGGCGGCGACACCCGCCGGGCCGTGGTGGGGTGGGAACCCGATGCCGAGACCGCGGCCCGGATCCGCCACGCCGCCGAGCACACCTACCTGCTGGGCGACCCGCCGAACTACGAGCCGGGTCCCGACCAGAGCGTGGCCGGCGTGGCCCGGGCGAGCGGCCGGTCCGAGGTGGAGACCGCGCTCGACGCCATGCTCGCCGACGACGGCCGGGGCCTGTTGTACCTGCCGATCTTCAACTACAGCGAGGGCGACGCCCACGCCAACCGCGAGATGCTCCTGCACCCGGCCGCGGTCCTCGGTCTGGCCGACGGCGGAGCCCACGTGGGCACCATCTGCGACGCCTCCATGCCCACCTACATGCTCACCCACTGGGTGAGAGACCGCTCCCGTGGGGAGCGGCTACCGCTCGAGGCGGTGGTCGCCATGCAGACCCGGGAGACGGCTGCGCTCTACGGCCTGGGCGACCGGGGCACCCTGGAGACGGGCCAGGTGGCCGACCTGAACGTGATCGACCTGGAGAACCTCCGCCTGGAGGTGCCCCGGGTCCACGCCGACCTCCCCGCCGGAGGCAAGCGGCTGCTCCAGGGGGCCCGGGGCTACCTGGCCACGGTGAAGTCGGGCACCGTCACCTTCCGCCACGACACCCCCACCGGGGAACACCCCGGCCGCCTGGTGCGCGGCGCCCGATGACCGCCCCGGACGAGCCCAGGCCCCCCGACGACCCGGCGGACGACCCCGCGGGCGAGACCGCCGACGCCACGCCGACACCTGCGTCCGGTCGAGGCCGCCTGCGCACCTGGTGGCCGCGGATCCTGCTCGGCGGCTTCGGACTGTTCCTGTTGATCCAGCTCGTTCCCTACCGGGTGGACAACCCACCCACGCGTGACGAACCGGCGTGGGACAGCCCTCGCACCCGTGAGCTCGCCGTGCGGGCCTGCTACGACTGCCACAGCAACGAGACCCAGGTCCTCTGGTTCGAGCAGGTGGCACCGGTGCAGTGGTACGTGGCCAACCACGTGCGTGAGGGTCGGGCCGCGCTCAACTTCAGCGAGTGGACCACGGCTCCGGGCGACGAGGCCCACGAAGCGGCCGAGACGGTGGAAGACGGCTCCATGCCGCTGTCCAGCTACACCTGGCTGGGCCTGCACGCCGACGCGAAGCTGACCGATGCCGAGCGGCGCGAGCTGCTGGAGGGCCTGGAGCGCACCATCGCGGCCGACCCGCCTCCCGGTGGCGAGGGCGGCGAAGGCCGCGACGACGACTGACACCGGGCCCCGCGAACGGGGCCCGGACCGTCCGGGGTGCCGACCGGCGGACGAGGCCGGCCGACACCCCACTGACCCCTAGGCGAGCAACTTGGCCTTCATCGCCGCGAACTCCTTGTCGTCGATGACACCCCGGTCCTTCAGGTCGGCCAGGCGGGCCAGTTCATCGGCCGGGCTGACCGTGGCGGCGGAACGGATGTACTCCCGGGTGGCGGCCTCCTGGGCCTGCATCGACCGGATCTCGTTCTCGGCCATCTTCGGGCCGCGGGCGATGAGGTACACGAAGACCCCGAGGTAGGGCGTCACGATCACGAAGAGCAGCCAGAGCACCTTCATCACGCCGGACAGGTCCTGGCTGCGGAACACGTCGGCGAAGACGCGGAACAACAACATGATCCAGATGAAGATCAGGAAGAACCAGATCATCGACATGAGGACCTGACCCACTGCGAACTGGGCGACGATCATGGGAACACCTTCCGATACGGTCGGCCACGTCGGCCGTCCTGCTGGACCCAACGTACGAAGGACGCCAGCGACGGGGTTCACCCCTCCAGGGTGAAATGGTCCCGTCGGCTCACGGCCCCGGGTCCGGGTGCGAGGCGCCGAACCGACCGGCGATCGGGGCCGCGCTCACGCCGTGGAGCACCACGCTGAACAGCACCGTGCACCCGATGACGGCGAGCACCCGGGAACCGGTCGGCTCGTCCAGCGCGTCGACGGCGAGGAGGGCGAAGACCACCGACGCCAGACCCCGGGGGCCGAACCAGCCCACCACCGCCACGGTCGCCCGGTCGAGGCCCGATCCCAGGAGCGACAGCGCCACGGGCACCATGCGCACCACGGTGAGGGCGACCAGCGCGAACGCGACCTCGCGCCATGTGGCATCTCCGAGCGGATCCAGGACGAGGGCGCCGAACAGGAACCACACCACGAGCGACAGCACCTGGCCGCCCTGGTGGGTGAGGTGCAGCGCACCGTCGGGCAGGGCACGGCTGCGCACCGCTCGATGGGCGAGACCGGCGACGAAGGCGGCCACGAACCCGTTGCCACCCAGCCCTACCGTGCCCGCGTAGGCCAGGAGGCCGATGGCGGCGGTGGCGGTCGGCACGAAGCCGGGCTCCGCCAGCCCCCGACGGAGCGCCGCGACCAGGCCGAGGCAGCCGGCCGCGCCCACCGCGGCGCCGACGACCAGCCCGAGGCCCAGTTCCAACAGGGCCTGGCCCCGGCTGCCGTTGCCGAGCGCGGTGCCGGCGACGGCCGCCACCAGGAAGAAGCTCACGAACGGGGTGGCGATGCCGTCGTTCAGCCCGGACTCCACGTTGAGGACCCGGCGGACGCGGACCGGGACCCGCTCGTCCTCCATGATCGCGGCGCCGAGGGCCGCGTCGGTGGGGGCCACTGCGACACCGATCACCGCCGCCACCCACCACGACAACCCGGGCAGCAGGAGGTGGGCTCCGACGGTGCCCAGGGCCATGGTCAGGGGGAGCCCCACGAGCAGGAGCCGGCCCGGGAGGGCGGCGTCGTCGCGGAGCCACCGCATGGACACCGTGGCGGCATCGCCGAACAGCACCACGGCGAGCGCCAGCTCGGTGAGCTGCAGCACCGCACCGGACCCCATCGAGATGTGGAGCACCGGATCGCTCCCCGCCGCGAGCACCATGCCGGCGGCGACGAAGGCCATGGGCGCGCTCACGTTCCACCCCGGCAGGCGGGCCGACACCAGGCCCCAGAGCACGAAGCAGCCGGCGATGGCCGCCAGCACCCCCATGTGGATCCCCTCGTGCACGGGCCGCTCCCTCTGTCGACGGACCATGTTCCCTCCGCCGACGCCCGGCCCCTTCACCCGGCCGGGGTGATCACGCGGTGGCGTCGCTACAGGTAGCGCAGCTCCCGGGCCCGTCGGATGGCATCGGCTCGCGAGTCGGCGTGGAGCTTGCGGATGATGTGCTTCACGTGGGTCTTGACCGTGTTGACCGACACGTACAGGTCCTCGGCGATCTCCCGGTAGGACATCGCCGTCACCAGGTACCGCAGGACGGTGCGCTCACGGTCGCTCAGCGCGTCGATCTGGTACTCGATGGTGGGGCGGTCGACGGGAACCGCGTGGGGTCGGGTGACGAGCAGCCGCTCCAGGTAGGGCGTCTGGGGGCTCCGCCGACCCACCTCGCACACCGCCGCCAGCACGTCGGCGCCGGCCTCGGCCACCGCGAAGACGTAGCCATGGGGCTCGGCGAGGGCGAGCACCGCACGGGCTTCGTCCTCGGCCGGTTCCCCCGCCGATAGTGCGCAGGCGAGCCGCCCGAGGGCGAGCGAGAGGCGCGTCGCCGGGGGAAGGCCCGCATCATCGATGGCGTCCAGCTCCCGGCGAGCCTCCTCATGCCGCCCGTCGGCCAACCGGACCTGCGCCCGGAGGACGGCGCGGTCCGGACCCGTCGGCAGTGCCTCGACGAGGGCGGCGGCCCGCTCCCGGTCGCCGGTGGCCAGCAACACCCGCGCCGCCCGGCCGTCGATCTGGTCGACGATGCGCGAACGCCCGGGCGAGTTGCGGAAGAGGGCCCGGGCGTCGTCGAGTACGAGCAGCGCGGGCTCGAACCGACCCTCCGACTGCCAGATGCGGCTCAGACCCATCCGGGCCAGGGCCGCCATGGGCCGCCGGGTGTCGGCGCTGGTGCCGGCGACCCAGTCGAGCTCGGCGGCGGCTGCGGCCACCTCGCCCTGCTCGAGGAGCGCGGTGCCGAGCACGGCGCGCGGCAACATCTGGATCGTTGTCTCGTGCTCGGGGTTGGCCGCCGCGAAGGCGAGGCCGGAGCGCGAGAGGTCGACGGCCTCGGAAAGGCGGCCCTGCACGAGGCGCAGCTGGGCGACCGAGGCGGCGTGTTCGACCCGCTCCACCAGGCGCGGCCCGCCCGTGGCGAGGCGCGACGCCACGGCCTCCGCCTCGCTCAACCGGCCGGTCCAACTCCCGGCTCGGACGAGCATGCAGAGGGCCACCGTGAACCAGTCGTCCTCGGCGTCGTCGTCGGTGACCAGGTCCAGGAGCAGGCGGCCCTCGGCCAGACAGCCGTCGGGGTCCCCCAACGCCAGGAGCGCGACGCAACGGGTGGCCGCCAACCGGACCCGGTCCCACCGGTCGAGCCGGGCGAGGAGGATCGACCGGACGCGGTCGGTGAGCACGAGCGCCTCCTCCACGAACCCTTCCAGGATCAGGCCCAGGGCGAGGCCGACCGACGCACCCGGTGCCGCCCGCAGATCCGCATCGGCGAGGGCCCCCACGACCTGGTGCACGGAGTGGACGCGGCCGGCGAAGTAGGCGTCGATCACCGAGCCGTCGACGATCTCCATGGCCTCGGCCCGCCGGCCGGCGAGCCAGGCGTGCCGGAAGGCGGCGACGACGTCTCCCCGAGCCTCGAACCAGGCTGCGGCCCGACGGTGCAGATCGGCCTCGTGGTCAGGGTCGAGGTCGTGCAGGCGGTAGCGCAGCAGCTCGGCGAACAGGTGGTGGTAGCGGAACGTGTGCCCGTCCGGATCGAGGCGGATCAACAACAGGTTCGCCGCCTCCAGATCGGCCAGGGTCACCGGCGATCCGGGCGCCAGCGCGGCCGCCAGGCCCGGCGTGAGCTCGTCGGCCACGCAGGTGTCGAGCAGGAAGCGGCGCACCTCGGCATCCTGGGCGTCGACGACCTCGGTGGACAGGTACTCGGTGACCACCTGCGTCGACCCGGCCAACCGCTCCAGGAACGCGCCGAATTCGCCCGTGCCCTGCATGGCGACCGCGGCGAGCTTCAACCCGGCGATCCAACCCTCGGTGCGGCGTTGCAGGATGTCGACCTCGGTTGCGGTCAGGTCGAGGTCCATCGCCCGGGTGAACGTCGCGGCCTCGGTGTCGTCGAAGCGCAGGTCGGCCTCGCGGATCTCGCACAACCGGCCCTCCATCCGGAGCCGCCCCAGGCGTAGGAGCGGTTCCATCCTGGTACCGAGGGCGAGCCGCAACCCCCGGCAGTCGCGCGACGCGAGGAAGGCCACGTGATCGGCCACCTCGGGGCTCACCAGGTGGAAGTCGTCGATCACGACCGTGACCGGTTCGTCGAGCGCGTCGGCGTCGATCAGGACCGACTCGAGGGTGTCCTGGTCGACGCACCCGTCGAGCGTGAGCAGGTCGAACGCCTCCACCCCGAACCCGGGCGCGCACCGCTGCAAGGCGGTGATCAGCCCCTGCCAGAAGCGGACCGGGTCGCGGTCGGCGGCGTCGGCGTTGAGCCAGGCCACCGACCCGGCCGGCAAGGCAGCCACCCACTCCGCGAGCAGCGACGACTTGCCCGATCCCGCCGAACCCACCACCAGCCGGAGTGCCTCGGGGCCGGCCTCGTCCAGGCGTCGGAGCAGCGCGAGGCGGGGCACCTGCACGGTCGGCGCGGCGGGCGGCGCGAACTTGGTGGCCCCGAACCGCGCCGGGCGGCGGCGCTGGTTCACACCCTCGCCGGGTCGGTCCTCCATCGGTCGCGAACGCTACCTGAGCCCGGACCGAACGCCGATGGGCCGTTATCACCTGCACGGGGTGAGTCGCGCCGCCGAGGTGGCGAAGAGAGTGCAAGGGAGGAGGTGCCGTGATGATCACCAGCGACTACACGATCGTGCTCGAAGGGGCGATGGGCCCCGTCCTCCGCGACGCGTTCGACCCGGCGGAGATCTGCACCCGGTCGGGCACCACCACCCTGGTCCTTCGGGGGGTGGACCAGGCTGCGCTCCACGCCGTGCTCGCCCGGACCCGGGACCTCGGGCTGACCCTGCTCGAGGTGCAGCACCAGCGACCAGCCGGCTGACGGTCCCGCGACACCGTGGGCGAACCAACCGTAGGCTCACCCCGCGTGGGTGATGCCGGGTCCGCCTCCCCCGCCGAGCATCGACGCGGGCACCGGTGCGCGACGTCCGTCGACACCGACCACCCAGCGAGCAGACCCGATCCACCCGATCTCCCACAGGTGACCCATGAGCGACAAGAAGCAACCCAACATCCTGGTGATCTGGGGCGACGACATCGGCCAGTCGAACCTCAGCTGCTACTCGGACGGGCTGATGGGCTACCGAACGCCGAACATCGACCGGATCGGTGAGGAGGGCGTCCGCTTCACCGACTACTACGGCGAGCAGAGCTGCACGGCCGGACGGGCCGCCTTCATCACCGGGCAGAACCCCTACCGGACGGGCCTCACCAAGGTGGGCATGCCGGGCGCCGACATCGGGCTCCGCCCCGAGGACCCCACCATCGCCACCGCCCTCAAGCACGTCGGCTACACCACCGGACAGTTCGGCAAGAACCATCTGGGCGACCGCGACGAGTTCCTGCCCACCAACCACGGCTTCGACGAGTTCTTCGGCAACCTGTACCACCTCAACGCCGAGGAGGAGCCGGAGCTGCCCGACTACCCCACCGAGGAGGACTTCCCGAACTTCCGCAAGCAGTTCGGGCCGCGTGGGGTGATCCACAGCTGGGCCGACGGTCGCATCGAGGACACCGGCCCGCTCACCAAGGAGCGGATGCGGACCATCGACGACGAGATCCTCGAGCACGCCCAGCGGTTCATCGCCGATGCGGCAACGGGCGATGCGCCGTTCTTCGTCTGGTTCAACACCACCCACATGCACTTCCGGACCCACGCCAAGGCCGAGAGCATCGGCCAGGCCGGCCGGTGGCAGTCCGAGTACCACGACACGATGATCGACCACGACAACGTGGTCGGTGCCCTCCTTGACCAGCTCGACGCCCTGGGCATCGACGAGGACACCATCGTCATCTACAGCACCGACAACGGGCCGCACCTCAACACCTGGCCCGACTCGGGGATGACCCCCTTCCGCAACGAGAAGAACTCCAACTGGGAGGGCGCCTACCGGGTCCCCTGCCTCATGCGCTGGCCCGGCCGGGTCGAGCCCGGGCAGGTCCTCAACGGCATCGTGTCCCACAACGACTGGTTCGTGACCCTCCTCTCCGCCGCCGGCGCGCCCGGGATCGCCGACGACCTCAAGGCGGGAGCCGAGCTCGGGGGCACCACCTACAAGGTGCACCTCGACGGCCACGACCACGTGCCCTACCTGACCGGCGAGGTCGATGCCAGCCCCCGCAAGCACTTCTTCTACTGCTCCGACGACGGCGACCTCACGGCGATCCGCTACGACAACTGGAAGATCGTGTTCATGGAGCAGCGGGCCGAGGGCACCCTGCGGGTGTGGGCCGAGCCCTACACGGAGCTGCGGGTGCCCAAGATCTTCAACCTGCGCACCGACCCCTACGAGCGGGCCGACATCACGTCGAACACCTACTACGACTGGATGATCGACCACGCCTGGGTGCTGGTCCCGGCCCAGACCTTCGTGGCCGTGATGGTGTCGTCGCTCATCGAGTTCCCGCCCCGGCAGGAGTCGGCCAGCTTCACGCTCAACCACATGCTCGACAAGCTGCTGGCCGGCGTCTCCAGCGGATGACCGAGTCGTCGGTCTCGGGGATGGGGTCGGGAGCGGACGCGCCCGCTCCCGACTCCGGGGCCGACGCCGAGCCCGCGACCGCACCCGGTCCGGACCTGGTCTGGATCCCGGAGGGCACGTTCCTCATGGGGTCCGACGCCTTCGAGCCCGAGGAGGCGCCCGCCCACCCGGTGCGGGTCGACGGGTTCTGGATGGACGTGTGCGCCGTCACCAACGCCGACTACGCCCGGTTCGTGGCCGCCACCGGTTACCGCACGGTGGCCGAGCGGCCCCTCGACCCCGCCGACTTCCCGGGCGCGCCGCCCGAGAACCTGGTGCCCGGTTCGCTCGTGTTCACGCCCACCCCGGGCCCGGTGGACCTCCGCCACCTGAGCCAGTGGTGGCGGTGGACGCCCGGGGCCTGCTGGAAGCATCCGGAGGGCCCGGCGAGCTCGGTCCAGGACCGGGCCGACCACCCGGTGGTCCACGTGGCGTTCGAGGATGCCGAGGCCTACGCCCGGTGGGCCCACAAGACCCTCCCCACCGAGGCGGAGTGGGAGCGCGCCGCCCGCGGCGGCGTCGACGGGCTGGCCTACGCCTGGGGCGACGAGGCCACCCCCGGCGGAGAACGCCTCGCCAAGTTCTTCGAAGGCGACTTCCCGTGGCGCAACCAGGCCCGCGACGGCTTCGAACGCACCGCGCCCGTGCGGTCCTTCCCCCCCAACCCCTACGGCCTCCACGAGATCACCGGCAACGTCTGGGAGTGGACCAACGACTGGTACACCGAGCGCCATCCGTCGCCGGCCGACAAGCCGTGCTGCGTACCCGACAACCCCCGAGGTGGCGACCTCGACGGGAGCCTGGACCGCCACCAGCCCCAGTTCGCCATCCCCCGCAAGGTCATCAAGGGCGGCTCGCACCTGTGCGCCGACAGCTACTGCCGCCGCTACCGCCCGGCGGCCCGCCGCCCCCAGATGGTGGACACCGGCATGAGCCACATCGGCTTCCGGTGCGTGGCGCGACCCGAGCCCACCGACCCCTGATCCCGACCGCTGATCACCCGGCCCACGGTCTGAGCAGGCCGGTCTGACAGGCCGGTCGGAACAGGCCGGTCAGAGCAGGCCCGACCGCTCCATGCGACGGAACGCCACGCCGCCCCACACCGGTGGCAGGTAGTACGTGCAGATGCGGTAGCAGACGGTGGCCGCCAGCGCCGTCGGCTCGTCGAGGCCGGCCGCGGTGAGCCCGACCATCAGGGCCCCTTCCGCCACCCCGATCCCACCCGGGACCGGCATCAGCCCGGCGAACAGGCTCACGCTCACGTTGATCACCAGCAGCGTGCCGAGCGGGAGCGACGTGCCGAGGGCGGCCAGGACCATGCCCATGGTGGAGGCGAAGAGCAGCTCGGAGGCCAGGTTCCCGCCGATGACCCGTGCGACCTTGCCCGGCGACCGCAGGGTG
>WBZL01005457.1_pt1 | contig 10517 bp, 10 predicted proteins | sample 5204291 | NCBI WGS metagenome assembly WBZL01 (sample SAMN12344345, study PRJNA552823) | activated sludge metagenome | biome: Activated sludge suspended growth; feature: Nitrification reactor; material: Wastewater; isolation source: activated sludge from nitrification reactor of wastewater... | reverse complement strand
CGTGGTCTACAACTACCTGCCGCTGATGATCTTCCCCTTGTTCGTGGCGCTCGATCGCCTCGACCCCGTGCTGCGTGAGGCCAGCAAGGATCTGTTCGCCAGCCGTTTGAAGACGTTCCTGCAGGTCACCCTGCCACTGGCCGCGCCGGGGATCATCGCCGGCGTCGTGCTCGTGTTCGTGCCCCTCGCCGGTGACTACATCACTGCCAACGTGCTCGGTGGGGCCGACGGCAACATGCCCGGCAACTTGGTGGCGTCGCAGTTCACCTCGGCGCAGAACCCCGCGCTGGGCGCCGCCATCGCCGTGATCCTCATCTTCTCCATCCTCGCCGTGCTCGCCCTCGGCTTCCTGGTAGCCAGGCTGATCAAGGCGGTGTTGCGCCTCGACCCGTTGGCCGGGACGGTGCTTGCGGCCGCCGTCGCCGTTCTGGCCGGCGTCTGGGTGTTGAAGCCGTCGATCGGCACGTTCGTGTGGGTGGTCGTGGCGCTGGCGGGCATCGGGCTGTTTCTCTGGCTGGGGGCCAACATGCCCGGCCGGTTCAGCAACGGCCTGTTGTGGGCCTGCTCGGCGGCGGTGCTGGTGTTCCTCTATCTGCCGATCGCATTCGTCGTCGGACACTCGTTCAACGACAACAAGGCGCTCGAGGTGTGGGCCGGGTTCTCCACGCGCTGGTACGGCGAGATGTGGGACAACACCCTGCTCACCAGTTCCGTCAGCACCTCGTTCAAGGCGGCAGCAGGCGCTGCTTTGGTGTCGGTGGTCCTCGGCACGATTGCCGGCATCGCGCTGGCCCGTCGCCCAGGGCGCTGGACGGTGGGGTTCATGGCGGTGCTGTTGCTGGTGCTCACCACCCCCGAGATCGTCGACGCCACCGGCATGCAGCTGCAGTTCATCTCGCTCGGCGGTGTGTTCCACAAGGGTCTGACTCCACTCTGGATCGGCCAGTCGATCTTCTCCGCGGCAGTGGTCACCCTCATCGTGAGGGCACGCATGCAGGGGATGGACGAGAGCCTGGAACAGGCGGCCAACGACCTGTTCGCCACGCCGTTCCGGGCGTTCCGCCAGATCACGATGCCGTTGATTGCGCCCGCGGTGCTGGCCGGTGGCCTGCTGGCGTTCACGTTCGCGCTCGACAACGTGATCATCTCCGACTTCGTGCGCCCTGGAGCCGGAATGAACACCTTCCCCACCTATGTGCTCGGCCAGGTGAAGACGGTGCGCAAGCCCGACATCGCTGCGATGGCGACGGTGCTGCTCGGCGTGACGCTGGTGGCGCTGGTGCTCGCGGCCTTGATCCTCAAGCGCTCGGGCGACGACTCGTCCAAAGTCGCGGCCACTCTCACCGGCGGCGGCTAGCCTTTTCCCACCATGCCAAGTACCACCGGGCCCCGTAGTGGGCCAGACGCCGACGGTCCCCCTCGTATCGCGCTCGCCCCTGCCGCGGCCCCTCAATGGATGGCCGATGCGATCGTCGCCGGCGGCGGCCACCTCGTGCCGCCTGCCGATGCCGAAGGGCTCGTGTGGGCCGCCCCGCGCAGCCCGGCCGAGCTCGAAGCCGTACTCGACGCGAACCCCCACCTGTCGTGGGTGCAGCTGCCCTTCGCCGGCATCGAGAACTTCGTGCACCTCGTCGACGATGAGCGCCTGTGGACCTGCGGCAAGGGCGTGTACGCCGCCCCAGTGGCCGAACATGCCCTCGCCCTTGCCCTTGCCGGCCTGCGCCACCTCGCCGGCTACGCCCGTGCGCAGGAGTGGGAGCGGCCCCACGGTCGCAACCTCATCGGCGCCAAGGTGGCGATCCTCGGTGGCGGCGGGATCGCCGAGCACCTGTTGAGGCTGCTCGCGCCGTTCGACTGTCACATCACCGTGGTGCGCAACCGGGTGTCGGAGATGGACGGTGCCGACGAAGTGCTCGCCCCCGACCGCTATGTCGATGCGCTGGCCGGTGCCGACGTGGTGTTCCTCGCCCTGCCGCTCACGCCCGAGACCGAGGGGATGATCGGGCGCGGTGAGCTCGAGCAGATGCAGCGCCACGCCTGGCTGGTCAACGTCGCCCGCGGTGGGCACATCGTCACCGAGGATCTCGTGTGGGCTCTGCAGGAGGGCGTGATCGGTGGGGCGGCGCTCGACGTCACCGACCCCGAGCCGCTGCCGCCCGGCCACCCGTTGTGGAGCCTGCCGAACTGCATCATCACCCCACATGTCGGCAACACACCGGAGATGGCGGTGCCGCTGCTCTCCGAGCGGATCACCACCAACGTGCGCCGATACGCCGCGGGCGAGTCGCTCGTGGGGCCGGTGCACGTCGAGCTGGGCTACTGACGAGCGTGGGAGGAGAGCGCCGCCCCGTCGCGCCGGAAGTGCTGCTCGCCCGCTTTGTGGAGCACGGGCGCATCACCAGGATCCCTTCCGCCCACGCCAAGCGGCTGGTGCTGCTCGACTGGTTGGCCCAGGAGTTCGAGCCCGGTCGCCACTACAGCGAGGCAGAGGTGAATCAGATGCTCGGGCAGCGCCACCCCGACACCGCCGCCCTGCGCCGCTACCTGGTCGATGACGGGTTCCTCGATCGTGATCACGGGGAGTACTGGCGCTCCGGCGGCACCGTCGATCCGGCCGGATGAAGGGCCTGGCGGGAGGTTGGCGAGCAGGGTTCGGCTGCTAGCCTTGCCGTGCCACTGAGGGCGATTAGCTCAGTCGGCTAGAGCGCTACGTTCACACCGTAGAGGTCGTGGGTTCGAGCCCCGCATCGCCCACTCGAAGAAGCCCCTGGTCAGCACGTCTGGTCGGGGGCTCTCGGTGTTTTCGGCCCGCGCCGGCCCGGCCCGGGTCTCCGGCCCCGCCCGGGTCTCCGGCCCCGCCCGGGTCTCCGGCCCCGCCCGGGTCTCTACGTCACCGCGCAGAGCGACACACAGTCTGCGCGGTGACGTAGAGCGGCCGCGACGGTGTCCCGTGATCGGTTGGCAGCAGTCGGGCTGAAGGGGAGTAGTTTCGTCGGCATGGCCCGCCACTGCGAACGACCTGGTTGTTCGCAACCGGCGGAGGCGATCTACGGCATGTCCGCAGCCGGGCTGACCGTGTGGCTGGAGCCCTACGAAGAGAGCCTCGCGGCACGGGTGGGTGTGCTCTGCCGACGCCACGCCGACGCCATGGTGGTGCCGCGCGGGTGGACACTCGACGACCGACGCGAGAGCGTGCCTCGCCTGTTCCACACACCCGAGCCGGCGCGCGACCTCGCCCCGCAGGCCAAGCCCAAGCGCGCCCGCAAACGCCACAGCGACGACGACACGGGCCAACTGGAACTCGTCGCGCCGCCCGAGTCCGATGCCACCCCGGAGCCCGAACCGGACCCGGAACCGGAGACCGAGCCGCCCGCACCCGCCGAGCCGCCCGCACGCGCCGAGCCGGCGGAAGTGGTGAACGACAGCGACGTTGACGGCACACCGTTCTCCCCGTGGCGCCCCCGCTTCGACCAGAGCGACGATCTCGACGGCCTGCTGACCGCTCGCTCACCCCTGTTGTCGCGGGCGTTCCGCGGCAAGGGCCGTGCGCCGCACGAGCGCCCCGGGTCCTGATCGGCGATACTGGCAGCCATGGATGTTCATGCCGCGCTCGAAGCCGATTGCGACGCCGACACCCTGTTCGCGTTCGTCGACGACCTGGGCAGATATCCGACCTGGATGGATCTCGTGCACCGGGTGGAGCCGTTGTCGGTCGATCCTCGGCCGGCGTGGCAGGTGGAGCTGCGTGCCCGGGTCGGCCCGCTCGCGCGCAGCAAGCGTCTGCGCATGGAGCGCACCGTGCACGACCCGGTGGCCCGCCGGGTGGTGTTCGAACGCGCCGAGGCCGATGGCAAGCGCCACAGTGCGTGGGTGTTGAGCGCGGAGGTCGACCACCTCGATGGTCGTTCGACGCTGGCCATGCACCTCCACTACGGCGGCGCGTTGTGGACCGGGGGAGTGCTCGAACGGGTGCTCGCCGATCAGATCCGCAGCGGGCGCGATCGGCTGGCAGGGCTCGTCAGCGCCGACTCAACCGGCTGAGCGTCGCCACGCGCTGTACCGGCCGTCGGCGCGGCGTTCGAGGTGCAGCGGGAGGCCGAAGCACTCGCTGATCGCCTCGGCGGTCAGGGTGGTGTCGATCGGCCCACGGGCCACCACCTGCCCGTCGCGCAGCATCATCACGTGGGTGATCCCGGGTGGCACCTCGTCGAGGTGGTGGGTGACGAGCACGAGCGGCGGTGCGCCCGCGTCGAGCGTCAACTCGCTGAGTGCTTCCACGAGTTGTTCGCGCCCGGCCAGGTCGAGCCGTGCGCTCGGCTCGTCGAGCAGGACGATTCCGGGCTCGTTCATCAGTGTGCGCGCCAGCAGCACCCTCTGCTGTTCGCCCGACGACACGGTGGCCAGCGACCGCTCGCCGAGCCAGCCGACTCCCATCCGCTCCAGACACTCCGTGGCGCGGGTCTCGTCGGCGGTGGTGTAGCGATGCCACCACGGCTCGAGCGCGGCGTACCGTGCCGTCATCACCACGTCGATGCAGCGCAACTGTGGCCGGAACTGGCTGGCCAGCGCGGCCGACAGGTAGCCCACCCGGCGGCGCAACACCCTCACGTCGGTGCGGCCCAGCAGCTCGCCGAGCACTTCCACCTCGCCGGTGGAGGGGTGCTCGTAGAGCCCGGCGATGCGCAACAGGGTGGTCTTGCCCGAACCGTTGGCGCCGAGCACCAGCCAACGCTCGCCCGCCTGCACCCGCCAGTCGAGCGGGGCGAGGATCGTCCGCTCGTCGCGCACGAAGCTGACGTGCGTGAGCTGCAGCGGATGAGCCATGGGACCCAGACGATACGGGCTGCGCCGGGGGACTGGACGGCCGGGGCCCGCGCATTGTAACGCGAATGAAATAACGGTTAGGCTCCGTCATGTGAAACGCCTCGTGATCGCCGCGTTTGCTGTCTGCGTGGTCGCGCCGACACTTCCAGCGCGCATCACGCACGCCGACGAGGGCTCCGCCGAACAGGCGGCTCGGGAGATCGCCGACGCGCGTGATCGGGCCAACGACGCGGCCGCAGCGATCTTCGCCGCCGAGGAAGACCTTGCCGATCTGGCGACCGAGCAACAGGTGATCGAGGCCGAAATTCTCCAGCTGGAGGGCGAAGTCGTCGAGCTGCAGGACAGGGTGCAGCAGGCGGCGCTGAAGCGCTACACGCGCTCGAGCGGCGTCGGCTCGCCCTTGTTGTCGGGCTTCGACACGCCGGAGGAGCAGATGCAGATCCGTGCCCTCACCGAGGTGATGAACGACAGCTCCGACGACCAGTTCGACGAATTCGATGCGCTCAACCGCGACCTGGCCTACCAGCGCGTGCTGCTGAGCCGGCAGCAGGAGCGCACCCTGGCGCAGCAGCAGCACCTCACCGAACTCCGCGATGCCGCCAATGCCGAGATCGAGCATCTCAAGCAGGTGGAGGCGCAGCGGCTGAAGGACGAGGCCGTGCGCAAGGCCGTGGAGGCCGAGCAGCGCCGCCGCGCGGCGGCCGCAGCGGCGACGGCCGCGAAGGCTGCAGCCGGGAGCGCGAGTTCTGGCGCTGCGGGAGCGGGTGGCACCACCGGTGGCGGCGGCGGCCGGCCCGGCGTGTCACGCAACTGGACCGGTGTCGATTGGCTGTGCCCCACGGGTTCGGCCAATGTGGGCTTCAGCGACACGTGGCACGCGGCCCGCTCGGGTGGTCGCCTGCACATGGGCACCGACATGATCGGCGCGGCCGGAACGCCGCTGCTCGCCGTGGTGGACGGGGTGGCCAAACCGAAGACCAACGAACTCGGTGGCAACACCGTGGGCCTGCTGGGCGCGGACGGCAATTACTACTACTACGCCCACCTCGAGCGGTGGGGCACGGTGGGTAACGTCACCAAGGGCACCGTGATCGGGTACATGGGCGCCACCGGCAACGCCAGCGGCCCCCACCTGCACTTCGAGATCCACCCCGGCAACGGCGACGCGGTGAACCCCTACCTCACCCTGCTCAACCACTGCCCGGCCCCGCCGGAGGATCCCGCCGCGGAGGGCTGAGGCGTGGGCGCCCGCTAGTCGGCGCTGGCGCGTTCTCGCTTCAGCACCACCGGTTGGCCCGCTGCGAGTTGGCCGCACGCGGCGTCGATGTCGGTGCCGCGGTTGCGGCGAACCGTGGCGTTCACCCCGAGGTCGGTCAGCATCGTGTGGAACGCGTGCACCTTCTCCTTGCGCGAGCCGACGGTGGGATAGCCGGGCGTGGGGTTCAACGGGATGAGGTTCACGTGCGCAGGAAGACGGAAGCGGCGGCAGAGGGAGGCCAACTCCTTGGCGTCGCCGGGGCGATCGTTCACCCCGTCGATGAGGGCCCACTCGAAGCTCAGCCGGCGGCCCTTGGCGGTGAGGTAGGCGGCGCACGCCTCCATCAACTGGGCGAGAGGGTAACGACGGTTGATCGGCACGAGTTCGTCGCGCAACTCGTCGTTCGCCGCGTGCAGCGAGACGGCGAGGTTCACCGGCAGAGGGCGAGTGGCGAGTGTGCGGATGCCGGGCACCAGGCCCACCGTGCTGATCGTGAGGTGGCGTGCGGAGAGGCCGACTGCGCCGTGCAGCCGCTCGACGCTGGCCCACACAGCGGCCTCGTTGGCCATGGGTTCGCCCATGCCCATGTACACCACGTTGGCCAGCCGACGCCCCATCGCCCGTGCGTCGCGCGCCGCGAGTACCACCTGCTCGACGATCTCGCCGACGCTGAGATGACGGGTGAAGCCGGCCTGGCCGGTGGCGCAGAAGCCACAGGCCATGGCGCACCCCACCTGGCTGCTGACGCAGACCGTCACCCTGTCGGGGTACACCATCAGCACCGTTTCCACCCTGCCACCATCGGCCAGCTCCCACAGGTACTTCACCGTGTCGCCGTTGTCGCTGACCCGACGCACCACCTGGGTGAGCGCGGTGGGCAGCTCGGCAGCCAGCCGCTCGCGCAGCCCCTTGGGCACATTGGTGAGATCGGCCGGGGCCGCCAGATTGGTGTACAGCCCCGCCCACACCTGATCGAGCCGGTAGCGCGGCTCGCCGTGCAGCGACTCGGCGAGTTCCTCGCGGGTGGGGTCGTACAGGGTGGTCACGTGAGGTCGGCCACCAGCTCGCCGTAGGCCTGCATCCTCCGGCGGATCACATCCAGGCTCGCCGTCCAGAACCCGATGTCGGTGACGTCGAAGCCGAACACCGCGCCCAACTCCTCAGCGGTGTTCATCCCCGCGCGTGAGAGGGCATCGTCGTAGTGCTCACGGAAGGCAGCGGGGTTCTCGCGGTACTTGGCGAACAGGCCCAGGCCGAACAGCAGGCCGTAGGTGTAGGGCCAGTTGTAGTAGGCCGACCCGTAGTAGTGCGGCTTGAGCGCCCACATGTACGGGTGGCTGGTGTCGGCCACGAGGCCGTCGCCGTAGGCCTCCGCCTGCGCGGCGATCATCATCTCGTTCATCTCCGCCGCTCCGAGGGTGCGCCGTTCGCGGCGGGCGAACACCTCGGTCTCGAACAGGAAGCGGCTACGGATGTCGACCACCACCTGGCACGACCCCTGCAGGTCGACGTCGAGCAGGGCGAGGCGATCCTTGCCCTGTAGGCGCTCGAGGCCCTCCTCCACGACGAGCGTCTCGCAGAAGATGCTGGCCGTCTCGGCCAGTGCCATCGGCAGGTCCTTCTGCAGCGGCGTGCGATGCGCCAGTTGGGTGTTGTGATACGCGTGGCCGAGTTCGTGGGCGGTGGTCTGCGCCGAGTCCACGCTGCCGCTCCAGTTGAGGAGCACCAGCGAGCGGTCGTCGACGAACGGCATGCAGAACGCACCGCCGGTCTTGCCGCTGCGCGGGCCGGCATCCAGCCACTTGCCTTCGACGGCACGGTCGACGAGGCCGGCGAGGGAACCGCCGTAGGAACCGAATGCGCGACGGACGATGTCGAGGCCTTCGTCCCACGAGATCGAGGCGGGGGCGAACGGCAGGGGAGCGAACATGTCGTACCACGGCAGGGCCCCGTCGTGGCCGTGGAGGCGGGCCTTGGCGCGCATCCACGCCCGGAAGTCGGGCAGAGAGTCGGTGATGGCCTGCTGCATCGCATCGAAGGTGGCCCGGCTGACATTGTTGGCGAACAGCGAGGCGTCGAGCGGGGTGGCCCACCCGCGCCGACGGTTCACCGTGTTGGACTCACCTTTCACCCCGTTCATCGCCGCGGCGCACACGGAGGTGACGCGGGGCCAGGCCTCCATCTCGGCGTCGTAGGCAGCCTTGCGTGTGGCGGCGTCGGCGTGAGAGGCGAGGCCGCGCACCGCGGCGATCGGCATGTCGGGTGAGGTGCCGTCGGGTAGGTGCACCACCACGCTGAGCTGGGAGGTGACGAGCGACTGGAGTTGGTCCCACGCCGACGAACCGGTGGTGGCCAACTCCGCGTAGAGGCCTTCTTCCGCCTCGCTCATCTGATGCTCGGCGCGGGCCGCAAGGCGGGCGAGGGGAGCGCGGTGCTCGGCCACCTCGGTGCTCACGGTTGCCAGCGCGTCCACGCCGAGCGCGCGCACCCACTCGGCGAGGCGGGCGGTGAGCGGCTTGAGCCGCGAACTGGTCATCTCGAACTCGCCGAGCAGGCTGATCGCCTTCTCGTCGAACGAGTCGGTGCTGATCGTGGCGTAGATCGTCGCCAACGTCACGTCGGCGTGCTGCTGCAATGCATTGCTGGCGCGGATGACCGCATCGGCGGCGCGGCCGTCCTCGGCGGTGACAGGGCGCGCCTCGATGGCGCGGATCCCGAGTTCCTCGAACAGTGCCTCCAGCCGGGCGGTGTCCGCCGCGTTGCGCTCCATCGCATCGAGGAACGAGCGCGCCTCGAACGACTCGTGCACGTCGGCGACGCTCCAACGAGGCAGGTCGTCGGCGGCGGTGTCGGTGGGGACGGTGTCGGTGGTCATCTCATTGCTCCATCGGGTTGCGGCGATACGACTGTTCGGAGGTGGCGACGGTGAAGCCGAGCTGCTCGTAGAGGCGCACCGCGGCCGTGTTGGCGGCGTCGACGTACAGCATCGCGGATTCGGCACCACGTGTGGTCATGTGGGCCAGCCCGGCGACGGTGAGCTCGCGGCCGAGCCCCAGCCCGTGGAAGTCGGGGTGCACGGCGATGACGTAAATCTCGCCGATCGGTGCCTCGCCGTCGTCCGTGGGGTGGATCTTCACCCAGCAGAAGGCGGCCAGCCGGCCGTCGCGCTCGTGCAGCAGGAAGCCTTCCGCATCGAACCATGCCTCGGCCTGCCGTTGGCGCAGGGTGGCGAGATCCCACCCGCCTTGCTCGGCGTGGTCGGCGAAGGCGTCGTTGTTGACCTCCAGCCACGCACTGTCGTCGGCGCCGGGGCGGAACGGGCGAAGTTCGACGTGCGCAGCGGCATCGATGGGCAGGGGGCGCTCCATCTTCAGCAGGTGACGGTCGGGGTGCATGCCGAGGCGCGCGGCGACGCGCGCCGACTCGGCGTCGGGGTGCGCCCACCAGGTGACGGCGGCACCAGCTGGCAGCTCGCCGAGCAGTGCGGTGAGCAGTTGGTACTCGGCCTCGTCGATGTCGCCGGCGAATTCGGAGAGCATGATCCCGTCGATCACGTAGCCGTCGTTGCCGGCGGAGGCCTGGCCGTACCCCACGAGCGCGCCATCGTCGTCGTTTTCGGTGTCGTGGGCCAACGCAGCGACGAATCCAGGACGTGGGCCCTGGGCGAGATCGATGCGCAGGTGGTCGTTGAGGCGCGCGCAGTCGAGCACGTGCGCGACATCCAGGAAGTCGAGGACCTGGCGGTGCTGTTCGGGAGAGAGCCGCATGGCTGTGCGCACGCGCACCATGGCAGTGGAGGCTACTGGCGTGGACGTGCGCCGCCCGGCGTGTGTTGCCTAACGCCTTCTCACCTGGGGCGTGCAGAACGTGTTCGAGCAGTGGGCGACCCTCAAGTCGCGGTTGCCCGAGTCGTAGTAGCTGATGATCGGCAGCCCGTCGACACCGATGGTGATCGAGGTGTGCCAGGGGGTCGTACCGTCGACATGCACCGTTGCCGTGGTGGCGGTGGTGCAGGCGACGTCGGCGCAGTGGGCGACCCTCAGGTCGGCGTTGCCGTAGTACCGGTAGCTGATGATCGGCATGCCGTCCGCGCCGATGGCGATCGAGGAGTGGTCACCGGTGAAGGTGGTGGCGTCGAGGGTCGTGATCGTGGCTGCGGTGCACGCTGCGTTGGTGCAGTGAGCGAGCTTCAGGTGGTAGAGGCCTTCGTCGTAGTAGCTGATGATCGCCAGGCCGTCGCTGCCGATCGTGATGGAAGACCACGAGCCGACAATCGGGCCGGAGTCGATGGTCGTGATGGTGGCGGTGGTGCAGGTGATGTCTGAATCGGCCGGTGTTTTGCATCAGGTCCGGGTTGTTGTTGTGACGGGTTGTTGGCACTTGTTGGCAGCGTAGTGGAGGGCTTCGAACTCGTCGGGCGGGATGTCACCGAGTT
>WBZL01005456.1_pt1 | contig 10519 bp, 9 predicted proteins | sample 5204291 | NCBI WGS metagenome assembly WBZL01 (sample SAMN12344345, study PRJNA552823) | activated sludge metagenome | biome: Activated sludge suspended growth; feature: Nitrification reactor; material: Wastewater; isolation source: activated sludge from nitrification reactor of wastewater treatment... | reverse complement strand
CGTCGACGGCGTGCACATCGACGACTACTTCTATCCGTACCCCGAGCGCACGCGGCGTGGCGCCGAGATCCCCTTTCCCGACACTCCGTCGTGGACGCGCTATCGGCGCGGGGGAGGGACCCTCTCGCGCGACGACTGGCGCCGCCGGAACGTCGATGACCTCATCCATGAGCTCTACGACTCGGTGAAGGCCGTCAAGCCATGGGTCCGGGTCGGCATTTCACCGTTTGGTATCTGGCGCCCGGGCCATCCCGCCAATGTCACCGGCTTCGACGCCTACGAGAAGCTCTATGCCGACTCGAGGCGCTGGCTGAACGAAGGGTGGGTCGATTACTTCACGCCCCAGCTCTACTGGCAGCTCACGGCCCCCCGCCAGCCCTACGGTGACCTGCTCGCCTGGTGGCGGGCGGAGAACCGGATGCAGCGCCACGTGTGGCCCGGGAACTACACCGGGCGCGCCTCGGCGAAGGGCCGCACCACGTGGCCCGTGAGCGAGGTGTTCGACCAGGTCCAGGAGACGCGCCGCCAGCTTGGGGAGCGGAGCGGCAACGTGCATTTTCCGCTCAACGCCTTCGTCCATTCCACGGACCGCCTCAACGACCGGCTGGCCGCAGGACCGTACGCCGAGCCGGCGCTGGTCCCCGCTGCCGACTGGTTGTCGGATGGCGAACCGGTGGCGCCCGCGGTCGCCGCGACGGGGAGCCCGCGTGGCGTCGAGCTCCGCATCCAGCGACCGGTCCCGGCTACGGTGCGCCCCGTTCCCACGTTGCCGAAGGACGCGACCCGCACCCGCCCACTGCCGACGGGCGGCGCACGCTCGAGCGACCCGCGGTGGTGGCTGGTGCGCGCGGCGTATCAGGAGGGATGGCGCGCGCATATCGTCGACGCGGGGTCCACCGTGGTGCGCCTCCCGCTCGACCAGTCGGGACTGCCACCACGGGGCATCACCGTGAGTGCTGTCGATCGGTCAGGCCGCGAGAGCGTCGCGGTCCTGGTGAGGCCCTGAGGGCAGCTGTCCGCCAGTACTGCCCGTCGAACGACTCGAGATCAGAACCCGAGGTAGGCCCGCACGCGGGGCTCGATGCGTTCGGGCGTCCAGGGGGGAGACCACACGAGATTGATCGTTGCCGCTCCCACGCCCTGGACGGTCTTCACCTCACGCTCGGCCTCGCCCATGATCTCCGGGCCGGAGGGGCACCCGGGCGAGGTCAGGCTCATGTCCACGCGCACGTCACCGCCGTCCACGACCACGTCGTAGATGAGGCCGAGGTCCACGATGTTGAGGTTGAGCTCGGGGTCCTTCACGCGGCGCAGCGCGAGCCGAACCGAGTCGGGGGTCAACTCACCCGCAGGTTCAGGCGTGCTGGCGGAGGCCGACGGCAGATCGGGGGTGTCCATACCCGACAAAATTCACCGGGATATCCCCCAGACGGAAGCTCCGGGGACGAATCAGCGCCGCAAGCTCAGGTCTTTCGGCCGGTTGTGGGCTTCTTCGCCGGGGTCTTCCGGCTGCTCGGCTTGGGCGCCGCCTTGGCGCTCGCCTGCTTGGGCGGCGGGGCAACCTTCCCGGAGCCGGCTGCTTTTCGCGTCGCGGTCGCCTTCGTCGATGTCCGTGGCGAGGTAGCCTTGGCTGTGGTCGGCCGCGTGGTTGCACGCGCCTTGGTGGTGGGCACGGGCTTCTTGACCGGGCGTCGCACTCGTGTCGATCGGCGACGCAGGGCGGGGTTCCAGCCGTCCGCACGGTCCGCGCGGAAGGAGGCAGGCATCAGGGGCAGTTCATCGAGGCCCTCAGTGACGGCGAGCGCGGCGGCGTCGGCCAGGTCAGCGCGCACGTCCGAGATCACCTTGGCCGGACGACGTGCCCGCGCGGCATGCACGCGGTTCGTCAGGAGGATGACGAACATGTCGCGGTCGGGATCGATCCACATGGAGGTCCCCGTGAAGCCTGTGTGCCCGTAGGCCCGCGAGGAGAGGTACTCCCCGGAGCCGCCGTCGCCGTCTGCCGTGTCCCAGCCCAAAGCGCGTGTGCCAGCCGCCCGTGCGGTGAAGCGGGCGACGGTGGAGTCGCTGATGATCCGCACACCGCCATACGTCCCGCCATTCAGCATCATCTCCGCGAACACGGCGAGGTCAGCGGCGGTCGCGAAGAGTCCGGCGTGGCCGGCCACGCCACCAAGCGCGAACGCATTCTCGTCGTGGACTTCGCCACGCAGGGGGTAGCCGCGGGGCGGGCTGACTTCGGTCGGGGCGATGCGGTCGCGCAAGGTCGGCGCCGGATTGAACCGGGTGTCGTCCATGCCGAGGGGCACAAACACCCGTGAGCTCAGGAAGGTGTCGAGCCCCTCGCCGGCAATCGTCTCGACGACCCAGCCCAGGACGTCGGCGCCGAGGTCGGAGTACACGAAGCAGGCGCCCGGCTCGCAGGTCAGTTCGCTCGCGAGCACGATGCGCTTCGCCTCCGCCCGGTTGAGCGCGGACCGCCACAACTGCTTCCCGGCTGGCAGGCCGGAGTGGTGTGTGAGCAGGTGACGGACGGTGACCCGTTCCTTGTTGTCCCCGAGGAAGTCCGGGAGGTACCGGACCACAGGGGCGTCGAGGTCCAGTCGTCCTTCGTACAGGAGCATCGCTGCCGTGGTCGTGCCGACGACCTTGGTCAGCGATGCGAGGTCGTAGATCGTCTGCTCCGGATCGACGAGGGCGCTGCCCGAGGTCCATCCCAGGCGACCATACCCGCGTTGCAGCGCGGCAGCGCCGCGACGGCCAACGACGACGGCGGCCCCCGGGTAGCCTCCCTCGGAGATGCCCCGCCGGACCACGCGGTCGATGTGTGCCAGTCGCGCAGCGGACATCCCAACCTCGCGCGGAGTCCGGACCGGAAGCCGGTCAGGCGCCGCGACAGCGAGCAGGAAGAGGAGGGGTGTCAGCACGATGGAGGTCGGAGACTGCAGTAATTGACGAGCAAAGGCCCTGCCACGTTGTTCACTCGGCAGCGCCTGTCTACCCCAAGATGGCGCAATGTGTTGCAGGAGCGCAAGTTCGGTGACGACGTCTCATGTAAAACATCCGAGGCGGGCACTCGCGTGACGAGTGGGTTTGGGGACAGGCGCCGCCACCGCGCGTGGGCAGAATGCCGCGCCGGTCGCATTGCACGGGTTTGTGGGCAACCTTCCATCGCGGCGGCGGTGACTGATCTTTCGGAACGCCATGGCAACCGATCACGAACTCATCCAGCGCGCGGTTGACGGAGATGAGCTGGCCATGCGGCGACTCTGGTCGCAGCATGCCCCGCACATCGACGCGGTTGTCCGTCGCCTGGTGGGGGATCCGGATACGGCGGCCGACATTGCGCAGGAGGTGTGGATCCAGATCTTCCGCGCGTTGCCGTCCTACCGCGGGGAGTCGCAGTTCGGGACGTGGGCCCATCGCATCGCGGTGAATCGCACGCTCAATGCCTTGCGCCGCACCCGGCGGTTGGAGCGAATCGAGACGGAGATCGAGGAGGACACGGCGGCGGTGGAGCAGGGCGCCGAGGGGGCCCTGGTGATGGAGAGCATCCAGGAGGCGACCGCGCGCCTCTCGCCCGGGGCACGCACGGTCTTTGTCATGCACGACATCGAAGGGTACACACACGAGGAGATTGCCAGGGAGCTCGGGATCACGGCGGGGGGATCGAAGTCCCAGTTGTTCAAGGCGCGGGCGCGCCTGCGCAAGATGCTGGGTCACCTGGTGGATGGACTGTCGAAGGGGAATCATGACCACGCTGCACCTGCCTATTGAGCGCCTGGCCGAGCTGGCCGACGAGACGCCTGCGCCGTTCGAGCGTGAGCACCTCGTCGCCTGTGCGTCGTGCGCGTCGGGGTTGGCGTCGTATCGCCGGCTCGTGGCGATGGCCCGCGACGAACGACGGCGTATCGCGCCGCCCATGACCGACTGGGACCAGCTGCGCGTCCGGCTGGACAACGAAGGACTGCTGGCGACGCCGGTGGCGCGGGCGGCGCGAGTGCGCCGGGCGCAATGGGCGCGACGCGCGGTCGCGGCCGTCGGGCTCGTCGCCGGCGGCGCCGTAGCCGGTCGTGTCTCCAGCGGCATGCCGCTCGCGGAGGCCGTGGCGCTCCAGCGACCCGCCGGGACGGAAGCCCGTCTCGCGGCGGCGCGCGCCGCCGATGCGGGCTTCGAGTCCCCCGAGGCGGCCCTCGCGCAGCTCCAGCAGGCGCAGCGGCTCTACGACGAGGCGGCCGTCTGGCTCACGGCACACGACACGACGTCTTCGGCCGCGGCGTCCGACCAGTACCGCGCCCGGCTCGCGGCCCTCGACCTGGCGTCTGAGACCTTCGGGCAGGCCCTGACCGACGCGCCGCAGGATCCGATCCTCAACCAGTATTTCATGGCCACGATGAACGCGCGTGAAGTGGCGATTCGGCGGCTGGGCACGACCCTGCCGGTCGGCGTGCGCGTGGGGCGGTTCTGATGACGGCCGTACCGCGAATGGACACTCGGACGCGATGGCGGGGGCTCCTGTTCGGGGCGGCCACGGTGCTGGTCCCTGCCGTCCCCGTTGCCGTCCGGGCCCAGGGTGACTCGCTCCGGGTCACGGTCATTCGCGCCTCCACTCCCTTCGAGCAGCAGGTCGAGCGGCTGGCGCGCCTGCTCGTTGGTCAGCAGCAGCGCGTCGTGATGCTCGCGGGGACGCGGGAGCAGCTGCAGTCGTCGCTGCGGACCACGTCGATCCCGGAGGCCCAGCGGGACCAGGTGCTCGCTCGCCTGCGCCTCGTCGAGCACGAGCTCTCGACGCTCGATGCATCGCGGGTCTCGCTCCGGCGTCAGCTCGAGGAACTCTGCGCGCGGACACAAACGACCGAGGGATGGCTCGGGGTCACGCTGACCGGGGACTACACGATGGATGCCACCCCGAACGGGGTGCTCATGGCGGTGCGGCGGCCCCCCGAAGTCGAGTCGGTCGATGCCGGCTCGCCGGCAGAGAAGGCGGGGTTGCGTCGCGGGGACCAGCTGCTCTCGTTAGGTGGCCGGGAGCTGTCGGACGCTGTGATCGTGTTGAGTGACCTGCTCCGGCCCGGCGCTCGCGTGCCGGTGCGCTTCAAGCGGGGCATCGACACCCGCTCTGTGAATGTCCTGGTCGAGCCGCGTCCGGCGGACTTCCGGCCGAGCTGTGGCTGGGAGGACGACCTCATTGCCCGGGCCCTGGCGCCGTCCAGCGGGGCGGTGACCTTCGTGGTCAGCACCCCCGACGGACGGGCCGCCGGACAGAATCCCTTCGCCATCGCGAGCACAGAGGGCTCAGCCCGCACGACGCCCCCACGTTCCGGCCAGGCCCCCTCCGGCTTCACGTTCATCGCGAACCCGTCCGTACGTTTTCTCGCCGGGACCCAGCTCGTGCCGGTCAACGAAGGGATCGAGGCACTGACCGGGGTGCGACGCGGGGTATTCGTAGCCGAGGTCGCACGTCGCTCGCTCGCGGCCCAGGCCGGGCTCGTGGCGGGGGACGTGATCGTCTCCGCCGACGGGCGCGCCGTCACCTCGCCGGCGTTGCTGGCGCGGATGATGGAGGGATCGGAATCGCGTGAGCTGAAGCTCTCGGTTGTCCGCCAGCGAAAGCCGGAGACGGTCGTGCTGAAGTGGTAGGCCCGGATGCGATCCCCGGAAACGCCGACGGCCCCGCACCGAGGTGCGGGGCCGTCGTGCGTCAATCCCAATGGGACCTAACGACGGTGTCGCCCTCTCCCGATGCGACCCGGCGTCAGCGAGTAGAGCAGCTGGGCGGTCGCGCGATCGACGCCGCTCAGCTCCTTCACGCGCACCCGCGGGGCCATGATGCTCGTCGTGTCCTGCGTATGGTCCAGCCCCAGCATGTGTCCGACCTCGTGCAAGGCGATCGCGCGCGTGGCGGCCCGGTCGAGGGGTTCACCCCCCTGGTGGTGCACCGCGAGCATCACGTTGGCCTGGAGGATGTACCAGTTCTCGTCGTGGGTCCACAACGTCTTGCCCGAGATGGGTTCGCGGAAGCGATCGACCCAGGTGACGTGGACATTGGCCGACGCCGAGTCGAGCACGAACGTGAAGTTGATCGGGATCCCGGATTCCCCCCATTCGAGGAAGGCGTCGCGCACGAGGGGCACCAGGGTTGGGGACCAATGCTCGATCCGCGCGACCGGCTGGATCCACACGCGCAAGGGATCGGTGCGACGTTCCGCCCACCGGGCCAGGGAGGAATCGTGGGCCGCGAGGATGTCGCTGATGAAGGTGCTCGTGGAGGCGAGTTCGATCCGGCGACGGGCGTCCTCCACTTCGGGAGACTCGCGGACGACGCGCACACTCGAGGCGGCCGCGCCATCGCTCGCGCCGACCGACGAGTCAGAAATGACCGGCTCCCCATTCTGCGTCCGCGCGGCATGGAGCTGCCGGGTCGCCAGGACCTGCGAGCCCACAAACGCCGCGAGTGCAGCGAGGGAGGAGGTCACCAGGAGGTCGAGGCGCTTCATCGCGGGTTGGGCGGCAGGGAGAGAAATTGCTCCACGAGTCCGAAGAACTCCTCGGGTGCTTCCCAGAATGGCATGTGGCCAGCACCGGGAATCAACGCGAGGCGGGACCTCGGGAGCAAGCCGACCAGTTCCCGGGCAACGTCGGCCGGGAGCAGGTCGCTCTCTCCGTGGATGACGAGGGTCTCGGAATGCACGCCACGGACCAGCGTCGTCCAGTCATACCCTTCACGTCGCAGGCGTGACGCCACGGCGGCGCCCGTCCGGCTCTCAGATCGCGGTGGGGCAAAGAGTTGCGCGAGACCTGCGTCACCAAACCAGGCGGGGTACACCGCACGGGAGTAGGCGGAATGTCTGGCGGGATCAGCTTCGTGCAGGGTCGCGGGGTCGAGTCGCTGCAACACCACGCGGTCGGCGGGCGACAGCCTGGCCATGGCCCGGTCATGAAGTCCGGGGAGCCAGGATGAGGTCGCTCCAACGGAGTTGACGAGTACAAGTCGCCGCACGCCCTCCCGATCTCGCTCGGTGGCAAGCATTGATATGCCCCCGCCCCACGAATGCCCAAGCACGTCCCACTGGCGGAAACCGAGCGCCAGGCGCAACGCGGCAATGTCGCCGGCGTCGTGTTCGATCTTTGCTGCGTGGGGGCCGGGTGGTGGTTGAGAGCTTCCACGCCCTCGCTGGTCGAACAGGATGACCTGTCGCGAGGCGGCCAGCGGCGAGAGCGCCGGCCAGAGCAGGCGATGGTCGTAGAGAAGGCCCCCGTTGACGAGCAGGAGTGGAGGACGTCCGGCGACCGGTGCCGTGTGATAGATCGCGAACTCGAGCCCCCGGGCCTGGATCCGCTGCGCAGTCAGTCGCGGCGTTCGCGGCAGGGAGCGCCGGAATGCCGTGAATCGGTCGCGGGCGGACGGGGAGGACATGTTCGGGAAAGGTCGCGGGCGGACGTCGTGAGGGCGAGAGGTCGCCGGCGTGGTCGGCTACCTTTGCGTCACCCCAACGGCGGTGCAAGCCAGTGGAACTCGGGATCTATACCTTCGCTGAAAACTCGCGCGATCCGGCAACTGGCGGCACGATCAGCGCGGCGCAGCGGATGGCAAACCTGATGGAGGAGATCGAGCTCGCCGACCAGGTGGGGCTCGACGTATTCGGCATCGGGGAACACCATCGCCCCGATTTCGTGGTCTCGACCCCTGCCGTGGTGCTCGCGGCGGCGGCGGTGCGCACGAAGCGCATCCGCCTCACCAGCGCGGTGACGGTGCTGAGTTCGGACGATCCGGTGCGGGTCTTCCAGGAGTTTGCGACCGTGGACCTGCTCTCCGGCGGACGTGCCGAGATCATGGCCGGCCGCGGCTCGTTCATCGAGTCGTATCCGCTCTTCGGGTACGATCTGAACGAGTACGACAGCCTCTTCTCCGAGAAGCTCGGGCTGCTGCTCGAGCTGCGGAAGTCGACGCACATCACCTGGCGGGGCCGGCATCGGCCGCCCATCGCCAACCGCGGTGTGTATCCGCGGCCGGTGCAGGACCCGATCCCGGTCTGGATTGCGGTGGGGGGGACCCCTGAGTCGGTGGTCCGGGCAGGAACCCTCGGACTGCCGCTGGCGGTGGCGATCATCGGCGGGGCTCCCGAGCGATTCACCGACCTGGTGGACCTCTATCGTGAGGCGGGCCGGGAGGCCGGTCATGCGGCCGCGGGGCTCAGGGTGAGCATCAACTCGCACGGGTTCGTGGCGCCAACGTCGCAGGAGGCGGCCGACGATGCCTGGCCTCCCTATCAGGACACGATGGGGCGGATCGGACGGGAACGCGGGTGGCCTCCGCCGACGCGCCAGCGGTACGAAGCGGAACGTGCCCCCCGCGGCGCACTGCTCGTGGGTGACCCGCAGCAGGTGATCGACAAGATCCTCTTCGAGCACGAGCTCTTCCGCATGGATCGTTTCCTGATGCAGTTCAGCGTGGGGACGATGCCCCACGCGAAGATGCTCAGGGCGATCGAGCTGTACGGGACGGTGGTCGCCCCGGCGGTCCGGAAGGCGTTGCGCGGAGCCTAACGATCCGTTGGGGCGACCGGTGCGAGGTCGCGTCGCTCCACCGCGCGGGTCGCAATGGCGTCGAGCCGGGCGTCCTGGTTCACCTTGAGTCCGCGGAGGTGGCGGCGCGTGCGACGGTAGGCCATGTGCACGAACACGCGCGCACAATCGAGTTCGTCCTCGACTGCGGCGGGGTCCCCGCCCGCCCGGCCAATGGCGTGCGTCGCCCGCGAGAGGGTGGCCGTCGCCAGGAACAGGTCGATCGCGGCGTTGGCGAGCCGCTCCTGCACGTATTGCCGCTCGATGATCTTCTTCCCGTGCTTGCGCAGCGCCCGCTCGACGGCGCGCGCGAGGTCATACACCTGCTCCGCGACGAGCTCCGCTTCGTCCTCGAGCGCCGCGTGCACCCGGGTAAACTCCGGCCGATCGAGCGTGCCCTTCACGCGACCGGCGAGGTACTCGCCGATGGCGCCGAGGGAGTTGATCGGCCGCTGGAGTGCCTCACCCAGGGCCTTGAGCCGCTCCCCCGGCTGCTGGAGCCCCATGAGGGCGACGAGCACCCGGAGGATCTCGTTGGTTCCCTCGAAGATCAGCATGATCCGGGAGTCGCGCACGGCCTGCTCGTAGGGCGCCTCCTTCGAGTATCCGACGCCACCGGCGATCTGCAGGCCCTCGTTCGCGGTCCGGTAGGCGAGCTCCGAGCCGAACACCTTGCACGCCGCAGTCTCGAGCGAGAAATCGACGCCTCCACGGTCCACCATCCCCGCCGTGATCATTACCCCGGCCTCCAGCGCGTACAGCTCGGCCGCCGCAAGGGCGATCTTGCGCCGGAGGATCTCGAAGGTCGCGATCGGTCGGCCGAACTGCTCGCGTTGCGCCGCATAGGCGATCGCGCGGTTCATGATCTCCCGCGTCCCGCGCGCCGAACCGGAGGCCAGCCCCAACCGCCCCGAGTTGAGGATCTCGAGCGCGATGCGGAAGCCCTGCCCGACGTCGCCCAGGCGGTTCTCCACCGGCACCCGGACGTTGTCGAACATCACCGATCGGGTGTCCGATGCCTTGATCCCCATCTTCTCCTCGAGCTTCCCGAGGGAAACCCCGGCGCTCGCAGCGTCCACGATGAACGCGGTGACGCGCTCCTTCGTCTTGCCGTCGACCGTAGCCGGCACCTTGGCGAAGACCGTGAAGACGCCGGCGTAGCCGGCATTCGAGATCCAGATCTTGGTCCCGTTGAGGACGTAGTGCGTGCCATCCGCCGACAGTACCGCCGTCGCCTTCATCGCTTGTGCGTCCGAGCCGGAACCCGGCTCGGTCAGGCAGAACGCAGCGACCATCTCCCCTGAGGCGCAGCGGGGGAGGTATCGCTGCTTCTGCTCCTCGGTGCCGAAGAGCGTGATCCCCTTGCACCCGATGGACTGGTGTGCGCCGAAGTACACCGCCAGCGCGGGGTCCACCGCGCCGATCTCGCCGAAGACCCGGTTGAAGACCTTGGCCGTGGCACCAAAACCTCCGTAGGCCTCCGGGATGTTGAGGCCCATCAGGCCGAGGGCGTGGAATCCCTGGCGCATCTCCTCCGGGAAACGACCCGCGCTGTCATTGGCGTGTGGATCCACCTGGTCCTTCGCAAAGGCCCGGAAGGCATCGAGCACCGCGGCAAGGCTCTCCGACTCCTCCGCCGACAGCTCGGGGAAGGGAAAGAGGAGCGCTTCGCGGATCTCACCGAGGAAGAGTCCCTTGATGAACGAGGGGTTTTCTTCGGGATTGGCGAGGTGGGGTCGTTGGTCGGTGGTCATGCGTCACAGTATTTGCGTGTCCAGCAAGATACAGGTTACCATGGCGATCGTCGCGCGTGGACGAGAGGACCGGTGGATCCAAACCGACGCAAGGGAGCGATATGAGTCGGCAGCTGACCTCAGGGGGCGCGGCGTCGGAGGTCCCTGAGACACAGGCGGAGCGTCTACCGCCAGGCGCGATCGGTCGTGCGGCGATGGTC
>WBZL01005454.1_pt1 | contig 10523 bp, 13 predicted proteins | sample 5204291 | NCBI WGS metagenome assembly WBZL01 (sample SAMN12344345, study PRJNA552823) | activated sludge metagenome | biome: Activated sludge suspended growth; feature: Nitrification reactor; material: Wastewater; isolation source: activated sludge from nitrification reactor of wastewater... | reverse complement strand
TCACGATCTGCAGGCCCTCCTCGAGCTTCTCGAAGCGGTCGGTGAACGAGCCGAACTCGAATCCGTAGTCCTGGTGCTCGCGCTCGAACCACCCGGCGCCGATCCCCCAGATCGCCCGCCCGCCGGAGATCACGTCGAGCCCGGTGACGGCCTTGGCGAGGAATGCGGGATTGCGGTAGGTCATCCCACCGACCATGCACCCGAGGCGCACCTTCTTGGTGCGCGCCGCGAGAGCGTTGAGCAGACCGTAGGCCTCGAACATCGCGTCCTGCGGCTGACCCAACAGGGGCAGTTGGTAGAAGTGGTCCATCACCCAGACACTGTCGTAGCCGACCTGTTCGGCGGTGAGGGCGAGGGTGCTGATCCGCTCGAACAGGTCGCCGTCGGCGACACCGGGGTAGGTGAACTGGGGGATCTGCAGGCCGAGGCGGATGAGGCGGTTCGTCATGGGACGGGACGCTACCGTGGCGCATGAGGGCTGCTCGCCACAGCGCCCCCGGTCGGAGAGGAACCCTGGAAATGACGAAGGCTGCCATCGATGCGCTGCGTGCCGAGCACGCCCACGCGCTCGACCTGTTCGATTCGCTCACCGACGCCGAGTGGGCGTTGCCCAGCGGGTGCGCGGGCTGGAGCGTGCAGGACGTCGCCCAGCACATGGCCGCGACGTTCCACATGCTCGCCGATCGTGCTTCCATCGAGGTGGGCAGCAGTGGCCACACGGAGGCCGATGCCGAGGTGCCGGTGCAGGCCCGCCGAGACTGGTCGCCTGCCCAGGTGAGGGCCGAGTACCGCGAGTGGAGCGAGAAGGGCATCGCCACGCTCGCGGGCATGCAGGAGGCGCCGATGGCCGAGGCGGTGGTGCCGCTCGCCGACCTCGGCAGCCATCCGCTGCACCTGCTCGCCAACGCGATCACCTTCGACCACTACTGCCACCTGCGCCACGACATCGGCGCCGCCGTGCGCCGCGCCGCCGACCTGCCCCACGACCCGCTCGTGCTCGAGGTCGCCGTGGAGTGGATGATGGCGGGCGCGCCGCAGATGTGCGCCGCCGCACTCGAACCCCTCCACGTCGGCGTCAACTTCGTGTTCACCGACCTGCACCATGTGTCGTACCGGCTCGTGCGTGCGCCGGGCGACGGCCCGTGGGAGGTGCACGTGGGCCACGACAACCACCACCCGATCGCGGTCACGTCCGCCCACGAGTTCGTCAGCTGGGCCACCAAGCGCAGCGACTGGCGCACCCACGCCCAGCTCACCGACGAGGCCGCCGCGGCCACCCTCGACGCGCTGAACATCATCTGATGGACCTACTCACCAGCGCCTGCCCGCGCTGCGGGGCCACCATCACCGACGAACGGTTCTACGGGCCGTGCACCTCGTGCCGCAACGAGTTGAGGGCCAAGTACCTCGGCGAGGGCAGGGTCGTCGAGGTGGCCGAATACGTGCCGAAGATGAACGTCACCCCCAACGCGGTGGCGCTCAAAGACGACTGAGGGTCGGGCCACCCCGGCCCGATATCCTGAGCGCCGCCACGGGGACGTAGCTCAGTTGGCTAGAGCACCTGCTTTGCAAGCAGGGGGTCGTGGGTTCGAATCCCATCGTCTCCACCGGGTTGCGCGGCGCGGTTCTGAGTAACGCGCCCACCCCGTCGCTGCGAAATGAGTAGCGCGCACTCAGGTGCCCGGCGGCGCTGACGCGGATCATGTGTCCACACCAAGGACCACCACGACAAAGGAGTCGAACCATGATCCGCAAGCTCACCCGCACCATCGCCGCCCTGCCCCTCGGGGCCTTCGTTTTCGGCGTACTTCCCTTCGGCAGCACTCACGCCGCCCAGAACATCTCGGCCGACTTCGGCATGGCCGCCTCGTGCACGGACGGCTACCACTGGCTGCTGACGATCACCAACGAGGGCAGCCAGAGCTTCGACGTGAAGTTCGCGGTCGACGGCGGCGAGTCGATCACCTTCACCCTCGGTGCGGGTCAGAACCAGCAGCCGAAGGTGCCCGCCGACGAGGGCTTCCCCAGCACCGTCCGCCTCTTCATCAACGACGTCGAGTACGACTCGGAGTCGACCTCCGGCGTGGTCGATTGCATCGACGACGGCGACGTCTACGCCAAGATCAGCATCGTCTGCCCCGATCAGGGCTCCGACCAGGACATCTTCGTCGACTACGAGTTCGGTGCCCCGGGCACCGGCGCCAAGATCGACTACAACCTGCCCGACGTCGGCATCAGCGACGTGCTCATCTCCGACGAGGTGGTGCACCGCACCTACAAGGTCGAGCAGGGTCAGTCCATCGACGTGTCGGTGTGGGACGTGACCGACAACGACAAGGTGCTGGCGACGCTGGTGGACACCGTCGACTGCCCGAGCGAGGAAGTCGTCGAGGAAGAGACCCCGTCGTCGGACGATCAGGACAGCTCGGGTCAGCTGCCCGAGACCGGCAGTGGCACCGTGCTCGCTTGGGTGGCCGCCGCGCTCACCGCGGCCGGCGTGGGTGCACTGCACACCTCGCGCCGCCGAGTGACCGCCGCCGAGTGAGAGTCAACCGGTGACCGGTGCGGCCACCTCGCCCTCAGCCGACGGGGGGTGAGGTGGCCGCCATCGCGATCGCGAGCGCGTGGCCGACGTTCAGCGAATCCACGCCGTGGTGCATCGGGATGCGCACGTCGAAGTGGGTGCGGTTGCGGGTGGTGAGTGGCAGGCCCGGCCCTTCTGCCCCACCCACGAGGGCCAACTTCTCCGGCAGTTCCATCTCGAACAGGTTCTGCGCGTCGGCGCTGGGGGTGAGCGACCAGGTCTCGAAGTCGTACTGGTTGATCGTGTCGATCGCGTCGGGCCAGCGCTCGCAGCGCACCACCGGCAGGTGCAGCACCTCACCCATCGACACCCTCACCGACCGGCGGGAGAACGGATCGGCGCAGGTGGGGTCGAGCACCAGCGCATCCACCCCGAGCGCCCTCGCCGAGCGGGCGATCGCGCCGATGTTCTCGGTGTCGTTCGAGCCCTCCAGCACGAGCAGGCGGCGGGCGGTGGAGAGCACGTCGGTGAGCGTGGGCGAGGGCAGCCGGTTGGCGGTGGCCAGCACACCGCGGTGCACGTTGAACCCGGCGATCGACTTCATCACTTCGCGCTCGGCGAGGTACACGGGTGCCCCGGTGGGGTCGACCAGTTGCTTCATCCGCTCGTAACGGCGCGGCGACAGCAGGAACGAACGCATCGGGAACTGCGAGGTGAGCAAGCGGCGCACCACCAACTCGCTCTCGGCGATCAGGAACTCGTCCGACTCCTCGCGGCCCTTCAGGCCGCGGTAATCGTCGATACGAGGGTCGTCCGGGGATTCGATGGTGATCGGCGCGGGCACGTGCTGACTCTACGGCCACGCACACCCCGAGAGGGTTGCGAACACGCGTTCGCCGCGCCAAGATGGCGCGATGACACGAACACCTGTTCCCACGCAGGCCCCGCAGCTGGGGGCGGGGGCGCTGCTCGCCACTGCCGACGAGGCCGAACTCATCTGGCAGCAATGCTTGTTCGCGTTCGCCGAGCCGGCAGTCGACCCTGCGTTCGGCGGCCTCACCCGCACCTGGCTGGATGCCACCTCGTGGGTCGATGTCGTCCCCGGCTGGCTGTCGGGGGCCGATCTCGTGATCGCGGAGTTGGTGGCCCGCCTTCCGTGGCGTCAGCGCGAGGTCACGATGTATCAGCGCAGGGTGCTCGAACCACGGCTCACTAGTTGGTGGTCGCCGGTGGGCACCACACCCGAGCCGCTGCCCGTGCTCGAACAGGCGCGCACGGCTCTCACCCGCCAGTACTCACTGCCCTTCGACTCGATCGGTTTCAACCTGTACCGCGACGGCCGCGATTCGGTCGCGTGGCATGCCGACCGCGAGCGTTACGAACACGAGGATCCGGTGGTGGCGGTGCTCAGCACCGGCAGTCCGCGCCCGTTCCAACTGCGGCCCAAGACCGCACACGAGGATGGGGTGCGGCGCTCGCGCACCTGGGTGCTCGGCCAGGGCGATCTGTTGGTGATGGGGGGTGCGTGCCAGCACGACTACGAGCACTGTGTGCCCAAGGCCGCGGTGGAAGGCCCGCGCCTGTCGTTGGTGTTCCGCCATCACCTCGGCGACGGGTGGGTGGCAGGGCCCGGGCTGCCACCGCAGCCGGCCTGATCCGCCGAGTGGCCCACCGTACGCGATCCCGGCCTACGCTCGGCGTATGAGCGGAACGATCGCACTGCAGGGGGGCGGCCCCTTCGCCGCCAACGACGAACTCGATGCCCGTCTGTTGAAGTCGGTCGGCGCCACCGAAGTCGTGGTGCTGCCCACAGCCGACGCCTACGAACACCCCGAACGGTTGGTGACCGCGGCGATGAACTGGGGCGACCGGCTCGCCGTCGACGTGGAGGCACTGATGGTGATGCGCCGTGGTGAGGCCGTGGAGCTCGATGCGGCCAATCGGGTGCGCGCCGCTCGCGCCGTGTACCTGGTGGGCGACCAGCCCCTCCACCTGCGCTCGGTGTTGAAGGACACGCCCCTGTTCGACGCGCTGAAGGAGGTGCTCGCCGACGGAGGGTTGGTGGTTGCCGCAGGCGGCAGCGCCGATGCCCTGTGCGACCCGATGATCGATCCGCGCGGCGGAGCCTTCACGCTCGGCCTCGGGCTGGTGCCCCAGTTGGCCGTCGTCACCGAGGCCGAGACATGGTCGCCCGAGCGCCTGCACCGCACCCGCAAACTGGCCAACACCACGTTCGCGGTGCTGCGCACCGGCGACGCGTTGGTGCACACCGACCAGGGGTGGGAGCGCGTCGGCCAACCGGAGGTCAGCGGCGAACTGGCCTGACCGGCCGCGACCGGGGGGATCAGGTGGTGGTGGGCGCCGCGCTGGTGGCCGGCGTGGTGGAACCAGACGTGGCCGGCACCGAGCTGCCCGTGGTGGGCACGGTGGAACCCGTGGTGGCCGAGCCCGGGGGCACCACGGCCATCACGTCGATCACGAACGTGATCGCGTCGCCCGGCTTGATGACATCGCCACTGCCGCGGTCGGCGTAGGCGAGTTCGGCGGGGATGTCGAGCTGGTAGCGGCCGCCCGCCTGCACCCCGATGAGGCCCTGATCCCAGCCGGCGATGACCTGGCCCTGACCGAGGACGACGTCGAAGGCGGCGCCGCGCTCGTAGGCGGAATCGAACTGGGTGCCGTCGGCGGAGAGCACACCGACGTAGTAGACGCGCACGGTGTCGCACGCCTGAGCGGCGCGGCCGCTGCCCTCGGTGAGGGTGGTGACCTGCAGCTCGGTGGGCAGCTCGGTGGGCAGGGTGACGGTCGGCTGCTCGGGCGCGGCGATCGGCTCGAATGTGCTGGAGTCGGCCGGCACGCACGTGGGCACCGTGGACTCCACCGTCGTGGCCGGCGTGGTGGCCTCGTCGTCGCCGCCCAACAGGTTGACGGCCGCCACGATCGCGACGACGACCGCGAGGACGATGGCGACGCGCACCCCGACGCGCTTGGACTTCTGCTGGCGAGCCTGCTTGGCCAGCTCCTCGAGGCGGATCTGGCGGTTGGCCTTCTGACGTTCACGCTTGGCGGTACCCACGAGACAGGGAGGCTACCGGACCGGTGCCCTCTGCGAGGAAGGAACGGCGGATCATCGAGCGCGGCAAGGATTGCTCAACCCGGCCACGAACGGTGCCGATGCTGTGACGTGCCCCCACGCCGCCCGTTGCGCCACCTACAGAGTGTCGCCGAAGGTCTGCGGGTGCACGAGTTCCACCGGGTCGCCGGCGACGATGCGGCCGTCGTCGTGCACGTGGAACCAGCAGCCGCCGAGGTTGTTGAAGCGCAGGTCGCTGCCGTCGAGCGCGCGGCGGAGGGTGCGGATCAGGCCCGCGTGGGTGATCACCAGCACCTCGCCGCCACGGTGCTCGGCGGCGATCTCGCGCAACGCAGCCAGGCCGCGATCGGTGACCTGCTCGGGCTGTTCGGCGCCGTCGGGGCGACGGTTGTCCACCAGGAAGCCGGGCCAGCCCTGCTCGATCTCGGCGACGGTGAGGCCCTCCCACGGGCCGAACGCATTCTCCATCAGCCCCGGGTGCAATTGCACCGGGCCGATACCCAACTGTTCGGCGATGATCTCGGCGGTGAGCGAGGCCCGCTGCAGGCTGCTCGCCCACACCGCATCGAACGCCCCCAGCACCTGTGCCGCGGCCGCGGCTTGCAGCATCCCCGCGTCGGTGAGCGGGGGGTCGGCCTGGCCCTGCCAGCGCCCCACCGCGTTCCACTCGCTCTCCCCGTGACGCACGGTGAGCAGGCGGGTGACGGTGGTGGGGTCTGCGCTCGGCACGCGCTGGAGGGTAGCCCCCGGGTGACCGGCCCCCGCCACTACGCTGCGGGCATGGCCACACTTCGCCTGTTCGCCGTCGCCCGCGAAGCCGCGGGCACCGGGCGGGCGTCTTTCGACGGTGCCACGGTGGGCGAGGTGCTCGACGCAGCTGCTGCCGCCTATGGCGATCGCTTCCGAGTGGTGCTCGACAACTGCAAGGTGTGGCTGAACGGCGACCCCGCCGATCTTCACGCCCCGGTCGGCGCCACCGACGAGGTGGCAGTGTTGCCACCGGTGAGTGGAGGTTCCACATGAACGTGTCCGATCTCGACCCCACCGCGCTGCCCCTGGCCGAGCTGCGCTCGCTGCGGGCCACCCTGCAGCACGAGGACGACGCCGTCAGCTTCGTGCGCCGCCTCGCCCAGGCCCGCCTCGACCTGGTGCTCGCCGAGCAGCGCCGACGCGTCGATGGTGGCAACGGCGACGACATCTCCGGCGAGTTGCCCAAGATCCTCGGCAAGCACCTCACCGGTGGGGCGGCGCGGCCCCCGCGCCCGGCCGACGACTTCAGTGATCACCCGCTCGCGCTCGAACTCGAGGGGCTCTGCGCCGACAACGGCAGCACCGAGCTGGCGAGCATGAGTGACGACGAGTTGGCCCAGTTCGCCGAATGCCTCCTCGGCTTCGAGCAGGCTCGCTCGCACGAACGCAAGGATCTGTTCACCCGCATCGATGCGTTGAGCGCGGAGTTGGTGCGCCGGTACCGCGACGGCGAGGCCGACGTCGACGGCCTGCTCGCCGACGAGTGAGGTTGGCGCGTGCCCGACGTCCGTGAGGAAATCGAACACCGCTTGGCCGACGTCGGCAGCTTCATCCGCAACCAGCGGGAAGTGGCGAGCATGAGCATCCGCCGCCTCGCCGACCTGGCAGGCGTGAGCAATCCCTACCTCTCCCAGATCGAGCGCGGGCTGCGCAAGCCCTCCGCCGAGATCCTCCAGCAGATCGCGAAGGCGCTCGAGATCAGTGCCGAGACGCTCTACGAGCGGGCCGGCTTCCTCAGCCCCAGCACGAGTCACCGCGGGGTGCGCGAAGCGATCGCGGCCGACCCCCAACTCAGCAAGGAACAGCAGACGGCGCTGATCCGCGTCTACGAAAGCTTCATCGGCCGGCGTGAATGAACATCCTCTGAGCACCCTCAAGGTGGTGCTGATCACTGCATTCGATCCGTGGGCCGTGGGCAACGGATCGTCCATGCGCGCCAATCGGTGGTGCGAGGCACTGGAAGGCGCCGGCGCGTTCCAGCCGTTCGTCGTTGCCGCGGTGGAGTCGAAGGCCGCCTCGCCGTATGTGCGCATCGACGCCCCCGACCCCGACGAGGCGCGAGCCGGGGCCTTGCACCTGATGTCGTCGCGGTGGCGCGAGTGGATGGTGCGCGCCTCACCCCTGCCCCATGCCGCCGGTCGTGTGCCCGCCTGGCTGGGCCGTGGCGTGCTCGACCATCTCGACTGGCGACCCGACGTGGTGGTGGCGTTCAAGATGGCCGTCGCCCCCGTGGCCGCCGACCTGGCGATGGAGTGCGGGGTGCCGCTGGTGGTGGACATCGACGACGACGAGGCGGGCATGGAGGCCGCGCTCGGCGGCCAACACGCACCGGCGCTGGAGCGATTGCTGCAGGGCACAGCCGAACTGGCCTCGGTGCTCACCGTCGCCTCGCCACTCGACGTGGAGGCCGTCTCGGCACGCGTCAAGCCGCCGGTGATGGTGGTGCCCAACGCCGTCGACCTGCCACCCGTGCCGGCACCCGGCAGGCCCGGCCGGGTGATGTACGTCGCCAACTTCCACTACGGGCCCAACCAGCACTCCGCCCGCTGGCTCGACCACAAGGTGGTTCCTCACTTGGAGGGGATCGAGGAGTTGTCACTCATCGGGCGCGACTCCGACACCCTCGGGCTCGGTCCGCCCGCGGTCGCCCACGGCATCGTTCCCAGCCTGGAGTCGTTCTACGCGGACGCGGCCGTGGTGGTGTGCCCGGTGATCGCCGGGTCGGGCACCAGCATCAAGGTGATCGAGGCGCTGGCCCATGGGCGCGCGGTCGTCACCACCACCGTCGGTGCTCGCGGTCTGCCGCTGGTGTCCGGCGAGCATGCGATCATCACCGACGACCCGGCCGAGTTCGCCGCCGCGGTCAACCGCCTCGCTCACGCGCCGCAGGAAGCGGCCGCCCTCGGCACCCGCGGCAGGGCGCTGGTGGCCGAGCGCTATGCGCCCGAGGTGGGCGCCTCGGCGATGTGCGCCGCGGTGTTGGCCGCGCTCGACCGTCGCTGACGCAGCACCGTGAACGCCACCACCCCGCTCAGCGTGGAGGCAACCAGGATCGCCATCTTCGCGTCGGCCACGTGCTCGGCGTCGGTGACACCCCCTTCGCGGAAGGCCAGCTCGGCGATGAACAGGGCCACGGTGAAGCCGATCCCGGCGGCCGTTCCCGCCCCGAGGAGATGGCGGCCGGTGGTGCCCGGCGGCGACTCGGCCACCTTGCCGGCGACGGCCAGGCGAGTGGCGAGCAGCACCCCGATGGGCTTGCCGAGCAGCAGTCCGGCCAGGATGCCCCAGGTGATCGGCGACCCCCACGCACCGCGCAGGCTGTCTGCGTCGACGGCGATGCCCGCGTTGGCCAGCGCGAACACCGGCACGATGAGATAGCTCGACCAGGGGTGCAGCACATGCTCCAGCCACTCCACCACGCTCACACTGTTGCGCGCGAGATCGGTGGTGTGCCGCGCATTCTCGACGGTGCTGAGGTCGGTGAGTTCCTCCACGTCGACGAGTTCGGGTGCCAGCCGGGCCGTGGCCGGGGCGAGCAGGCCCATCACCACCCCGGCGAGGGTGGGGTGCACGCCCGCCTCGTGGAGCGCGAACCACATCACGGCCCCGACCGCGCAGTAGGCGACAAGCCGATGGACACCAGCGGTGCGGAGCACGAGGGTGACGACGAGTGAGCCCGCCGCCACCCCGAGCCATGCCGGCGACACCCCGTGCGAATAGAACACGGCGATGACGACGATCGCCCCGATGTCGTCCACCACCGCGAGGCCGAGCAGATAGGCCCTCAGCGACGACGGCACTGCGCTGCCCGCAAGGGCCATCACGCCCACGGCGAGCGCGATGTCGGTGGCCATCGGCACACCCCATCCGTTGGCCTCGGTGCCCCCGGCGATGGCGAGGTACACGAGCGCCGGCACGATCATCCCACCGATGGCCGCGGCGAGGGGCAGCGCGGCGGCCTTCGGCCGGGCGAGGTGGCCAGAGGTGGTTTCGCGCTTGATCTCCAGCCCGACCACGAGGAAGAACACGGCCATCAGGGCGTCGTTGACCCAGTGGCGCAGGTCGAGCGTCAGCGTGTGGTCGCCGAGTCTGATCGAGGCCTTCGTGCCCCACAGCGTGTCGTACGAGGCCGACCACGGGGAGTTGGCCCACACGAGCGCGGCCACCGCCGCCACCACGAGCAGGGCCCCGCCGGCCGCCTCGGTGTGCAGGAAGTCGCGCAGGGGCGACAAGGCCCGCCAACGGCGAGGGCTGTCCGCGCGCTCCTTCGCCGCGTCGCTCCTGGTGCCGTCACCCATGGGCCTTGAGTCTGCCACGGGCGGGCCGAGCCGGGAATGCCGACCGAACGGATAGTGTTTCACCCCGTCGTGCAAAGGGTTGCCGTGCTCTCGCTCCACACCTCGCCCCTGGCCCAGCCGGGCTCGGGCGACAGTGGCGGCATGAACGTGTACGTGCGCGAGATGGCCTCGGGTCTGGCCCAGGCCGGTGTCGACTGCACCACCTTCACCCGCCGCACCAGTGCCGACCAGCCCGAGGTGGTGCAGGTCGAGCCCGGCCATCGGGTGGTGCACGTCACCGCCGGCCCGTTCGACCTGCCCAAGGAGCACCTCGTCGACGTGCTCGCGGAGTTCGGTGATCGCGTCATCGAGTACCTGCGCGGCGAGTACCCCGCCGATGTGCTGCACGCCAACTACTTCCTCTCCGGCCTGGTCGCCCACCGCATCAAGCACGAACTCGACATCCCCTTCGTCAGCACCTTCCACACCCTCGCCAAGGTGAAGGCCGAAGGGGGCGACGCCGAACCCGAGTGGCGTCACCGCGCCGAGGCCGAGATCATCGGTTGCGCCGACGCGATCTGTGTGAGTTGCACCGAGG
>WBZL01005453.1_pt1 | contig 10523 bp, 15 predicted proteins | sample 5204291 | NCBI WGS metagenome assembly WBZL01 (sample SAMN12344345, study PRJNA552823) | activated sludge metagenome | biome: Activated sludge suspended growth; feature: Nitrification reactor; material: Wastewater; isolation source: activated sludge from nitrification reactor of wastewater... | reverse complement strand
CACAACAACTTCAATTGTAACAATCAAAGGATATATTTAAATATTATCCTTAAATACTCCATTGAATGTTGTTGATTTATAAATCACAACAACTTCAATTGTAACAATCAAAGGATATATTTAAATATTATCCTTAAATACTCCATTGAATGTTGTTGATTTATAAATCACAACAACTTCAATTGTAACAATCAAAGGATATATTTAAATATTATCCTTAAATACTCCATTGAATGTTGTTGATTTATAAATCACAACAACTTCAATTACTACAATTAAGGATTTAATCTCAGAGTTATCCTAGAGACACCTCCAGGATAGCAACTGGGGTTTAAATCGGCCTAAGATAAATGGCCACACTACAGTGATCGCTGCAAAGTCCAAGATGCCCCCAGTTGTCAAATACACATCTCGAATGTTGTGAAACTTGCATAAAACCAAAGAGTGAAGGCTGCGCTCTTGACCAATCACTAATCAGTAATCAATCTCCACGCACTCCAAGCTAAGCCCGCCTTAAGGCTCATCTGCGCTATGCAGAACCAGGCTGTACAAGCCCGTCCGATTCACATTAACTGTGAACCCGCATTGTGTAACTATCCCGTTTGTCCGAAGAGAACCTACGCTATTGGAGAGTCTTAATGTTGCTCACGCACGAGACGTACTACAGCCATGCAGACGCCTCGTGCGGTTCAGCTCTCATCTAATATTAGCGCCGCGCCCAAAAACTAGGCGCCAATATCTTCTCAGGAGAGCTCTCGAGATAGGCTACCGAGATTTGCCGCCAGCCATGAGCACATGAAATTCGAGCAGAGAGAAGGCAAGTTTGCACTGACATCGGCAGTAAGATTTCGAAGACTTCTGAGGAAGTCGTCATCCGCTACGGTACCGATGTCCTCGAGTTTACTCAACAACGCCCGCGCGCAGGTCATCAGGCCTTCCAGCAGTGTCAATGCCGCCGCCAACTCCAGAGCTACCGATAGGCGCATGCGATCCCTCACATCGGGTTTCAGATGGCTCTTTCTAATTTCAGCCAACACATCGATTGCACTGACCAATATCTCAGACTCTTCAGGGATTACCTTCGTGACATGCCGATGGTAGTGCGACACGCTATCGAAGAGGGCACATATTGCAGCGTCCAGTCCCTTGAAAGACTCAGCGCTATCTGCGTATAAGGTAAGAGTCTCATACGAACTCATCCTTGTTAGCGCGTTAGCTACGTCCCTGGCTATGTCAACCAGGACATTTGTAGTGACACAAGCTATCTTTCTATCATCCAATATGTGAGTGTGGTGGACGGAGTGCTTACTGGCCGAGCACCACTCGTGCGATGAAACGAGGCGCGGCATTGGACGTGAATTGGGCGAACGATTGTCTTCCATTTAGATCTCCATTAGTAATTGAGGTGAAGGGGTTGTAGCTACGGATTAATGCGTTTTACAACAGGTTGTCAAATTGGCGACTCAGGGCATCGGATGGCTAATAACGGCCGGCGTGATATCCATTCGTGTGATACTTGAGACTCATTGCACGTTTCGGAAATGATGGCATTCAGCTCTAGTAATTCCTTATGGATCGCGATTGCGCAATCGGAAAGCCTTGCAAAGAACTCGATGCCAACTTTCTCGTGAATATACTTGAGGTTGTCACGGAGCTCTGGATAGGACTCCTCCAAAACCTCCAGCATACCCGACATCGCTAGTAATTCATAGGCAGCGATGATGCGAGGCTCTGTCCCTTCATCAGCGAGCAAGCGGAACTCTTCCGTCTTAAGCGACATTTCATTCAGACGCAGAACTACTTCTATTTCATCAGGCAACACTATTGTGATCCAAGCGTGATACCGCAATATACTGACGAGCAGTGTGCATGTCAAACTTCGCAGTTTATCAAGTACAGAATCGGGGTATTGGATACGGCAGATATCTGTGCAAGCATCAATGGCCGCGATAAGCACCCTCACATTCCGCGCCAAGTTCAACATTGTAATAAGCTGGATTCTGGTACCCGTCATAGGGCCCGATGATTGCGATATATCAGAAAGTTGCGCTTGGATTGTATGCGTATCCGAAGAGCCTAGATCGGTTGTAGCACTATTTTTCATTTAACCTCCATTTGACGATTGGTGTAGTGGTAATGACAAACCAGCAGGCTTGATCCAAGATCATGCCCGCCGGTATCTAACGCTCGAGAGCAGACCCTCGCACTAGTAGCGATTGCTTAGGGTAATGAACATCTCCAGCAACGGCTCGCGCATGCGACAAGCGTAGCCGTACATTCTCGAAACAAACTCATCGCTAGGGTGAAAGGCATCTGACTTTAGCGTAGTTAAGAGCACTTGATGATACCTCATCATTTCCTCGAATATACGTATGGCGGCCAACACTTCAAGCGCAACCGTTGCGGATTGCTCTTTCGGCCCAATAGCCATGATCTCTGAATATTCGCGCATCCACATCTGGATATTCGTTATTTCGGATATGCATTTGTGATACTCGGGCGCGCTGATAAGGAACTTTCGCAGGGCGCTCTCCCACGGCTCGAAGGTATCCGGTGACTCTACCTTCCACGTATCGAGGACGTCAGCGATATTATCGCTAAGGCGCGATTTCACCCCTCTGGCCAATACCGTAAGCGTAATTACGACGGCTACAACTCTGGATAACTCGTTCCCTGCGAAGCTCTCGGTACGGGTTTCCCAATTTGAATCAGTTCGATCGTTACTTTTCATCAGGTTCACCTTTAAGTAGGAATTGAGGATATGGTTACTATATTGTGTTAGGCTGGCAGTAGCTTACGTAGTATCTCGGTCTGCTCAATTATGCTTGTTTGAAACGAGGCGACTTTAATTCTGGTTTCCCTGTCTGCGCCCGATCCATAACCCCATCTACAGCGGTATTTCTCGAAAGTTTCGTGGAACACGGCCAACCTAGCGGCATACGCTGCTTCTATAGGCGCTATGGTGACGTAGCCATAGGCCAATTGATAAGAACGCAACGCATACCTAGCCGCCACGCTACTTATATTTAGCTTCCTCGTGTCCAGGAGCACTTGCAGGAACTCATCGATCGCGCTAGCAGCTGCATCCGAAGTGTATTCGGAAAGTTGTGGTTCCTTGGCCATAATGGCACACAATTCAGCGTCCACCTCTAAAATGTGAGAGGTTGCTCGTGCAAATGCAATAGCTATTCTACGACTGGTGTCCTCACCATATTCTACAGTACGGAGCGCCCAGAGCGCGCTCATAATACCGACGGTGTCTAGTATAAACAATATGCTTATCTCGTCGTCTGTAATCGCTGAAATGCCTAGGCGGCGCATTAGCAACTCTACCAGATAAGATGGTGGATTATTCGTTGCTATTTGCCTTAAAGTAGTATACATATTGCCTCCGTGTCAGAGAAAGGTATTTAAGTGCGGTTAAAACGTGCTTATTGAGCCGTGGTCTATTTCAGAGTAAAGGATCTTAGCGGCGCGACGTCTCGATTGTTTCTGCAATATATGATTAAACAGCCACATTTCGTCGGACTGTAGAACCAATACAGCTCTGGGCATTGTTTTCTTAATCTCATCCCAAATCGGGTTCAGGATAAGTTCGGTTCCACTGAGGTCATCCATTACCCAGCATAGAGGTAGTGTCCTTCGCTCGGAATCGTACCACATCGCATACCCTAGCTGTACCTTGCAATCCAGCACTGTCAGGGCTTCGCGAGCCATAAACACACTATCCTCCGATATCTCCTGTGCGAGATTATTGGAGAAGCATGCCGCTAGCCGCTTTACCTTAGGGTATTGCGATTCCATATATACTTCAAGTGGTGGCGTGAAACTGCGATTCAACACCAGCACTAGCCGATACAACCAGTTGCAAATCATATCGATCATGTCGAGCCTTTCATCGGTGATTATTGGGCGAGCCATACTAATGTAGCCCGCCCTTGTTGTTTAGATCAGTGCACTCGCGAAGATGACGTCGTTACGGGGGAACGTGAACACAGAACGTCCGTTAGTCACCGAGACAAACACTTCTCCACGGGACAGCATGAACAGCCGCCTTCCTGCGAGCTTCGCCGGTTTTGGTGCATTGTATACGACTTCATCGAGATCCGCGATGCTAGGGGGATAGACAGTGTGAAGTAGCCCGGTGAGCGTCTTGACGACATGGAACACCAATTTGTCGCCATCGTATATACTTGATACCACCTTCATAAAGGGCGCAGTATCTGGGAGCTTCGCCTGTCCTTTGTACGAGACCAGACGTTTGCCGTCTTCTTGCACTACCTTGTAGTCACCAAAGTAAATCATACTACCGCCTTATTGACGTTTGCTTCGATTGGAATTAAGTCGCAACCTGTTATTGTTTCTATGCCTGTTGGTGTCATGACGTAGAAACGGACAGTGCGACTATACTCATACAGCTTCTCTACACCTGACGCTACCGTTCGCCATGCGTATACATCTTCTCCAAAGAGCCCTTGTATATCGGTTCCTACGTATATGAACCGTTTTATTATCGGCAACACTTGCGCTTCGGACATTATCTTGACTATTACGGAACAACGTGTCAAGTCAGTCCCGACTTGCACTGCGTAACACGTAAATCCGTATTTTTGCTTCAAAGTACAGAGTATCGTGCCAAATTCAGAGATCGGAATACCTCTACGGCAACTATCTAGAAATACACAGGGACGTATTTCGGTGCTTTCAATAGAGCAGTCCCCTATGGAGGCTAGTAAGCTAAGCAGCATCTAATTCTCCTTTATACCGTGTACTTCCAGCAACTCTTGTAAGGTGGGCCAATTAACGTGTCCGATGGTATTCCACCATGCCGTCAACGCCTTGTTCTTGTTCCTCGATTGAGTTATTTGTGTACCCTTGAATCTGACTCTGTAAAAGCCGTTATCATCGGGGCCGGAAAATCCAGCCAGACGAGAGATTCGCCGTAGTTTAGACAAGTTGTGCTCTACTTGGATTCCACTAGCGAACTTACTCGAGGCTGCTGTTGGCGCCCCAGACGTAGGATAGCCATTAGCGCGCTTCCAATGCCATATAAGTTCCTCGACAGCATTAGACGCCTCAATATCAGTGGCGTATCCAGCTCTGCGATGCCTAGTACCATCGATCTGGACATCATATCCCCAGGAGTTTACGGTTCGGTGCACGAATCGATACTGGGAAGTAGGATCCTTTTCGTTGGAATGATAGCGAAACAGATGCACAAGGCTCTTCCTGACTATGAACAAATTCGACTTCACGAATCCGCCATTAGGGGAAACCATATTAACCGACATAAAATGCGCCGGTACTTCGCCTGTATGGATATACCAGGCAAGTCTAGCTAGTGAAATGTGCACACCGTCTGCTACCGTAGCCTTAACATACGAAGGTACTTTCGATTGCCGTACTAGCATTCGCGTGGTGGCATTTACCACGGACAATTCCTGGATAGGCTGAACTGCTATGTACCGTCCGTTAGGACCTTTCTTAACATGGAACTTACCGCCACCAAGCGCGCCCTTATTGATGAACGCACCCTTCACCGGTATCTGTTGATTAAAGTAGCCGGACAGATCGTCTAGGGCGCAACTCTCAAAACCGCGCGAGAGACCGCTAGATTCGTACATTTTCGGTGTACCGAATCTATTAACATAAAAGGCGCCATCGGTGTGCAGGTAAAGCCGGTGACAAGCGCGCTGATAGAAACTCTCGTCCATATCTTGCATAGGACCGGATCTTCCGTTAAATTTCGTCATGATTGTTCCCTTCTATTGTGCAGGTGTCTTCGATTACGCCATCGTCCTGTGGGTTACTTGAATGCCTTTGATCGTTCTGGTCTCAAACAACTCCATGAAATGATCCTCTGGTAGCGGCTTTTCCATTGAAGCGCAATGGAAGTTCCACCAATACAGCCCAAATAGCCCCTTGTCACGGGTGCACATGTGCAAGTATGCTTCATAGGGCGATTCGAAACCAGTGTTGCGCACATTCACGTAATTCTTCGTGGTGTACGAAGCCGGTGCCAGATAATATACATCGAATGTTTTACCATTGATTACGATGTGAGGGCAGTCATTGGGACCCTCGACCGGGTCCTTCCTGATATTGCTCTCCGAGAGTTCGAACTTGCGATGCTCGATTATCTTGAACTTATCCCTGGCGGCGTATCCGTACAGCATAACATGTGCAATTCGCATCAAGTCTGCCTTGTGTAAACCTAAGTGAATACGTGTAGCGCCATACAGGTCGCGGCCCACAGGGTCTCCTATACTGAAGGGGTTCCTGTCTACCCGCCAAAACATCCGCTTCACGCCATCACCTATGTAAAACATTGAATTCCAACGCGCCTGTTGACTGATCATATGACCTCCTGTGTTGGTTCTAACAAATCCTCTTCGATTGCACGAACGCTGACTATATTGCCTGACTTGTCTTTCCAGCCATGTTCAGGCAAATACATGAAGGCGCTCTTACCGTAGACACAATATGACTCAGAGAATGAACTCTTAAGTGGTATTATTGCGCCAATAGTGCCATATAGAGGTGACGTACCGTCAGTTGAGACTACCCGAACGGAATCCCCCAGCTTGAATTTGGGTTGGAGTACTCCATTCGCGTATAGCTCATCGTTATGGGCTATTACACATGCAATAGCATCGGGGCAGATGTATATCAGAATCCCTTCAGTACCGCACTTTACACAAACATTCGACGCATTCTGCGCCATTTGCCTTGCTCGCCTGCGATGGTCTAGCGACGCCGTAACTACAGTCATTGAGTACCGAATGCACATCCACCGTACTGACGCGAAGGCGGCTCTATCATCTGGTGCCGGTCTCACATCAATACTCCCGGTCTTTTAGTGGGAAACGCGACGTGACGATATTCTCTCGCATTACATGCGTCAAATAACCACAGCACGACGGCTACCAGCAGAATTAGTTTAAACAAGGTCTTCATTAAAATCTCCATTTGATGAAGTTGATCCTGTTCCCGAACTCTTGGCCATAGCATGATATTACCAAGTCGGCGTTTTTGGCGTTCGAATTGAGCTTTCGTGGCTTGGTGTCGTCCGCTGCGATTAATGCTACGATAGTACCGTCTGATAGTACCGCATTGAGTGTACCGTCCTCCGGTCTAGCACTTAATATAGCACGTACACGATTCACATACATTCCCTCGGTCCCGAAGTACTCTACGGGCTTGAATAGGAATTCGTTGGAACGCAACAGATTATGACCCTGCACCAGAATACCCATTGCAACGTCATCTACTAACGATGGAACTGTCATTCTTAATCTGTGCACATTCGCATACTTGATTATATCAGGTGGTGTGCCATCGTACTTCGGAAAGAGGCGCCAGGCTTGGATACAGTTAGCAGTACCTGGCCCATAGTGCATGTTATTGGTGTACGGGCAGGCCGCAAAGAAGTCTTGCGCAGACTGACTATTATCAAGCACGTGGAGTGCTCCTGCCTTCGCTTTGAGTGACATCAGTGTAGAAAGAGGCAGACTGCACGCCACAATCACGAAGACCCCATCGCATGACTCGAAGTCTGAGAGATCGGAGATCGTAATAAAGTCTTTGCAGCCGCTCATACTAACAACGGCAGCTGTCAAGACACTATCAACACAATTCGGGTCGTAAATGCACTTCATTTCAATTAAACCTCCATTCAGGCTAACGTGATTCCACTGGATTTTTAAAGCCGCCATTTCTGGCGGCTTCAATTCATTACTGGTTAAGCGGCTGGTGCTGGCGCCGCATCCTTACGCGGACTCATTTGTGCAAGCTTCGCGTTGATCACGACGAGGCGAGCACGCAGGCCCTCCTTCATCTCTTCAGGCGTTTCGGCGCTATCCAGAAGCGCTTGCACAGACCCCTTCTCACGCGCCACCGCCAGACGTGCGGCGACGAGTGCACGAGCTTCATCCGTCATAGGACCGCGAGTGCGCGGACGAGCGGCGTCGTACGCAGCGAGGATCTCCTTCCGATTCTCGACCATCCAGGTGGCCAGCTCTTCTCGCAGCTGTGACCAATACTCGTGCTTTTCTAGGAGAGCGATCAGCTGCCGCTTCGTCAGATAGCCACGTACGTGTTCTGCGGCTTCCGCTTGGGTCGAGAATTCCCGGCCATCCGGAGTCTGGAAGAACGTCTTCCGCTCGAAGCCGTTCTCCTGGAAGAATTTGCTCTGGCCGGTTGCGGTGGCCTCATCGGCAGTGCTATCGTAGGCCTCGTCAGCCGGTACTTCTTCGGTTTCTTGGTTAACTTGGTTGTGGTTGTTATCTTCCATTATCTTTCCTTGAGTTGAGATTGTACTACGTGAAAGGGCGCTTACCCTAATATTAGAGGCGCGTCTAAAAACCAGACGTTTCTCCGATGATCGCCGCGTTTACAACACACAGGCGCGGCTCCTGCTTGTTACAAAACAAAAGGCCTGCAGATCTCCTAGACAGCACGCTATTTGCTATCTAGTACAATTTCTCTGCCGCCAGTTCTTCCAGCCTGCCGAAGACCTCGTCGATCGCTTCGCTGATGATGCATGGCAGTGAGTCCTCTTTGGATGCGAAGTAATCACCCAAGAACATGGTATCCACACCACGAAGCTGCTGTTTCAAATCACCGTACGTGTTTATGTTCAGCTTGGTGGCGCATAATCCAATATGCACCAACGTGCCGCCAGTAACGGTATAGCCCTTATCTAGATACTTTCGCACTCTGTACAAGGCGCACAGCGGGAACTTGCTACCACCGATATATACGAGGCGCTTGCTTATATTATCCGACAGGAAGCGCGGGTGAAGTTCAAACTCAGCCTTTGCAAACGAGAATGCACCGCAGCATACTGTGAAGTCGTAAGTGCTAAATATCTCCTCCGGGCTCCCGCTGAAAGCTGAAACCAACTGCACGTAATACTTCCGTTTACTTGTACCATTACGGACGTATGTAACGGCGTTCTCCGTAATATATGCAGCCTTAAAGCCGTACTTCTGCATGAAGTCATGAAACCGCCCTGAATCGCTCTCATTCTGAAGGTAGAAGTCCAGATCGTTGACTTTTACATTATTGAATGTGGAGGTTATGGCACCGCCGGATAGCACTGCCCCCATATCTTTCAGCCCATCGAGTACATCTAAATGAGCTACCGCGTCATTTTCGTTTCCGAAGTAACGCTTGATCGTTTTCATCAGCCTTGCTCGCTCGATTTCATACATATTTATCCCTCCAGGTGTGGAATACTGCCATTCTCGGTGGGCTGCTGTCTGTTAGCATGCCATACCGCATATAGCGCATTGTGAACGTTTTCCCTAGGTAGGTGGATTGGTTAAGAAAGATGGTGAGGCGCTCATTAGCCGTAAGTGTGCCACAACCTACGGTAATTTGAGTGTCATACCAATCTACAATAAGCCCACCTAATGTACCGCCTGGGAAGAGGAGCTCTCGTGACTTCGAACGCCCCATAGTACCCAGCTCAGTTAACTTCTGAGGATTGTTGTTTACCATCGCCTCAACAAAGCCCTTCACAACAACCTCGGTATCCTTGAATCTCTTCATTTTGTATAGCAGTGCCTTCAAAGGCGCTGTTACGTACTTCCCATGTGGCGATCGCAGTATCACACCCTCGTATCCATCTGATATCACTTCATCTTCATAAGCCATGACATCTTCAGGGGAGGTCATCAATCGCTGTTCAAGTAGTACGATTCTATCGCCCTTGTACTTATCGCATATTTTCTTTAGCTCGTCCAGTCGTTTACTATATGGAAGATTGCGACAATTGCCGTGGAAGTAATCGAATGCGAAGAGACGCGCCATTGGATTGCCTTCAAAGCTTCGGACGCCCGAGCTAGTTCTATTTATGCAACCTAGAGCATTCGGCTCACCGACCACGAGTTCGCAGTCCAGGCCGTTAATGAAGTTGAGATCTTCTTGGCATGCAAAGTTAGGTATAGGTTTATTACGCTTGGAATAGAGTGTGTAGTCATCTACGTACGTACGGATCCCGTCTATCTTAGGTGAGGCATACACCGGATACACTAATTTTGACAGTACGTTAGGATCATCGTTGATCCCGACATCTACGGCGGACGGTACTCTAATCATGCAATGGTTTCCCTTCTCTTACGACAGTCACTCCATAAAATTCCAGCCTTTGTGTAGCAATCTCTGCATCCTTGTGCGCATGGACCGAATAGAGATACTGCACGCCTGATCGCCCTATTAAGGCTGCGCAACGTCTACAAGGAGAATGCGTCAAGAACATATGCGAACCGCTAGCTGCATAATTCAACTTTTTGAGGGCATTATCCTCAGCGTGTGTCACCCAATCATAGGTGCGACCGGTATGAGGATTCTCGCACACATTAGGCGAACCGGGTGCGGTACCATTCACACCCTCTGCAATGATTGTGTAGTCCCTTACAATCAATGCGCCTACTTTTAACGCAGTCGCCTTGCTCACCCAGGCGACGCCCGCGACCATCGACAGGTAATTGTCAATCATGGAATCATTATCCTGTAAT
>WBZL01005451.1_pt1 | contig 10529 bp, 8 predicted proteins | sample 5204291 | NCBI WGS metagenome assembly WBZL01 (sample SAMN12344345, study PRJNA552823) | activated sludge metagenome | biome: Activated sludge suspended growth; feature: Nitrification reactor; material: Wastewater; isolation source: activated sludge from nitrification reactor of wastewater treatment... | reverse complement strand
GGGAATTCGTTTTCAGGATAGTAGTCGTGGCGTGAACGAGGCGGATATCCACCGGACTTTTGCCCGCTTCCAGTTCCCTGAAATCTTGCAGACCACCTTTGCGGCCAGCCTGCGGGTTGAGCACTGATCATCCGTCTCGCTAATGGCCGTGCCGCCGGCCTGTTGGCCCGACAGCCTGGTCCCTTTCGACAGACCGAAGTTCCCTCATCGTTGATGCTTGTTGAACGATGGTGGCCAGGTGAGTCATAATATCGGTATGAATGACTTACCTCCCCAGGATCCGCGCCGACGGCTCCGAGAACTTCTCGCCATACCTGAGCGCGATCGAACCGACGAACAATGGGATGAACTCATTGAGATCGAGATCACTCTTGCTCCGGGAAACCGTGAGTCCGAACGTCCTTTAGACCGGCAACCGGAGAAACGCCCAAGCACCTCAGGTCAGGTCCGACGTCCTGAGCAACGGAAGACCGGACCCCGGCCCGCTCCACAGAGGTCTGACCCGCGCCCATCTGCTGCCAGATCTGACCCCACGCTGGACGCTCAGACTGATGCGCGCCCGCCCGACCCGCGACCACCCAAGCGGCATGTGCGGCGGCCAAGGCGCCCACCCGAGACCCCAAACGAAGGCTGATTAGGACACATTCGCAACCCTTGGCAGAGTACGCTGCGACACCGCGTTAGCCGTTGTTCTCGATTTGCAGCCATAAGCACTGACCCTTGCTTGCTTGGTCTATGGCTGCCAGCAGCTGCTCGTGCAGAATGATTTCTTCCGGGCTGGCGCGCCTGATCAGCTGTGCCCGACATTGGCTGCCTGCGGGGGTGATTCCGGCAGTCTCGTTTCCATTCGCTTTGTCATCGCCAAGATCGATGATCAGACTTTCCTGGCCGCGGGTCATTGCCAGATAGACTTCGGCAAGAATCTCGGCATCGAGCAAGGCCCCATGTAGTGTACGGTGCGAGTTGTCTATCCCATAGCGATCGCAAAGTGCGTTGAGGTTGTTCTTTTTGCCGGGGTGCAGATCCTTGGCCATGCGCAGGGTGTCGCATATGCCCGCGCAGACTTCTTCCACTGGCGCCATATTGAGCCGCGTCAATTCGGCATTCAGAAAACCGACGTCGAAGACTGCATTGTGAATGACGAGCTCAGCATCCCGCACAAAGCCGAGAAATTCCGCCGCAATATCTGCAAAGCGCGGTTTGTCGAGCAGAAACTCGCGGCTGATCCCGTGCACCGAGAGGGCGCCAGCATCGATATCTCTTTCCGGGTTCAAATAGCTGTGGAAGTGCCGATTGGTTAGACGCCGATTGCGCATCTCGACGCCAGCGATTTCGATGATGCGGTGCCCAAGCTTGTGCTCCAGGCCAGTCGTTTCAGTGTCCAGGAAGATCTGGCGCATGCTCGCTTTCCTTGCGGTTCATTTCGTTTTGCGGGTATGAGCCAGCTCGTCCATGGCGCGATTGGCCAGGGCATCGGCGCGTTCATTACCGCTGTGCCCGGCATGCCCCTTGACCCATGACCATCTGATCTGGTGCTGGCCAGTCAACTCATCCAGGCGCTGCCAGAGGTCTGCGTTCTTGACCGGCCTCTTGTCGGCGGTGCGCCAGCCATTGCGCTTCCAGTTGTGAATCCACTCGCTGATGCCTTTTTGCAGGTACTGCGAATCAGTATGCAGGTCGACTGTCGCCGGTCTCTTCAACGCTTCGAGGGCACGTATCGCAGCCATGAGTTCCATCCGGTTGTTGGTCGTGGCCACTTCGCTTCCCCAGAGTTCCTTCTCCCGATCACCGGCCTGCAGGAGTACGCCCCAGCCGCCAGGTCCAGGGTTGCCGCGACAGCCACCGTCGGCGTAGATGGTGACGATTCCTTCATCGCTCATGGGGTTTCCTTTTTACTGACGACGGATAAGGCCTTACGAGGAGACCGCTGCTGCTTCCAGCTCGGCAGTATCAGGCGCATGCCATGTACGCGCTTGATCGCGCGCAGCAGATAGACGCCGCCGGCAAAAGCCCACCAGCGAGCACCGGCGGTTTCCATGAAGTGCCAACGCTTAAGCCAGCGCGCATGCGTGCATGGCGGTGAATAGCAGCCAAAAGTACCCCGTTCGACCTCGAAGCCAAGCAGTTGCAGCCAGTCCTTGAGACGCCGCACCGAGAGGTAGTGGCCGTTCCACGGAAAATGGTCGGGGCAGTTCGGCAGACCACGGCGCAACCCCCAGATGGAAATCGGGTTGAAGCCGGTAATCAGGACTTCGCCTTCTGGAATCAGGACGCGCTCAACTTCGCGCAGAATCTGGTGCGGGTCCACATGAAACTCGAGGACATGCGGCATGACCACCAGATCGATGCTGTGCGCTGCGAAGGGAAGTTGCCGTAAATCACAGAAGACATCGACCCGGCCTGAATCGTCCGCCACCTGTCGGAGAGGGATACGGTTCTCGGCAAGCAAATCACGTTGAGGGAGACCCAACTGGATGGCGTTATAGCCAAAAAGGTCAGCGACGACGGCGTCGATCGTGGCTTGCTCCCAAGCCATGACATAGCGCCCTTGCGGGCTTTCCAGCCAGGTGTCGAGGCCAGGGATTGACATTTTCAGCAGTTCTTCCAGAATGGATCAATGTTCGACATTATTCGGATCCCGGCCTTCAAGGATAACTACATCTGGTTGTTGCGCAAGGGCGTGACAGCGGCTGTGGTTGACCCGGGCGATGCACGCCCCGTACTCGATGTGCTTGAGCAGGAGGGTTTGTCGCTGAGCGCCATTCTCATCACCCATCACCATGCTGACCATCAAGGCGGGGTTGCAGAACTGTTGGCGCATCATTCTGCCGAGGTCTTTGGTCCAGCGGCGGAGTCGATTGCCAGCATCAGCAGACCCTTGCGTAGCGGCGATACGATCAGCATCGCACCCTGCGACATCGAATTTCAGGTGATCGCGGTGCCCGGACATACGCTTGGGCACATTGCGTATTATGGCTCAGGCTGCCTGTTTTGTGGTGATACCTTGTTTGCCGGCGGCTGTGGTCGTCTGTTCGAAGGGACCGCTGCACAGATGGCTGATTCGCTGGCCCGTCTGGCCGCGCTGCCTGAGGACACCGCGGTGTATTGCGCCCATGAGTACACGCAGGCGAATCTGCGCTTTGCGTTAGCGGTTGAGCCCGGGAATCGTCGGCTGCTAAGCCGTGTCGAAGAGGTTGCCGTCACTCGTGCCAGGGGTGGGGCGACGCTGCCGTCGACGATCGCAATCGAGAAGGCGACCAATCCCTTCCTGCGCTGCCGCGAACCGGAAGTGGCGGCTGCAGCCCGAGGCAGAGTCCCTGCGGCGCGCGATGAGGTGGCGGTGTTTGCTGCGCTACGTGAGTGGAAGAACAGTTTTTAAGGGTTCTTTCAGGGGTTTTCCTGGAGCGTGGCTAGTTTCCTGGCTGACTGCCACGCCCGGTTGACCGTGTCGAGCACCTTGCCGGCGTTGAACGGCTTGATGATGAAGCCACTGGCCCCTCCCTGGATGGCTTCCCGGACATTGTCCACGCTGGGGCTGCCGGTGACCATTACGACGACGATCTGCGGGTACATGGTTTTGATCGTCTCCAGGGCTTCGAGGCCACCGATCTCGGGCATCATGATATCCAGGCAGATGATGTCAGGCCGCAGGCGTTCTGCAAGTTCAAGTGCGTCGACACCATTCCCCGCTTCGCCAATCACATCGTATTGTTTGCTGCGCAGGATAGTGCGCAGCAGTGCCCGCATCAGATCGTTGTCATCGACGATGAGGACTCGTGGCGGCAATCGGCTCATCCTTCTGACCTGCGCAAGCCTGCCGGAAGTTGCTGCTGAAGGCGTCCAGCGGCAAGAAGGTGGCCAGTCGCCTGTTCGACGTTTGCTTTATGGTAAGTGCGGGAAACGCTTCGTCGTGCTAAATTGGGGGCTTCCTCAGCCAGCCTTTCGCCTGTTGTCGTGTCTGAAAAAACCCGCACCGCCATAACGACTACCTCCATGAACCTTAGAAAATATGGGCTGCGCGTTTTCCTGACCGTACTGGTTCTCAGTGTGCTGGTTTTTTTTGCGCTGCCTTCTCTCGTCAAATCGACGCTCGTCGAAAAACTCTCTGAAGTATTGCACCGACCCGTAACCGTTGACAGCATCAGCATAAACCCCTACACGCTATCCTTGCAAGTTGCCGGATTGATGATTCAGGAAAAGGGAGGGGGCGACAAGGTTCTTGGTTTTGAAAGCCTTTATTTGAACCTCGAGTCAAGTTCGCTATTGCGTGGTGGTCTGGTCATTGGTGAGCTGAGACTGGATGGGCCGACCGTGAAGGTCGTGCGTTTTCCTGACGGGCGTTTCAATTTCTCTGATCTGATCGACGAATGGATGGCGAAACCAGAGTCCGACGGATCTGCCCCGCTTTTTTCAATCAACAATATCCAGCTCATTGGCGGGAAGCTCGAATTCGAAGATCGGGCTCTCGGGGAAACGCACATCATCAGTGAGATCAAAATCGCGCTGCCGTTTATTTCGAACTTGCCCCAGGCTACCGAAATCTTTGTCGAGCCGGCATTCTCGGCGTCCATCGATGGCGCTCCCTTTCACATCGAGGGCAAGAGCAAACCTTTCGCGAAATCGATCGACAGCGAGCTGGCGTTTGATTTTCGTGACGTACAACTCGGCAGGTATGTCGATTATGTGCCGGTTCGCTTGCCGTTCCAGGTCGTCTCCGGTGCCCTTGATAGTGACCTGAGGCTCAACTTTCGCCAGCAGGACGATCATCGTTCGATGCTTAGTCTCTCAGGACAGGTCGCCATCAGGGATGTCGACATCAAGGACTCCTCCGGTTCCTCACTGCTATCCCTGAAACGCTTCGACGTTCAGATTGGGCTGCTCGATCCGATCAATCGACGCTGGATAATCGATAGGGTGACCGTTGATTCGCCCGAGATCCATGCGCAGATCAGCCGGCAGGGTACGATCAACTGGATGAATTTGTTCAGCGGTGATAATGAACCTACAGCCCATGAGAATGCCGCACCGGAAGCGCAGCCAGCAACGTTCACATGGTCCTTGGGAGAAGCGAAGGTCATCGGTGGGGTGTTGCACTGGCTCGACGAATCGCGTGGCAAGCCATTCAATGCGAGCGTCGAAGGCATTGATCTTGCCTTGAAAAAACTTGACTCCAAGGGGACCACTGCCGCCGAGTTTGATGCCACTTTTCAGCGTCTGCAGGCTGCCCAGTGGATCAAGATCGAAGCTTTCTCGGTCAAGGGAGGTCGGCTGGATCTGGCCAAGCGTGAAGTGATGATCAACGAGGTCGCAGCGCGTGGCGCCAGCCTGCTGATGCGGCGCTCTGTCGACGGCCGCATCGAGTTTGTCGAGCCCCCTAGCTTGCGCGTCGTCAAGGCTTCGCAGAAGGATCCTTCGCGGCCGTGGAAGGTGAGCCTCACCAAGTACCGTGGTGAGGACCTCGGGCTGCGCTTCGAAGATGCTGCTGTCACGCCGTTGGCGACGCACACGATTGAAGGAATGACCATTGATGTCGATAACCTGTCAACGGAAGTAGGCACGATCGCGAGAGTGTCGACTCGTTTCCGGATCAATCGCAAGGGAGAATTCGAGGCTGGTGGCAGCCTCAAGATTTTCCCGTTCGATCTGGACCTCAAAGTGGCAGTCAAGGCGCTGGAACTGTTGCCACTGCAACCATACTTTACCGACCGGCTGAACATCGATGTGACCCGTGGCCAGGTGACGTTGGGCGGACTCGTCCAGTTGCGGCAGGTTGGCACCGGCGCCATCGAACCCAGCAAGCTGGCTGGCGAAATCTCCGGACAGGTAACGGTGGGTGATTTCTACGCGGTTGACAAGATCAATTCCGCCGATTTTCTGAAATGGAAGTCACTCTACCTCGGCAAGATCGATGTGCGCCTGAACCCAGATTCGCTGTCGATTGGCGAAGTGGCGCTCGCCGATTTTTTTGCGCGCGTGATCATCAGCAGGACGGGCCAGCTAAATCTGCTGCAGATCGTTCGCCAAACCGAAGCGGCGTCGTCTGACATGGCGCCCAGGCCAGCGCAACCGATGGTCGTAGCCGGTGCAGGGACGGCGGTGGCTCCAGTGGCCGCCAGTGTCAAGCCATCGCTGCCGATCAAGATCGGCAAGATCACGCTGCAGGGTGGCGACATCAGGTTCAGTGACAATTTCATCAAGCCGAACTATTCGGCCAATCTGAAGAAGATCGCTGGAACCATCAGCGGCCTGTCATCGGCTGCTGACAGCGTTGCGAGCCTCGATCTGCGCGGTAGCTACGACAACATTGCGCCTCTCAACGTATCGGGGCAGATCAACCCGTTGTCCGCCAAGCCTTATCTCGACTTGCAGGCCGATATCAAGGGCTTCGAAATGAGTTCGCTGTCGCCATACTCAGGCAAGTATGCCGGTTATGCGATCGATAAAGGCAAGTTGTCGCTGTTCGTCAAGTACAAGATCCAAGATGATCAACTCACCGCCGAAAATCGGGTGTTTCTCGATCAGCTGACTTTTGGCAGCGCGATTGATAGCCCGGATGCGACCAAGCTGCCGGTAAACCTGGCACTTGCCCTGCTCAAGAACCGCAACGGCGAAATCGACATCAATCTGCCGATCGCCGGCTCACTCAATGATCCAGAATTCAGTGTCGGTAGCCTGATTCTCAAGGTGGTCGTTAACCTGCTGGTCAAGGCAGTGACCTCGCCTTTTGCCTTGCTGGGGTCGATCTTTGGTGGTGGCGAGGAGTTGTCGAACATCGAATTCGATTTCGGACAGGCATTGATCACGCCGTCGGCACAGCAGCGCTTGGAAAATCTGGCCAGGGCCCTGATCGACCGGCCAGCGCTCAGGCTTGAAATCGAAGGGCATGCAGACCCAAAGAACGATCCCGAAGGATTGAAGCGCGATCGCCTCGATCTCAAGGTACGGGCGCTGAAACGGGATGAGTTGACCAGGAAGGGGGTTGAGAGCGGCTCGACGGACAGCGTCGAAGTCGGTACCAACGAGTATCCGGTACTGCTTGAGCGCGTCTACCGCGCCGAGAAGTTCCCGAAGCCACGTAATCTGGTGGGCATGGTAAAGGGACTCCCGGTTGAGGAAATGGAGAAGCTGATCCTGGCCAACACCGTTGTGGATGAGGAAGATTTGCGCGATCTCGGTAGTCGTAGAGCGAAAACGGTGCTGGACTGGCTGGCGGCACATGAGGTACCCGCAGAGCGTCTGTTCCTGTTGCCGGTCAAGCTGGTGGAGACGGAAGGCAAGTCGGAAGCAAGCCGGGAAAGTCGCGTTGCCCTGTCCTTGAAATAAAGTCGCAGTGCGGGTCTGGCCAGTCTTCATCTGACAAAAGCGCCGGATGACTGCGGATCTAAAAAAATCTTCGGGCAACACTCAGGGAGAGAGGAGATGAGCTTGGCAGAACTCGAAGCCGCGTTTTGCGCGACGACCTATCGGGTGACGGTACCCGAAGCTTCTTTTGCCCTGCGGATTGGCGTGCCTGCTCCCGCTTTCGATGCTTTCCTGCTTCGCTTGGCCGCTCAGTGGCCGGCCAGCGATGACGAGCCTGGGGAGACTACCGGGATGTGCTGGGGGATAGTGACGGCATACAATCCGGCAGTCCTGCTTTCGGAAGACCTCAACCGGCTTGCCCAGGAGCGTTTGCTGAAAAGAATCAAGGCATTGGGCTGGTATTTCTTGCCCTCCAGCAACCTTGCCGACGGCGATGTCTGGCCTGTTGAGCCGAGTTATCTGGTGTTGCGGGCAGACGAGCAACGAATGCGAGTGCTGGCAAGCGAGTTCGGTCAGCTTGCCGTGGTTTGTGGACGGACGGGGTCGGTACCGAAACTGCTCTGGCTTTGATGGGTGCCGCTGGTAGTCACTATTGCCGTGCCTGGAATATCGTTATTGCGAGGTGATCGAGCACTGTGAGCAAGCATGTTGGGCGTTTCGAGATCATTCGTGAACTGGGTCGAGGTGCTCAAAGCATCGTTTATCTCGCCCGTGATCCACATTTGCAACGGCAAGTGGCGATCAAGACACTCCACTTTACACGCTCTGATCCGCAGCAGAATCGTCAGCTGCTTGACGAGGCACGGATGGTCAGCCAGTTGCGCCATCCGAATATCGTCCCGATCTTTGAGGCTGCCGAGGAAAGAGGGGATCTTTATCTGGTTTTCCAGTACGTACCGGGCAAGAACCTAGCCGAGTATCTGGCGCTGAGCGGTGCTCTGAAACCGGCCAGAGCGATCACGATCATGCAGGCAATCCTCGATGCGATTGCCCACGCCCATGCAGCAGGAATCATTCATCGTGACCTCAAGCCAAGCAACATCCTGATTGACGATGATGAACTACCCCGTGTGATGGATTTCGGCATCGCCGCTCGCAATGGGGGGCTGGGCGACGGCGGGCAGCTGACTGGCACGCCGGCCTACATGGCGCCAGAATACATCCTGCAACGCACGAGCAACGAAAGATCCGACGTTTTTTCAGCAGGCCTGGTGTTCTATGAATTGCTGACCGGCAAGCGGGCAGTTCCCGGAAACGACATCCTGCTGGTAATGAAGCAGATCGCTGACGAGGACATCCGTTTGCCGCAAGACGGCAGCGGCTTGTTCGAGGAGCGGCTGGCACATCTTCTCTACCGGGCACTTGCGCGTGATCCGCAGAGTCGTTATGAATCAGCCAGACAGATGCGCGATGCTCTGGACGACTATCTGGCACCGGAAACCTTGATGCCGTCGGCTGATCCGAGGCAGAGTACGATTGACTTTCTGCTGCGACGGATGCGACACAAAAGCGATTTCCCGGCACTCTCGGAGTCTGTCGGGGCGATCAACAGAATCACGGCCTCGGAGAATCAGAGTATTTCCGAAGTCTCTAACACCATCCTGAAGGACTTCTCGCTGACCAACAAGCTTCTTCGCATGGTGAATTCGGTTTATTACCAGCAGGCGGGTGGCGGCAACATCAGCACGGTCTCGCGCGCGGTCGTGGTTCTTGGTCTGGATGCGGTTCGCAGCATTGCCATCACGGTTCTGCTTCTCGATCACCTGCAGAACAAGGACAATGCCAGCCAACTCAAGGAGGAGTTCCTGCGCGCCAATCTTGCCGGGGTGCTGGCCAGGAACATTGCCGGCAAGAGTGCCGTTCGTCTGGACATCGAGCAGGCTTTTATCTGCTCGATGTTCCACAATCTGGGTCGTTTGCTGAGCCAGTATTACTTTCCCGAAGAAAGCGCTGAAATGAAGCGCATGCTGCTGCAGAAAAACTGCTCCGAGGAGGCGGCAGCGCTTCAGGTGCTGGGGATATCGCTTGAGGATCTCGGTATCGGCATTGCTCAGACCTGGGGATTTCCCAGGCTGATCGTCAATAGCATGCGCCGGCTGCCAGCAGGCAATATTCGCCGCCCGCTCAACCCCGAGGACCGCTTACGGGTATTCGCTTCGTTATCGAACGAGCTATGCGCGGTGCTCGCGGAAACAGCAAACGAACAACAGGCCAAAGAACTGCACAAGATCGCGACGCGCTTCAGCGAGGCTGTCACACTCGACGAACAGGAACTGCACAGTACTCTGGAAAAGTCGCTTGAACAGGTGACGCAGTTTGCTGCCATCATTCACCTGAATCTGCAGCAGACGCGTTTCGGGCGTCAGATCAAGGCCTGGGGAGCTGCGCCAGTCTACCCCTCCACGGTTGAATTGACAGCAGGCGCCGACGATGGCCTAGCGGAGACGGTTCTCGCCGATGTCATTACTGAGGGGGTGGTAGCGGATCCTGTGGTCGAACGCGACGAATTCGCGGCAGAGGCTGAACCTTTGGTCAGTGAAGCCATTCTGCTGGCCGGCATTCAGGATTTGAGCAACGTACTGGTCAGCAACTTCAAGCTGAATGACGTGCTGCGCATCACGCTGGAGACCATCTACCGTGCGAAGGGCTTCACGCGCGTCATCCTGTGCATTCGTGAAGCGCGCAGCAATTCGATGCTCGGTCGCTTCGGTTTTGGACCCGATGCCCCGGATATTGCCAAGAGCTTCCGGTTTTCGCTCGTTTTCACGCCGGATATCTTTCATGTGGCACTTGCCAAAGGCGTGGATATCCTGATCAGTGACACCAATGATCCGAAAATTTCGGCACGCATCCCGGGGTGGTTTCGCAAGGCGGTGGCTGCCGAAACCTTTGTCATTTTTCCTCTTTGCATCAACGGCAACGGCGTGGCCATGATCTATGCCGACCGCACACAGGCAGGTGAGATCGTGATTTCCGAGAAAGAATTGGCCTTGCTTAGAACCTTGCGGAATATGGCCGTGCTGGCCATCAAGCAGTCGATCTGAGATGTTTGGCAGAGTAATGCCCATCAAGCCAAGTAGAGAGGCTGCCGGTGTCGATGATTTCGGGTGCGATCGAAAGTGTTGGGAGGTGGAACATCGATTTTATGCTGCTCTGCGTAAAGGCTCTGCCCAGCGCTTTTCCCAGTAGGCTTCCCACAGTTGGTTATGTCGCATGACACGCAGGTT